>ENA-ORLM01001198-ORLM01001198.1-human-gut-metagenome-genome-assembly--contig:-NODE-1198-length-17753-cov-3.083899_pt1 | contig 17753 bp, 15 predicted proteins | sample MGYA00243063_ERZ508815 | MGnify/ENA primary metagenome ERZ508815 (study PRJEB26277, sample SAMN04329768) | human gut metagenome | biome: human-associated habitat | host: Homo sapiens | place: USA...
CGGCCAAAGTAGTCGGGGTCTGCGTTCTCACCCTCGAACAGCTCCTTCTGGGTGTCGGTCAGGGCATCCCAGGCAGCCTTAGCGGCCTCGCACTGGGCATCGGTGTCGGCGCTGCGCTCCTGCACGTAGATGGCGTCGATCAAATCGGCGCAGTTCTTAGCGGCCACTTCGTCTGCATCTCCCTCGTCTGCGGTCTTTTCTGCATCTTCTGCGGTGCTTTCTGCGGCGACGGTGCTCGCGGCAGCGCTGTCAGTGCTCGCGGCGGTGCTGCCGCAGCCGACCAGCAGGGCGGCGGACAGTGCTGCGGCCATGGCGACGGCGGCAGCTTTTCTGTAGGTGATCCTTCTCATGTGTTTTTGCTTCCTTTCCTTGTTTAAAGCCTGGAGACAGTACGGGAGAGAACAGCAGGGCACACGGAAATTGACCCCGTAAAAAACGAGGTCTTTTGCGTGCAGAATGGCAACACAAAAGACCCCGTATTTTAAGCAGGTGCTTTGCGGTACAACCAATTCCTCGTGATCTGGGGCGGTGCGCCCCCGTACCCGGCAGCAGGCAGGTTTCCTGGCTGAAAGCTCAACGCCTGCCGCCGCCTTCCCGGGTCAAAACCCAGTGACCGGTGCAAATGCACCCTGGCGGCAGGCTCCCTTATCACAGTGACGAGATGGTGCGGGATTTGCGCCCGCTTCCCTTTTACCCTTTTCCATGCGCCGAACGGCGGCATAAAAAGGCACCTGCTGTCGTATTCAGTTTTACGGTGTAAAGTATAACACAATGCGGTGAGAAACGCAAGAGTGCGTCGGTTTCAATTTTGCCTTTATACGCTTTATACGATTGTGAACTGGCACGCCCGCATGGCGTCCAGCGCCGTTTGGTGGGACTGGGGCGTGACCCCGGCGCAGCAGTCGGACAGGATTTCGATTTCCGTCTCCGGGAAGGCCGCGCGCAGCACCATGGCGTTGCTGATGACGCAGATGTCGGTGCAGTAGCCGTAGATGACGATCTTTTCAATGTCGTCCACGGCCTTGTTGTGGGCCATCAGCTCGTCGAGGATCTCGCTCGGCAGCATATAGCTGCCGAAGGTGGACTTGTTGACGATGTGGCAGACCTCGGGCTCGGTACCGTCCAGCGCATTCTCCAGCTCGGGCGCAAAGTTCCAGCCATCCTCGCCCTCGATGCAGTGCTCCACAGGCAGGTGGCGTCCCTCCCGCGTGGCAAGGTAGTTGTCGGGGTGGGTGTCCCGCGTCAGGAACAGCCAGTGCCCGGCCCGGGCATGGGCCTTAACGGTCTCGGCCAGGTGGGCCACGTTGGCCTGTGCCTGGGGGTTCGCCAGCGCACCCGTGATAAAGTCCTTTTGTACGTCCACAACAATATCCAGAATCATAGCGACAGCTCCTGTTTTTATAGTTTGCTATAGTTTGCTACCAGTATACCGCAGACGGTGCGCGGTGTAAAGTGCGCGTTTCTCTGGCCGCAGGGGTGCGGATGTGGTATAATGGAAGAAAAAGTTCAGGAGGCCCTTCATGACTCCGCGTGAAGCGTTAAAACGATATTTCGGCTACGACTCCTTCCGCCCCGGGCAGGAGGAGATCGTCAGCGCCCTTCTGGCCGGGCGGGACGCGCTGGCCATCATGCCCACCGGCGCGGGCAAGTCGCTCTGCTATCAGGTCCCTGCCCTGCTGCTGCCGGGGCTGACGCTCGTCATCTCGCCGCTGATCTCGCTGATGCAGGACCAGGTCAAGGGGCTGAACGCAGCGGGCATCCATGCGGCGTTCATCAACTCGTCGCTGACCGAGACACAGATCGCCCGCGCGCTGGACCTGGCCGCCGAGGGCAGCTACAAGCTCGTCTACGTCGCGCCCGAACGTCTGGAAAGCCCGGTGTTCCGCAGCTTTGCCGCGGGGGCAGACATCTCGATGGTCACGGTGGACGAGGCCCACTGCATCAGCCAGTGGGGGCAGGACTTCCGCCCCAGCTACCTGCGCATCAAAGCCTTTGTGGACAGCCTGCCCAGCCGTCCGGTGGTGGGCGCGTTCACGGCCACCGCCACGGCCCGGGTGCGGGACGACATCCGCAGCCACCTCGACCTCCATCCGCCCTACGAAGTGACTACAGGTTTTGACCGGCCCAACCTCTACTTTCAGGTCGAACGCACCCGCCGCAAGGACGATTTTGTCATCCAATATCTGCGCGGCCACCCCGGCGAGAGCGGCATCATCTACTGCGCCACCCGCAAGAATGTGGACAAGCTGCAGGAGCTCCTGACCGAATACGGCTTTGCGGCCACAAAGTACCACGCGGGCCTGCCCGCCGAAGCACGCCGCAAAAATCAGAATGACTTCATCTACGACACCGCGCCGGTCATTGTGGCGACGAACGCCTTTGGCATGGGCATTGACAAGTCCAACGTGCGTTTCGTGCTGCACTACAACATGCCCCAGAGCATGGAGAATTATTACCAGGAGGCGGGCCGTGCCGGGCGTGACGGGCTGCCGTCGCAGTGCGTGCTGCTTTTTTCGGCGCAGGACGTCATCATCAACAAATTCCTGCTGGACAAAAAGGATTTTGCCGAGATGGACGACGAGGAGGCCGACCTTTTGCGCCAGCGCGACCTGCAGCGCTTGCAGACGATGGAGCGCTACTGCCAGACGACGGAGTGCCTGCGCAACTACATTCTGGCCTATTTCGGCGAGCATCCCACCGCGCCGTGCGGCAACTGCGGCAGCTGCAACAACGATTTTGACGAGGTCGATATGACCGACGCCGCCAAGTGGATGATCAACTGCGTGGCCGAGCTGCGCGGGCGGTACGGCAAAGCGATTTTGTTCGGCACTTTACAAGGCGCGAACCGTGCGCGTCTGCGAGAGCTGGGAGCCGAGCGCTTCAAGAGCTACGGCCGGATGAAGGACACCCCGCGCGAGACGCTGGAACGCCTGCTGGCCCAGCTGCTGGAGGATGGATATTTGGTGCAGAGCGACGACCAGTATGCCGTGCTGCACATCGGGGATATTGCCCCGCTGAAGGCCGGCGGGCAGGTGCTGGTCAAGCTGCCGCCGCAGCGTGAGCCGGAGCAGGCCCGCGTACCGAAGCCGAAGCGCCGCAGCCCGATGGACGCGCTGACGAGCGCCGGACTGGAGCTGTTCAACCAGCTGCGCCAGCTGCGGTTCGACACCGCCCAGCGCGAGGGACTGCCGCCCTACGTCGTGTTCGGCGACAAGTCGCTGGTGGATATGTGCCTGCGCGCGCCGCGCCGCGCGGAGGATATGCTGGGCATCTACGGCATGGGTGAGCGCAAGTATGAAAAGTACGGTGCCGCGTTCTTTGCGGTCATTGATGCCTACCGCGCCGACCACCCCGACGCCGTTTTGAGCCTGGACCCGCCCGCACCGGAGCCGGAAAAGCCGCTGCCGTCCGAGAAGAAGAAAAAGCCGCCGAAGGCCGAGCGCCCCGCGTTTTACCTGACGGCGGAGGATGCGCGCAGCTTCAACTATCAGGACAGCTATACCGGCGCGGAGCTGAAGGCCGCGCTGATCGAGGCCGCCGGTGACCCGGATGTGAAGCCACCGACCATTAAGGAGATCGACGAGTGGCTGCTGGCGCAGCGGCTCATCGGCATGGAGCGTCTGCCGACGAAGGGCTTTTACTACGTGCCGACCCCTGCCGGTGTGGATGCCGGTCTGCGCAGCGAGGACAAGGTCAGTGCTCGCGGCACGCCGTATTCAGTGCTGCTGTTTACGCCGGAGGCGCAGCGGATGGTGGTAGAGCATTTTATAAAACCGGACTAACCGCAAACCGGCAGGTCCCTGCTTTCGCACACGGCCACGGCGGCATGTGGGCATGCCGCCCTACGTTCCACTTTCCCCGTTATACGTAGGGCGGGGTGCCCACACCCCGCCGCCAGTTCGCGGCATCTGCCGCTAATGAGTTTACACGCTCTTTTCGTCAACCTGCCCGTTCTTTCGTCAATTCTTTGTCATATTCGTCGATTGCGGATTTTTTGACACGATGTTAAAATGTTAGCAGAGACCGTATACCAATTTATAAGGAGCACCCCATGGACAACGTGAAAATTCTCGAGGTCAAGCAGAGCATCTTTGCCTCCAACGACGAGCAGGCCGCCGCGCTGCGGGCTGAGCTGAAGCAGGAAAAAATTTTTCTGCTGAATTTAATGAGCGCGCCGGGGTCCGGCAAAACCACGACACTGCGCCGCACGATTGCTGCGCTGCAAAATGAGCTGCGCATCGGCGTGATGGAGGCCGACATCGACTCCGACGTGGACGCCCGCGCCATTGCCGAGACCGGCGCCAAGGCCATTCAGCTGCACACCGGCGGCATGTGCCATCTGGACGCCGAGATGACCCGGCAGGGACTGGCCGGGCTGGGCACCGGGGGTCTCGATTTGGTGATTCTGGAAAACGTCGGCAACCTTGTCTGCCCTGCCGAGTTCGACACCGGCGCGGTGAAGAACGCCATGATTTTGTCGGTCCCCGAGGGTCACGACAAGCCGCTGAAATATCCGCTGATGTTCCAGGTCTGCGACGTCGTTCTTGTCAACAAGATCGACGTGCTGCCGTATTTTGACTTTGACATGGACAAATGCCGCGAGTATGTGGCCCTGCGCAACCCGAACGCAAGGGTCATCCCGATCTGCGCCCGGACGGGCGAGGGCATTGACGAATGGGCCGATTGGCTAAAAGAGCAGGTTAAGACGTGGCAGGCGTAAATAATCCAGCCGCGTTGTAGGGGCCGCACATGTGCGGCCCGCGGCCTTGCCGCAATCGCCCGTCCGCCATTTACAACCGGGCCGGGCATGCCCGGCCCCTACTGTGCAAAAAACGGAGCAACGGCACAAAAAAGGAGCACACCATGAGCAAACCCACTGCGTTCCCGCTGGATGAGAGCAGGCTGCCCTTCGAGATTCCGAGGGACGAGCCGTACCGCGAGAAAATTGCCAGGCTGGGCCAGATGATCACGGACCGCATCCCGGCCAAAAAGGGCATTCTGACGAAGGATGACCCCGAATACTGGGGCCTGGCGTCCATCGTGACCGACGAGATGGCGGACGTTGCCTTAAAAATGAAGGTCCGCAAGCCCATGACCCTGCCCGAGCTGGTCAAGGCCACGGGCAAGCCTGCCGGGGAGCTGGAACCGCTTTTGCAGCAGATGGCCGTTGTCGGTCTGCTGGAGTACAATTGGGAGAATCCCCGCCGCGAAAAGCAGTACATCCTGCCGATGTTCGTGCCCGGCAGCGCAGAGTTCTTCAACATGAACAAGCAGCAGATCGCCGACCACCCCGAGGTGACAGCCTTCTTTGAGCGGATGACGTTTCTGCCGCTGGAGCACATCACCGCCATGGTGCCCCCAGGCGGCGCAGGCATCGGTATGCACGTCATCCCGGTGGAAAAAGCTATCGAGACCGAGAACCGGTCCGCCGACATTGAGCACATCTCTCACTGGCTGAAAAAATACGACGGCAAGTATGCTGCCGGTCCGTGCAGCTGCCGTATGTCCCGCGCCGCCATGGGCGAGGGCTGCGGCGACGACCCCGACGACTGGTGCATCGGCGTGGGCGATATGGCCGACTACCTCGTCGAGACCAACAAGGGGCATTATGTGACCTACGATGAGGTCATGCAGATCCTGCATAAGGCCGAGGACAACGGCTTTGTGCACCAAATCACGAACATCGACGGCGAGAATAAGATTTTTGCCATCTGCAACTGCAACGTCAACGTCTGCAATGCGCTGCGCACAAGCCAGCTGTTCAACACGCCGAACATGAGCCGCTCGGCCTACGTGGCGCGTGTCGAGCCGGAGAACTGCGTGGCCTGCGGGCGCTGTGTGGAGTACTGCCCCGCGGGCGCGGTCAAGCTGGGCCAGAAGCTCTGCACGAAGGACGGCCCCATCACCTACCCGAAGCAGGAGCTGCCCGACGCCGTGAAGTGGGGTCCCGACAAGTGGGCCATCGACTACCGCGACAAGAACCGCATCAACTGCTATGACACCGGCACCGCCCCCTGCAAGACGGCCTGCCCCGCGCACATTGCCGTGCAGGGCTACCTGAAAATGGCCGCGCAGGGCCGCTACCGCGACGCGCTGGCGCTGATTAAAAAGGAGAACCCCTTCCCCGCCGTCTGCGGGCGCGTCTGCAACCGCCGGTGCGAGGACGCCTGCACCCGCGGCACCGTGGATCAGGCCGTTGCCATCGACGCCGTCAAGAAGTTCATTGCCGAGCAGGATCTGAACGCCGCGCACCGCTACGTGCCCGACGTTGTCCAGCCGTCGCTGCAGGGCCCGTGGCCGCAGAAGATTGCCATCATCGGCGGCGGCCCCGCGGGTCTGTCCTGCGCCTATTTTCTGGCAGTGCAGGGCTACAAGCCCACCGTATTTGAGAAAAACGAGCGTCCCGGCGGCATGCTGCGCTACGGAATCCCTTCGTTCAAGCTCGAGAAAAACGTCATTGACGCCGAGATCAACATTCTGCGGGAGTTGGGCGTTGACATCCGCTGCGGTGTCGAGGTCGGCAAAGACGTCACGCTGGCCGAGCTGCGCCGGCAGGGCTACCGGGCGTTCTATATCGCCATCGGTTGCCAGGGCGGGCGCCGGGCCGGTGTACCCGGCGAGGACGCCGCTGGCATCGAGACCGCCGTCCATCTGCTGCGCACCGTCGGCGGTGACGAGAGCCGCAAAATGACCGGAAAGACCGTCGTCATCGGCGGCGGCAACGTTGCCATCGACGCGGCGCGTGTGTCTCTGCGCTGCGGTTCCGACGGCGTGACGATGGTCTGTCTGGAGCCGCGGGACAAGATGCCGGCCTCGCCGGAGGAAATTGCCGAGGCTGAGGAGGAGGGCACCAAAATCACCTGCGGCTACGGCCCGAAGGAGTTCCTCTCCGAGAACGGCCATGTGACCGCCGTCGTGCTGAAAAAGTGCACCAGCCTTTACAACGCAGAGGGACGTTTTGCGCCCACCTACGATGAAAACGATACCATCACCCTGCCGTGCGATAACGTTGTTTTAAGCATCGGCCAGTGCATCGAGTGGGGCGATTTGCTGAACGGCGAGGCCGTGCAGCTGGGCCGCGGCCAGGGCGCTGTGGCCGACGCGCTGACCTACCAGACCGCCCAGCCGGACATTTTCGTCGGCGGCGACGTCTGCACCGGGCCGCGGTTTGCCATTGACGCGATTGCTGCGGGCAAGCAGGGGGCAATTTCCATCCACCGCTTTGTGCAGCCCAACACAAGCCTGACGATTGGCCGCAACCGCCGCGACTTCCACGAGCTGGACAAGTCGAATCTGGCGCTGGGCGAGTATGACCGCGCACCGCGCCAGTCCGCCGCGCTGGATGCGGGCATTGACGCGCACCGTTCCTTCCGCGACGCGCACCTGACGCTGACCGAGGATCAGGTCAAAATCGAGACAGCGCGCTGTCTGGGCTGCGGTGCCAGCGTTGTGGACCCGAACAAGTGCATTGGCTGCGGCGTCTGCACGACAAAGTGCGAGTTTGATGCCATCCGCCTGCACCGCGACCTGCCCGAGTGCAGCAAGATGGTCAGGAGCGAGGACAAGTTCAAGGCCATTCTGCCCTACATGGCGAAGCGCGAGATCAAGATCCGCTTTGCCAAGAAGGAGAAGTAATGCACGAGCTTGGCATTGTATTCCACATCATCCGCACGGTGGAGGACGTGGCCCGGCAGAACGACGTGACGCGCATCCGGCGCGTGACGCTGCAGCTGGGCGAGGTCTCCGGCGTGGTGGAGAGCTATCTGCAGGACTGCTGGAAGTGGGCGGCGGCGAAATCAGAGCTTTTGCCCGGCGCGGTGCTGACCGTGGAGACCATCCCCGCCGTGACCGTGTGCGAGGACTGCGGCCAACAGTACCCCACCGTCCAGTTTGGCCGCACCTGCCCCCACTGCCAGAGCCTGCGCACCCACCTTTTGCAGGGCCATGAGATGTTGATCAAAGAAATCGAGGCCGTGGAGACAGGACCCACCGCCCCGGAGAGAGCGTGAAGCTGCATGAAATACAAAATTTTCCGCATTGAGGAACAGATGTACGGCTGCGAGGAGCCGCCCGCCGACCAGCCGATTCTGGTTGACGTAGTGCTGGAAGGTGCTGACGGCACGCGGCGCGTGCTCCCCTACCCCGACGAAGCGCTGCGCCGCGGCGGAATGGAGGAAGGCGACAGCGTCGATTTGACCGACGGCATCCTTCGCAAAGTATAATTTCCCCAAAAACAAAAGGGGCTGTTGCGTGTGCAGCAGCCCCTTCTATGTTTTTTACAAAGGTTATTCTTCCGTAGAAATATCGCGGCCAAAGTATTTTTCGCTCAATGCCTTCAGCGTGCCGTCGGCGCGCAGCTCGTCAATGGCGGTATCAATGGCCGTGCGCAGGGCGGCAGTCTCGTCGCCCTTGCGCATCGGGATGGCGATCTGGTTCGCATCGTCGGTCAGCACGGCGATCTTCACATTCGCGTCGGGGTGCTCCTTCGTGTAATCATAGAAGGTCATCTCGGCGTTCAGCGTCGCGTCGATGCGCCCGCTCAGCAGCAGCTCAAACGTCTGGTTCAGGTCGTCAACGCCTGTCACCGTCGCGCCGTATTGCTCGGCCAGCTCGGCGTAGGTGCTGGAGATCGTGTTTGCGGTCTTTTTGCCCTTCAGGTCCTCCAGCGTGTTGATGCTGTCCTCGTCGGCCTTGGTGATGACGGCGGTGCGGTTGAAGGCGTAGGGCGTCGAGAAGTCGTATTTTTCGGCGCGTTCGGGGGTGATGTCCACGCCGTTGACCATGATGTCATAGCGGCCCGCGTCCAGACCGGCCAGCAGGCCGTCCCACTCGCCCTCGACAAACTGCGGCTCAACGCCCAGCTTCTTCGCGATCTCGGTGGCGACCTCGACGTCGTAGCCGACGAGGTTGTCGTTTTCATCGTGGTAGGTCCAGGGTGCCCATGTACCCTCCATCGCAACCGTGATGGTGCCCTTGGCCTGGATCTCGGTCAACAGGTCGCCGGACGCGGCCTCGGCGGTGCTCCCGGCGGCGGATTCCGCTGCAGGCGCGGTGGCGGCGGCGCTGCTGCCGCAGGCGGTCAGGGCCAGCGCGGCGGTCAGGGCCAGGGCGGTCAGTTTGGTCAGGTTCTTCATTACAATAGGCTCCTTTGCTTGTAGGTCTGCAAAAATTCTTTGGTGCGGGGCTGCTGCGGGTCGTTGAAGAACGCCTCGGCGGTGTTCTGCTCCACAATGACGCCCTGCTCCATGAACACCACGCGGTTGGCCGCGTGGCGGGCAAAATCCATCTCGTGGGTCACGACCAGCATTGTGCGGCCTTCCCCGGCCAGGCTGCGCATGACGGCCAGCACCTCGCCGGTCAGCTCGGGGTCCAAAGCAGACGTAGGCTCGTCGAAATAGATGATCTCCGGGTCGGCGGCCATGGCGCGGGCAATCGCCACGCGCTGCTGCTGCCCGCCGGAAAGCTGGCTGGGGTAGTAGTCGGCGCGGTCATCCATGCCGACCTTGACCAGCGCGGCGCGGGCGATCTCCTCGGCCCGGCGGCGCGGCATTTTGCGCGCGATGATAAGCCCCTCGGTCACGTTTTGCAGCGCGGTCTTGTTGGCAAACAGGTTGTAGCTTTGAAAGACAAACCCCGTGCGGCGGCGCAGGGCGTTGGCCTCGGCGTGGGTGACGCGGGCCAGGTCTACGCGCTGGTCGTCAAACAGCATCGTACCGCCGTCGGACTTTTCCAAAAAGTTCAGGCAGCGCAGCATCGTTGTTTTTCCGCTTCCGCTGGGGCCTAAAATGGCGACGACGTCGCCCTTGTTCACGTCCAGATCGATGCTCTTGAGCACCTGCAAATCGCCAAAGGACTTGCGCAGATTTCTGATTTGCAGCATAGTTCAGCTCCTTTGCGCGCCCTTGCTGTTGAGGTACCGCTCGCCGACGGCCTGCAGGCGGGTCAGCACGGTGCAGAACAGCAGGTAAACCAGACCGACCTCAATGTAGAGGGCCAGCGGCTCATAGGTGCGGGCCACAATGCGCTGGGTCGTCATGAACATTTCGGTCACGGTGATGTTGGCAGCCAGCGAGGTATCCTTGACCATGGCGATCAGCGTACTGGCCAGCGTGGGGAAGGCCGTGCGCAGCGCCTGCGGCAGGATGATGCGGCGGATGACCTGTAAGTAGCTCATGCCGACGCACTGCCCCGCCTCCATCTGGCCTTTGGGCACGGATTCCAGCGCGGCGCGGATGGTCTCGGCGCAGTACGCGCCCTCATTGATGGAAAAGACGAGCACCGCCGCGGGGAACGGCTCAATCAGGATGCCGACGCCGGGCAGGCCGTAGAACACAACGAACAGCTGCACCAGCACGGGCGTGCCGCGGATGACCCAGATATAAAACCGGGCCAGCCGCTGCAAAACGGGCACATGGGCAAACTGCACCAGCGCCACCGCCACCGCGATGATAAGCGCCAGCGTGAACGAGATGGCGGTCAGCGGGATGGTGACGGTCAGGCCGGGCAGCAATATTTTACCAAAGGAATCCACAAGGATTCCCCACAGGCGTTCGGACATGAGGCGGGACTCTCCTTTTTTTGGTTAGGGTTGCGGGAATATTTCCCACTAAAACGGTATGCTATGAGATTGTAGCACACTTTGCCGGATTTTGCAAGAGTGGAATTTGAAGTGAAGTTTAAGGTGGGAGCAGAAAAGCCTCCCTTGTCAAAGACAGACTCCCCCGTGCCGGGGGAGGTGGCGCGTAGCGCCAGAAGGGGAGCAGGTGGACGCCGCAGGCGGCCGGAGGGATTCTGACGGGCTATGCCCTGTGCGCTGTCACACCCGCGGACAGGCAGGAATCCCTCCGCCTCGCAGGCTCGGCACCTCCCTTTGACAAGGGAGGCTTTTGTCTGCGGGGTGAGGGTGGGGGGATTGCACGGAAGGTTTGCTGTGGCCGGAAGCGGGCACGGCGGCCAGAGAGCTGGCCGCCCTACGTTCCCCTTTTCGGTAGGATGTAGGGCGGGGTGCCCCCACCCCGCCGAAGTTAGCGGCAAGCAGAATGCAACGGGATTGGCAGACCGTAGGGGCGGATTCCATATCCGCCCGTGGGAGTGTCCGTAGTTGAAATTGAATTGAGTGAAACCACAACAAAAGCACAAAAAATCCCACCGCCGGGTGGCGGTGGGAAAGTAACTTCTAATTAATGATTAATATTAGGCTTTCGGCTGAACATCATAGGCTCCATTAGAACCAGTAGTAACACCCTCGGTGTAAGTGCAAGTTCATGCGCCCTTCGTATAAGAGAGCGTAGAAACCTTACCCGCATAATCACTACCAGCAGCCTTTTTCATGGTAATATTAGAAATATCTCCATCTACTTCAGCAATTTCTTTAATATCATCAACAGCATCCATCATATCATCATCCACATCAACAGCATTTGCACCGTACTTCTCAGCTGCGATAGTCTGCGCAGCCATAACGCAAGAATGTGTTTCATCAACAATAGCTTCCTTGCGAGCACGGTCGATGTAGCCGGTGCGGGCAGCAGAGCGCATCGCGTATGGATTTCAGCGTATATAGGCCAATTTTACAGGCGGGCAATTTTTGTGCTATTTTGCATTTTCCCGTGTCATTTCTCCCCTGCCCGGCTGCAGGGACACTCTTTTGTGAAAACACCGCAAATTCCGGTGCAAAAGTGTGGTATACTGCAAGATTTTGTGCTATACTGGATAAAAAATCAACACAGCCGGGCCGCGCCCGGCACAAAAGGGGCCACACATGAAAAACACCACCGAGGAAAAACGCGAGGCTATCCCCAACAGCGTCAGCCGGATGCTGCTGGCGGGCATCGGCGTACTTTTGCAGGTTTTATGGATCTTCTGGCTTGCCCTCAAGCTGAACGACTACTCCACCGCCATTCAGGTATGCACGTCGGTACTGACATTTTTGATTACGCTGCGTATATATGGGCTGCATATCAACTCCGCGTATAAAATTTCGTGGATCATTCTGATTTTGCTGTTTCCCATCTTCGGTCTGACCATCTATCTGCTGTTTGGCCGCAGCGGAGCCGTCAGCGTCATGCGCCGCCGTTTTGGTGCAAATATGACGATGCTGCGCCGGTATCACACACCCATTTTGCAGCAGCGCCGCGCCCTGCCCTACCCGGACCGCATCACCCGCAACCACGCCCGCTATTTGCAGGACCGCGCGGGCTACCCCGCCTATGACAACACCGATGTGACGTTCTACGGCGACACCTGCGAGGCGCTGGAGGCCCAGAAAACAGCCCTGCGCAGCGCGGAAAAGTTTATTTTCATGGAATACCACGCCATTGAGGACGCCTCCGCCTGGCAGGAGCTGGAGGATAAGTCAAAGTCAGAGACGAATCTGCCCCATGATCTGGTGCTGAGAGAGGACGGCGTGACACTGCAGTATCTGCGGGTAACAGTTCTGGAAGTTCCATTTGAGCAGAAGCCGTGTATTTCCGGCCTGCGTGTATTCGGAAAAGGAGACGGTCATCCCGATTTTGAACGTCTTTATGAACAATCGCGACCACCGCAAAATCACCGTTGTGGACGGGCGCGTCGGCTTTACCGGCGGCTACAATCTGGCGGAGGAGTACTTCAACCGCACCCACCCTTACGGCCAGTGGAAGGACAGCGGCATCCGGCTGGAGGGCGACGCCGTGCGCGGCCTGACGCTGATTTTCTTAGAGCTGTGGGGCGCAACGCAGAAGGCCGCACCCGAGGTCGAGCGCTATCTGCCTGATGTGCCCTACACCGCGCGGGAGAATGCCGTGGTGCTGCCCTACGCGGACAATCCGCTGGACGACGAGGCCACCGGCGAGAACGTCTACCTGAACATGATCCGCAGTGCGAAGGACTACGTCTACATTACAACGCCCTACCTTATTTTAAGTGACGAGATGCAGCGCACACTGCGGCTGGCCGCGTCCAGCGGCGTTGATGTGCGGATCATCACGCCGGGCATCCCGGACAAAAAGCTGATCTTCTCGGTCACGCGCAGCTATTACGCCAGCCTTGCCAAGAGCGGCGTGCGCATTTATGAGTACGCGCCCGGGTTCATCCACGCGAAGCAATGCGTAGCCGACGGCACGGAAGCCGTTGTGGGTACGATCAATTTTGACTTCCGCAGCCTGTACCTGCACTTTGAGAACGCCTGCTGGTTCTGCGGCTGCAGCGCCGTGGCCGATGTGCGCCGCGATTTTGACGCGCTGTTCTCCGTCTGCCGCGAAGTCACGCAGGAGTACGCCGACACCCGCAGCCTGGCCGTGCGCGGCTGGGACTGCGTGCTGCGGCTGTTCAGCCCGCTGATGTGACGGGCTGTGCGCCGGGCGCGGCAAGTGGAATTTTCCCAAAGAAATCTGTACTATTCCACGTTGCAAACCGCCGCTGTGCGCCGTACAATAAAGACAAAATCATCCTGTGAGGTGCATACCAATGGAGCATATAGCATGGAAGGGCCGCATCAAGCCCGGCTGCAAAGCGGAATATCAGCGCCGCCACGCGGAGATCTGGCCCGAGATGGTCGAGGTGCTGAAGGCTGCGGGCATCTGCAACTACAGCATCTTCTACTGTAACGACGAGCTGTTCGGCTACTATGAGTGCGCGAAGGGCGTTGCCTACGCCGAGAAGGTACAGGCCGAAAGCCCCGTTGTGGACCGCTGGAACGACTACATGAAGGACATTCTGGAGCTGGAAATGGACCCCGTGACCGGCGCCCAGCCCAAGCTGGAGCAGGTGTTCCGTCTGGAGTAAACGCGCATAAGACAGCAAAGCCGCCCGTGTCAGGCTGACACGGGCGGCTTGTGTTTTTATGGGCAGGTGCAGCGCAGGCGGTGCTGCCTTTAGGGTATTTACAACACGATGCGGAACGCGACGCGGTGCTCTCCTTCCCCGCTGACGCGGTAAGGCTCCTCCACATCGGTGCCCCAGCTGTCGATGCCGCCGACGCCGCGGGCTGCGCCCAGGATCGTCACGCTCGTGCGGCCCGTGGCGGGCAGCTCGGTGATATGCTGGGCGGCCTCGATCTCCTGCGCAGTGTTGGGCAGTGCGCTGAAGGCAAACGGCGCGTCGGCCTGTTCAATCGTCAGCGCAGCCGCCGTCTGACCGCAGGCGTTGTGCTGCTCCAGCGTGAACTGACGGGTGCCCACATGCAGGCCGCAGTCCTGCGGGACGAGAGCCGGTTCAATGTGCGGCACCTCCTCATGGCAGCCAAAGACGCCGCCCTTGCAGCGATCCGGGTAGGTCTCGCCCGAAAGGCCGGTCCAGAGCGTGCGGGCCACGGGGGCAAACGTCTGGAATTTTACGCCGAAGCAGGGCAGCTCGGGTGCACCGGGCACGCCATGATAGACGGCCTCGACCAGCAGCGTGCCCTGCGGCTCCACGGTGTAGGTCAGCTCGGCCTTAGCGCCGGGCACGGTGGGCACGCCGTAGGTATAGCGCACCTGCACACCGTCGGCGGATTTCTGCAAGACCGCAAAGCCGAGGTTCTGCAGGTAGACATCCGCCGCCAGCCAGGCCGCCGCTTTCTGCGGGAAGCCGCAGCCGCGGTCATTGTCGGTGGCGGCGCGCCAGAACGCCGGGCGCGGGGCGCGCCAGAGCCACTCGCTGCCGTTGACGGTCAGCGACGACGGCCCGGCCTCGCCCGCGGAAAAGAGAATTTCAAATCCGTCGCCCCTGACGCCGAGGTTGCCGTCGCCCTCGGTCACGGTCAACGTGCCGGGCTTGCGGGCGGCCTGTGCTTTGGCCGCATCGCGGTCCGCCCGGGCGGCGGCTGCGGCGTTGCGGGCATCGTGGGCGGCGCGGCGGGCGGGGGTGTCATACCAGTAGCGCACGTCCTGCATGGCGGGCTTCTCGGCACCGTCGGCGTAGACAATGCCGTTGCCGCTGAAGTTGTAATCGGTGTTGCGGTCCGCAAAGTCGCCGCCGTAGCCCAGCACGCTGCGGCCCAGCGCGTCGGTGTGCCGGAGCGCCTGGTCCATGTAGTCCCAGATGAAGCCGCCCTGGTACTGGTCGAACTCGTCGGCCAACTTCACATAGCTCTCCATGCCGCCCAGCGAGTTGCCCATATCGTGCATATACTCGCAGAGAATGAAGGGCTTCTTCGGGTGGGATTCGAGATACTCGCGAATTTCCCACGGCTTGGCGTACATCCGGCTTTCCATGTCGCTGATGGCGTCAAACGCGCGGCAGTGGAACACACCCTCATAATGCACGAGGCGTCCCGGGTCGTGGTCGTGGAAGAACTGCGACATAGCGAGAATATCCTCGCCCGCGTAGCTCTCATTGCCGCAGGACCAGATCAGGACGGCGGCGTGGTTCTTGTCGCGTTCAAACATGCTGCGGGCGCGGTCCACGACGCAGTCCTTCCACTCGGGCAGGCTGCCGGGCACGTTCCAGCTCGGCTCCACCGCGCCGAGCTTCTGCCAGCTGCCGTGGCTTTCGAGGTTCGTCTCGTCGATCATGTAGATGCCGTTCCGGTCACACAGGTCATACCACAGGCTCTGGTCGGGGTAGTGGCAGGTGCGCACGGCGTTGATGTTGTTCTTTTTGAACACGGCCATGGCGGCGTGCATGTCGTCGGCGCCGATGGCGCGGCCCCTGTCGGCGTTCCACTCGTGGCGGTTGACGCCGTTGAACACGACACGTTCCCCGTTCAGGCACATGACGCCGTTTATCATCTCAAAGCGGCGGAAACCGATGTCGTAGGGCACGACCTCCTGCAAAACGCCGTCGGCATCGCGCAGGGTCAGTACGGCGTGGTAGAGCACCGGCGCTGCATGGCTCCACGGCTGGATGCCCTCGATCTCAATCGTATCGCCCGCGGCGGGGCCCTCGTAGACGGCGTAGCCCTCGGGGTCGGTCACGACGAGGGCAACCGACGCGCCGTCGGTCTCGCCGTCCAGCTTGACGAGGGGCGTCAGCAGGCCGGTGGTGTTGTCGGCGGCAAGGTCGGCCTTGAGCCAGATGTCGTTGATGTGGACCCTGGGCTTTGCGTACAGGTAGACCGAGCGGAAGATGCCCGAGAAGCGGAAGAAGTCCTGATCCTCGATCCAGGCGGCGCTGCTGCGCTTGTAGACCTCGACGCAGAGGCGGTTGTTCTCGTCCCGAATATACGGTGTCAGGTCAAATTCAGACGGGGTGAAGCTGTCCTCGGCATAGCCGACGAACTGGCCGTTGCACCACAGGTACATGGCCTGCTCCACGCCTTGAAAGCTGACGCAGACGCGCTGGCCGCGCAGGGACTCGTCCAGATCAAACTCTTTGACATAGCTGCCCACAGAGTCATCGTTCCAATCGACCTGCGGCGGGCGCAGGCAGCTGCGGCCATCCCACGGATAGAGGGTATTGGTGTACTGCAGCTGACCGTAACCCTGCAGCTCGATGTGCCCGGGCACGCGGATCGTACCGAAGCCGGACAGGTCGGCGTCCGGCTGCCAGAAATCCGCCGGGCGGGCGGCAGGGTTGGCGCTCCACGCAAAGCGCCATGCGCCGTCCAGTGACTGGCGCAGCGATGTCAGGCCGCTTTCGGCCTCGTCCAAGGTGCGGCAGCAGAGATGGTCAGAGTGTGCGTCCAGCCGGTTCACAGCAAAGACGGTGGGGTCACTCAGCCAGCGAAGTTCAGGGGTCATAGGGATCTCTCCTTTACACAATCAGGTTCTTACCGTCATTCTGCCACAGGGCGCGCGGGGTGTCAATGGAAAGTTTCACGCAGATATTTTCCGTATTTTTTGCATCTTTACGGGAATTGTGCTGTGTTTAACACTTCGCGGCAGGATTTTTTGAGTTTTTCCGTTTTGTCTGGTGGCAGATTGTACGCTGCAGCACCAGATATAGCGGTGACGGCAGGATTTTTGCGTGGTGGGTTGTTATAGTCGGCACACCTGTGGCACAAAAAAGCGCCGCACCTTTTTGCGGGGGCGGCGTTTTGGGGTCATACTTCTTCTGTCTCCGCCTCCGCGGCGGCGCGCAGACGCTCCCGCACGGGGCGCAGGGCCTCGGGCAGAGCCTCATCGGGCAGGTCGCTGATGCCCTCGGTGCTGCCACGGGCGGCGGCGGTCTCATAGAACCAGCACTTGTAGTCCAGGGTGTCCATCGTCTGCTGCAATTCAGCCATGCGGGTCTCGAGCACGGTGCGCTGCTTGCGGAACAGCTCCAGCCGCCGGGCAATGGTCTCATCGCCCTGCATGGCCAGCTCGATGTATTCGCGGATGTCCTTGAGGGACATGCCGGTTTTTTTCAGGCACTCGATGATGCGCAGCCACTCGAAGTCCTTCTCCGTAAAAACGCGGATGCCGCCGGACGAGCGCCCGACGAAGGGCAGCAGCCCTTCCTTATCGTAATAGCGGATTGTCGATGCGGGCACGCCCAGCCGCCGCGCCATCTCCCCCACTGTATAGGCCATGTGTTTTCCTCCTATGACTTAAACCCGGGTTTAACCTGTGTATCAGTATAGGACAAAAGGGCGGCGCTGTCAAGGCGGGCGGGGTCGCCCGCGGTATTTTTCCCTCATCCGGCTGAACGGTTTCCTGTTCTTGCGCACGCCGCGGGGCGTGCCGCCGCTCCCCTGCCCGCTTTTCTTTTATAGGGAAGGCTTTTTCTATTTTTTATTGACAAACGCGCGGTTTGTTTCTATCATGTTCATATAAGTAAGGGAGGGACCGCCACTATGCTGACCTATAATATGGACGTGGAGGAACGCAGCATCTGGCTGCGCGCCACCCCCGGCGCAGCGGCGCTGGCAC
>ENA-ORLM01001212-ORLM01001212.1-human-gut-metagenome-genome-assembly--contig:-NODE-1212-length-17563-cov-5.169907_pt1 | contig 17563 bp, 13 predicted proteins | sample MGYA00243063_ERZ508815 | MGnify/ENA primary metagenome ERZ508815 (study PRJEB26277, sample SAMN04329768) | human gut metagenome | biome: human-associated habitat | host: Homo sapiens | place: USA...
ACGGCGACGACCGCCGCCAGCGGCGGAAACAGGGAGGAGCTGTTGGGGCAGCGGCCAGCAGGATGCAAGCGACAGCGAAGCAGACGCTGGGTGCCGCAACCCGGGCTGTGGCTGCGAAGCAGACGGAGAGGGCAAGGACGCTGCCGGGGAGCTGACGAGCGAAGCGATGACGGAGAGGTTTATCCCCTCAGCCCCCCACTCAGGCCAACACGAGCACCACCAAGCAGTAGTCTTTCTCCCCGACGGTCTTATGGCAGACCCCGACGCGCATCTTTGTGTAGGCCGTAATCGACACCCTCTGATAAAATACCGTGAGCGACGGTGCGTTGTTCCCCTGCACGAACCGCTCCGACTGGGCATAGCCGCTCTCTCCGGTCGCGTCAAAGGCGAAGAAGTACACGGTGCTGCGCTCTTCATACGCCTTCAGGCTGTCCTTCAGAAAGACTTCCACCGTCCGGCCATCCTTCGTGAGGGCGTCCCGTTCGAGGCCTGTCCCGGCCTCGTTGAGCCAGTCCGGAGCGAACGCAGACCGAACCGCACCGCTCAGCTCGGGGACGCTGTAGGAGACCTCCTTCACATTGGGGTGGCTGCGCTTCATGATGTCCGCGACGTTCTCCGCGATGCGCCTGTCCTCCGACTTTCCGCCGGAGCACCCCGTCAGCAGGGCCAGCGCCATCACGCCCGCGAGGGCGAGAGCCAAAAGTTTCGTTCGCTTCATGGTCGTTACCTCCATTCGTGCGGTGTGTTTCGGTAACTCTATTATAACTTGCCCCGCCGCCCCCGGCAAGTGCGATTCACGCAGGTTTCAGGCCCTTTCGCGCAGGTTTGGGGGTGAAAAGGCTCCCAGAGGCTCACGGGCAGGCCTATCTTTGCTAAACCTCTCCGTCATCGCTGCAGCTCACGGTCAGGCTCTCCTTCGTACAACCTCTCAGGCGCTTCGCGCCAGCTCCCCTTGTAGGGGAGCCTCTGGCGAAGAGGCGAGGCTTTACGGTATGCCAAGGCCTCTCCTACAAGGAGAGGTGGCATTGCGCAGCAATGACGGAGAGGTTGGACAAAGGTGAGGCTACCCATGAGCGAAAGACGCAAAAAAACCGCCACCTCACGGTGACGGTCAGACTTTCCGTTCAATTTATAATGACGCATTCTCAAACGCATCCCCTGCGGCCTTTTGCAAAGCGTCGATGGAGATGGTGCAGAGGGCCGCGAGGTCGGCGTCCGAGCCGTCGGCAGGGATGTCCGCCACCTCTTTCTCAGTCTTGCCCTTGAGGTAGCTGCAATAGCCCTCGCTGTGCTCGTACCACTCCTTGCCGAGGCTGGATGCGTTCCGCATCCCGTAGCTGTCGCCCAGCTCAAGCTTGGAGCGGACGGTGTCCGGGGCGGTGACGCCGCCGTCTGCCGCGATGGTCAGCGCAGGCTCTGCCATGTCGCCGATGGCGCTGGTCACACGGCCATCGGCATCCAGCGTCAGGGCCACGACGGTAAGGTCAACTTCTGCGTTCACATCCTTGTCGTCGGTGGCGGTGATGTCCGAAGAGGCATTCTCCGCCTCCACGCCGAGGCTCACCCGGTCGCCCTTCGCCGCGCCGAGGGCGGACGCATTCGTGCAGGCTTTCGCCACGGCGTCGCGGTACTTATCCACCCGGATGGTGCAGCCGGACAGCAGGTCGGCGTCCACAGCCTTGCCGTCCTTATCCGTTTCCAGCATGGATGCCTGCTCCGGCGTCATGCCGGTGAGGTAGTCGGCGAAGTCATCGGCCTGCTCGGCCCAGCCCTTTTTCAGCGAAGACGCCGCTGCCAGCGGGTAGTCGCCCCCTTTCTGGCGCTTGGTGCGGTAGTCGGTGGGCATGGTGACGACGCCTTTGCCGTCGGCGGTAACTTCCACTTCCAGCTCATCCAGCATCACGTCGGCCAGCTTGCCGTCTCCATCCAGCAGGACGGCGGCGGCGATGGTATGGATGGTGCCGGTGCGGGCCTCGTCGGAGGCCTCGGTCAGGATGCCGAGGCCGGTCTTCCAGCCGCCGGTCTGGGTGGTGCTGGCGCTGCCGGACGAGCCGGACATGGCGTTCGAGCTGCTCATGCTGCCGGAATTGCTGCTGCCTTTGCGGCAGCCGGACAGCAGCAGTGCCGCCGCCACGGCACAGCTCAGAAGAGCTTTTTGTCTCTGTGTCATAAGCGTTACGCTCCCTTTCATCTCTTTGGGAGTAGTATAGCCCGACAGGAGTCTATTTATTTATGTATCTTTTTGTTGGAAACTGTGTTATACTTGTCCTGCGGCCTACCCCGCCCAGTTTTATTAAAGGAGCCCGGGTTGCGGCTCCCAGCGTCTGCTTCGCTGCCGCTCGCATCCTGCTGGCCGCGGCCCCAACAGCTCCTCCCTGTTTCCGCCACTGGCGGCGGTCGTCGCCGTTGCACATTATATCTGCAAGTGGCTTAACAGATTCGACAAGGACCGCAAGCCCGACTAAACGGAAAGCCCCCGGGGAGCTGCAACTCCTTGGGGGCTTTTCTTTTGGTGAAGCCAATGGAACTTCTCACGATTCCATTTCTAGTATATGCGATTCCCTGCAAAAGTCAAGCACCGCGCAGAAAATTTACAACTGTGCTCTGAGACCGACGTGTTATCTGGCAAAGTTCCAAAATACCAGCGTGTTATCGTCACAAATCAAACTTTGCCACGTTGGCAAACTTAAGGCTTGCTGGCAAAGTAGGTAGTTTGCCAATCAGGAGAACTTTGCCAAGTTGGCAAACAATCAATATTGAACGATATATCATTTAATTTATGGAACTTTGCCACTTATTCCACCGCAGTATCGCTCACATCAGCGGGCTTAGCAGGCGGAGCACACTGTCCAGCAGCGTCCCGGCCAGCGAGGTGCGGCAGTCGGCCAGCTGCACTTCCCGGCACTCTGGCAGGGTGCGGAGCACATCGTCCCGCAGAGCAATGACCTGACTGTTATAGAGCAGCAGCGCCCCGCACTCAAAGTGGAGGAAGAGGCTGCGGTAATCCATGTTGATGCTGCCCACCACGGCGGCGCGGTCATCGCTGACGTAGCACTTGGCGTGGAGGAAGCCGGGCGTGAACTCGTAGATGCGCACCCCCGCCCGGAGCAGCGGCACATAATAGGAGCGGGTCAGCCGGAAGACGAGCTTCTTATCCGGGATGCCCGGCAGCACCAGCCGGACGTCCACGCCCCGCTTTGCCGCCGCCTTGAGGGCTTCCAGCATGGTCTCGCCCACCGCGAAGTAGGGCGTATAGATATAGACGTACCGCTGGGCCTGATTGATGATATTCAGGTAGACCGTCTCGGCCAGAGCCTCTTCGTCCAGCGGGCTGTCCCCGTAGGGCTGTATCACTCCGTCCGACTGGGCAGACAGGGCCTCAGCCTGAGGCATAAAAGGCGCATAATCCTCCTCGCTGGGGCGGAAGGCGTTCCAGTGGTCAAGGAACATCACCGTGAAGTTCCAGACCGCCGCGCCCTCGGTGCGGAGGGCTGCGTCCTTCCAGTAGCCGAACCGCTCTTCTTCATTGATATACTCGTCGGCCAGATTGATGCCGCCCGTATAGGCTGTATTTCCGTCCACGACCACGATCTTCCGGTGGTCGCGGTGATTCATGACCAGCGACACCAGCGGCACCACCGGGTTGAACGGGATGCAGCGGATATGCGCCCGCTCCATCTTCACCACGAAATCGGACGGCAGACCCAGCAGACTGCCGAAATCGTCGTAGATGAGCCGGACGTCCACCCCCTGCGCCGCCTTGCGGACGAGGATGTCCTCTACGCCTTTCCACATCTTGCCGGTGCGGACGATGAAGAACTCGAGGAAGATGAACCGCTCTGCCTTTTCGAGGTCGGCCAGCAGGTCAGGGTACATGGCCTCACCGCAGGGGTAATATTTTGCCGTGGAGTTTTTCCATGCGGGGTATGGCCCGTACTCCGAAACATACCGGCTCAGTCCCCTGCTGGCGGGGTCGAGGGCGTCGGTCTGGCCCGGCTGCTGGGCGAGGTCGGCGGTGTGCTGGCGCTCCACCGCCTGCATCCGCTGGCGCATCCGCTTGGCGGGGGCCTTGTTGCCGAAGGCCAGATAGAGCGCACCGCCCAGCAGCGGCATCATGCCGATGAGGACGAGCCAGATGATCTTATAGTCGCTGTTCTCGTCCTTCCGCACGAGGTAGAGGGTGATGAAGAGGCTGAGGACGTTCAGCCCCGCATTCACCCACACCTTTCCGGCGGTGAGGGAGAAGAAAGCCCAGAGCAGCCAGCCGATCTGCAGCAAAACAAGGGCCACTGTAACCGCGGCCCTGTTGATGACACGATTGAAGAACCGTACGACCGGCAGCCGAAAGAACATCTGCGCCTCCCCCGCTGCCCTTCGGCAGCATTTTTATGGGAATAGTATAGCGCAGAGATGCGGAGATTTCAAGCTCAGGCGTCCGCGTCCTCGAAGCCCACCATGAGGCCGCCCAGCTCGGCGTAGTAGCTGCACAGGCCGCCGCACTCGGTCACCCGCACCTGTGCGCCCTCGAAGACAGCCTGCACCATGTGCATCAGGCGCTCGGCGGCGGCGGGGTTGCCGCAGTGGGCAATGATGACCTTGCCGTTCGTGTAGCCGTGGCCTTTGAGCTCCAGCACGATGCGCTCGAGAGCGCCGTGCTCGCCGCGGGTCTTGCAGAGGACGTCCAGTTCGCCCACATCGCTGGCCTTGCCGATGACCCGGATGTTGAGCATCCGCGCCACAGCGGCCACAGCGGGCTTTACGCGGCCATTCCGGGCCAGATTCGCCAGCGATTCCAGCGAGAACAGCAGATGGGTGTGGTGACGGTAGCGCAGCATCTCTTCGCACACCTCGTCAAAATCCTTACCCTCTTCGATGAGCGCACGGATATGCTCTGCCAGCAGCACCAGTTCCGGGCCGGCAGACAGGCTGTCCAGCACAAAGACCTGAGCACCCGGGTGCTCTGCCTGATACTCTTCTGCGGCCAGCTGGGCGGCGTTGCAGCTGCCCGACAGGGTGCCGGTGATGGTGATGGCATAAATTTCATCTGCGCCCTCATAAGCCTCCAGCCAGTCGCCGATGTTGGGGCAGGAGGTGCTGGTCTTGCCCTTATAGGTGCGCAGGGTAGTCGCCATTTCCACGGCGTCCAGCGTGCCGTCGTCGAGGTATTCCCTCTCGTCGGTCACGATCTTCAGAGGCACAGAAGCAAAATCAATGCCGTCCAGCTTGTACAGGCTGGCAGAAGAGTCCACAACGATTCGTTTCATCTCATCTATCTCCATTCCGGCGGGTGTCCGCCGCATTTTTTTACATTCGGTGAGTCCACTATATCAGTTTTTCAAAAACCTGTCAAGCGATTTGTAAAATTCTTAATATTGTTTTCATAAACGGTTGACCCCGACTCAAAAATGCGATATACTACCACCATGAATCAGGAAATGAAACGCCGTGTCACGGCCTGCGCCGCCGGGTTTTCCCTGCCGCGCTACCGGGAGCTGCCCTCCGTGGGGCTGTATCTCGACCAGACCGTGCAGCTCGTCAACAGCTGCTTCCGGGGCTTCCCCGGGGTGGAGCTCACCCCCTCCATGGTGAGCAACTACGTCAAGAAAGGAGTCATCTCCCACCCCGTCAAAAAGAAGTATTCCCGCGAACAGCTGGCTTCTCTCATCTATATCGTATTGTCTAAAAATGTCCTCTCGCTGGAAAACATCGACACCCTGTTCCAGATGCAGCGGGCTCACTGCACCGCCGCCGAAGCCTACGACTACTTCTGCGACGAGGTGGAGAACTGCCTGCCCTACATCTTCGGTGCCAGCAGCACCATCTGCGGCCTCGACCCGGATGCCGACGACGAAAAGCGTCTGCTGCGCGGCACCATCGTCGCCGCCGTGAACAAGATGTACCTCGACTGCTGCTTCGTCGCCATGCGGCAGGAGGAAGCCCTCTGGCCGGGGATCCTCGGCGACTTACAATAAGATAGGTACAAAAAGCCCCCGGCACCATGCGGAAGTGCCGGGGGGCTTTTCGTACAAAGCGGGGAGATGCGGAAGCTCTCCGCCTTGGGAGGTTGGTTATTTAGTGGAGCAGCTCGTTGTGTGCAACGCCACCCACCGTCAGCTCTGCGCTCTCACCGGAGTGGGTGAGGGTAAAGAGGGTGCCGTCCACGCCCAGAGACAGCATGCTGTCGATGTTCAGGGCGGTCTCACGGAGCTGGGTGCGGAACACGAGGGTGTTCACGCCCTGAGCCTTCAGCTCCTTCAGGTTGCTCAGGCAGCCGGAAAGGACGGCAGTCTCAGCAGGCACTGCAACGGTGTACCGGCCATCGGCAATAGAGGTCTCGTAGTCCCCTGCGCCGGTCACGGTGAGGGTGACAGCAGAGCTGCCGCTGTTGCTCTCGGGCACCAGCATAGGCACAACGTCCCGCTTCTCGGTCTCATCACAAGTCTCGCACTTGTAGATGGTGTAGCCCTCGGAGGTGTAGGTGGGTGCGACCACCTTTGCAACTACGGTAAAGTGATGCTCGCCGGTAGCAGGTATTTCGTCCCGCTTCGTTTCGCCGCAGGCGGAGCACTTATACTCGGTGTATCCGTCTTTGGTACAGGTCGCATCCTGATGCCCATTCTCCACCCAGTTATGGGCTTCTTTATCAACGGCGATGCGTTCCAATTCTTCTGCACCGCAGTTGCACTTCTTCAGTTTGTAGCCCTCACTGATGCAGGTGGCCTCTTTCACAATGCCGCCATCGGCGTACTGATGCGCATGGTCCGATTTGACCTCAGTTACAGTGCCGGTAACATTCTTATCATTCCCAACGGCAGCACCATTTTTGTTATTGCCCTTGCCGCCCTGAGCGGTCACCTTGCCGCCAGTAACCTTCACTTTGCCATTTTTATCAAAACCATTGCCGCCGTATTTGCTTCCCGTACCGCCAACAGCCACAACAGTGCCGCCGGAGATCGTTGCATTACCAATGCCCGATCCTCCGTCACCATCTTTTGTGTTGCCTCCCTGTGCAATCAGCGTTCCTCCGGAGACTCTTACTTCATTCGTACTATGGACGCCGTCCGCTCCATCATAAGGTTCTTCCAAGCCACGATCAATCAAAACATTTCCGCCCGTTGCTTTTACCGTTCCTCCGGAAATTTCTATGGGGCCGCTGTACGCATTTGCATAGCCATCACCGCCCAGGCCCTGACCAGCGGTCACAATAATCATGCCGTCCTTGCTGTCAATTCCTGTAACATCTCCGCCAATCGCTTCTACGATACCGCCCGAAATCTTTTTCGTTAGAATTCCGGTACCTGCTCCGAAAAACTTACCGCCGGAGTCTGAAGCATCGCTTATAATATCGCCGCCTTTTCCGATGACATTTCCGCCAGCGATCTCTGCGCCATCAATTCCTCTGCCAGACGCAGCATAAGAGGACTTCCCCATTATATCACTTACTGTAAGTGTTCCACCAGTGGCTACCAAGGAACCATTACCATCTCTGTCTTCGATGGTCGTTGTACCTTTTCCCTCAGCTCTGAGCCCCGCTCCTGCACGGTCTATGTCGTATTGCTTGATCCCCGTTCCGCCGGTCAGCTCATTCTTGCCGTCCAGCTCCAGAGTCACATTGCCACTACCGGAAACGGTCACAGCGTTCTGGGTCGTATCCCCTGCATCCACCTTCAGATTTCGCAGGATGACCTTCAGAGCATTGGCAGAATTATTGATGATCTTCACCACATTGTTGGCGGCAGTCTGTACGCTTTCGGAAAGGGAGGTGGGGGCGTTGGTGTCCCCGTAGGTCTTCTCCTCAGCGGCCTTTTTCTCCTCAGCCTTCTGCTCCGCAGCAGGCTTGGCGGCAGGCTTTGCGGCCTCCTTCTGGGCCTCGGCGTCATACTGGCCGTACTCGATCACCTGATCGGAGGTCTTTTCGGTCTTTTTGTCCTGTTCCGGCTCCTGAGAGTCGGCGGGCTTCTGCTCAGTCTTTTTCTGCTCGTCCTTCTTCTCCTCGTCCTCCGGGGCCAGCAGCTCCAGAGAGCCGGGCTCTTCGGCCTGCTCCTTGTTCTCAGCGGCGGAGTTCTGGGTCTTCCCCTCGCCCTCGGTCTTGGTCTCGCCGGACTTCTCTGCCTCAGTGGGCTTTTCAACCTCGGAGGTGTTCTCCTCCGCTGCGTTCAGGCTTTCGGTGGGCGTGGGCTTGGTGTTGTCGCCGGTGATGACGATGTCTTCCGTACCGTCGCCATCCTCCTTGATGCCGTTTCCGGTCGTTTCCTTGGTGCCGTCCGTCTTGATGGTGACACTGTCGTCGCCGACCTTGATGGTCTTCTCGCCCTTCTCATTCACCGAGACTTCCACACTGCCCTGACTCACATCACAGATGTAAGCAGCCGAGGCCGGGGCAGCAACTGCCGACACCGCCATGCTCAGGGCCAGGACGGCCGCTGCCGTCCGCTTCATATTTTTCCGTAACCGCATAATTTTTTACCTCCTGTTCGTGGTTTTTGCTTCTTTTATTTTACCCCCCCCCCCTATCAGTTTGACAAGAGTTTTTGTCAACAATCTTTTCGATGATTTTTTGGCACATCCTACAAATAAAGCCGCCGTTCCACACGTTTCGTGCAGTACGGCGGTCGATTCGTCTCTATTGCAGTCCCTCTGGACGCCAAAAGAGCCGCTGTGCATACGCACAGCGGCTCTTGCTATCTTTCGATATTTTATTTTGCGTACTCGACGGCACGGCTCTCGCGGATGACATTGACCTTGATCTGGCCGGGGTAATCCAGCGTGTCCTCGATCTTCTTTGCGATGGAGCGGGCCAGCAGGATGACCTGATCGTCGCTGATGACGTCGGGCTTGACCATGATGCGCACTTCGCGGCCAGCCTGCACGGCAAATGCCTGCTCGACGCCCTCGAAGCTGGAAGAGATCTCCTCCAGATTCTCCAGACGCTTCACATAGCTCTCGACATTCTCGCGGCGGGCGCCCGGACGGGCAGCGCTGATGGCGTCGCAGGCCTGAATGATGAAGGCCAGCGGAGTCTTGGGCTCCACATCGCCGTGATGGGCCTCGATGGCGTGGATGACCTGGGTATTTTCCTTGTACTTGCGGCAGATGTCCACACCGATCTGGACATGGCTGCCCTCGATCTCATGGTCAAGAGCCTTGCCGATGTCATGCAGCAGACCGGCACGGCGTGCCAGCGTGACGTTCACACCCATCTCGCCTGCCAGCAGGCCAGCCAGCCAGGCCACTTCCATGCTGTGGGTCAGAGCGTTCTGGCCAAAGCTGGTGCGGTACTTCAGGCGGCCGATGAGCTTGATGAGGTCGGGGTGCAGGCCGTGGATGCCCAGCTCCATGACAGCGCGCTCGCCCTCCCGCTTCATCTGCAGCTCGAGGTCGTGGCGGCACTTTTCCACCGTTTCCTCAATGCGGGCGGGGTGGATGCGGCCATCGCCGATCAGGCGTTCCAGCGTCATGCGGGCCACCTCGCGGCGGGTCTGGTCGAAGGAGGACAGGGTAATGGCCTCCGGGGTATCATCAATGATAAGGTCAACGCCGGTCGCAGTCTCAAGGGCGCGGATATTGCGGCCCTCACGGCCGATGATGCGGCCCTTCATCTCGTCGCTGGGCAGCGGGACGACGCTGACGGTGGTCTCGCTGCAGTGGTCAGCAGCACAGCGGCTGATGGCCTGGCCGATGAGGTTGCGGGCGATGCCGTCGCAGTTCTCCTTCAAATCGGTCTCGTAGGCGGCGACGCGGATGGCCTTCTCGTGGGTCAGCTCCTCGTCCACCTTGTGCAGCAGCACTTCGCGGGCGTCCTCCTGGCTCAGGCCGGCCAGCGTTTCCAGACGCTCCATCTCCTTGGCGCGCAGGGCATCGACCTCGGCCAGATGGGCCTCGGCCTCCTCGTGCTTCTTTTTCAGCTCTTCCTCGCGCTTTTCCAGAGCCTCGGTCTTGCGGTCGAGGGCAGTTTCCTTCTGGTCGATGCGGTTCTCCTGGCGGCTGATCTCCGCACGGCGCTGCTTGATCTCTTTATCGGCCTCTGCCTTCTGGGCATCGACCTCGGCTTTCAGGCGGAAAGCCTCATCCTTTGCTTCCAGAATGGCTTCCTTGCGCTTCTGGTCGGCGGTCTTGATCGCTTCGTTCACCAGCCGGGTCGCCTCGGCCTCGGCGCTGCCGATCTGGGCCTCTGCGGTCTTTTTACGGTTGTTGTAACCAATAAAATAGCCCGCAGCTGCGGCAGCGACAGCAACGATCAATGCCACGATCACTCCGATCACGGTCATTGTTCTTCACTCTCCTTAACAGTCAAATTTTGCTTTAACAGGCAGGAGACGCTGTGCGGCCGAACGCGGGCCAGACATCAATCAAATTTTCAACGCAAAAGAGGCCAACAAGAACAGACGCAGAGAAAAATCTTCCTGTGCGGTAGGTCTGGTGCAGCTTTTCGATTTACAAGATGTGCTTATAAAAACGGGCAGATGAAGCCCCATTGAAATATCTGGTCGCGGAATGTTCCGCCTGCAGCGTCTTAGATTCCATACTACTTCTTATATTACGAAACATTTTGCACAATGTCAAGGAGAAGTAAGGCCGAAAGCGGAAATTATTTTTTTATTTATTCGAGATACATCCGGCGCAGGCGCATCAGGCGGGCCGGAGTGAGGCCGTATTCGGCTTCCAGATAGGCGTCGGCACTGCCATAGCGCTCCCGGATGATGCTCAGCACGAAGGGAGCAGACTCCGGGTGGACGCCGAACACGCCGAGGTAGAAGTCCTTCCGGGCGGGGTCAGCGGCGATCTCCTCAGCGTGCTCGGCCCAGACGGCTTCCAGCTCCGGCCTGCGCCAGATGTTCGTCTTCTCAAAATCTTCGGCGATGGTCTTGTCCGACGCGCCCAGCGCCAGCAGGATGAGGATGGCGGCCACGCCGGTGCGGTCCTTGCCCGCCGAGCAGTGGAAGAGCACCGGCGTCTCACCGGCTTCCAGCGCACGGAACAGCTCCTTGTACGCCTTGTTGCCGAAGAGCATCCGCTCGTACATGGCGTCCGCCATCCGATGGCCCTCGTCGGGCATTCCCTTCAGCAGGTTCTCCCGGTCTTCGGGCGAAAAGTCCACCTCTTTGCCGTTCTCAAGGCAGAGGCCGCAGATGCGCACCAGCCGCGCGCCGTCCGGCACATAGTCGGGCGTCTCGGCAGCTTCGGCCTCGCTGCGCAGATCGAGGATGAGGCGCAGGCCCAGACTGTCCAGCAGCTTCCGGTCAGCCTCGCTGGTGAGTTTCCACGTCGGGATGCCCCGGTAGATCTGGCCCCACTTGATGTGCTTGCCCTCATCGGCCTCGTAGCCGCCCAGCTCGCGGAAGTTGTGTCCGCCCTCAAAGGGCAGCTGAGTGCCGGGGGCAGGATGTACCACGGCGGGCTTTGCCGCCGCGCTGGACAGGACGGGCAGGTTATAGAAGGGCTTCGCCGACCGTCCGCGCCGGGGCGGCAGGCTGACCGCACCGCCCAGCACCTCCATCAGGTAGCTGCGCAGCAGGTCGATATAAGCCGAAGCATGGTCGCGCCGCTGCAAAAGCGAAACGCAGAGGGGCGGCAGGTCTTCCAGCAGGACGTCCCGCACCCGGTCCAGCTCCCGCCGCGCGCCCGGCTCGTACCGGGTCAGACAGGTGCAGAGCTGCTCCTGCACGAGGTAGTACGCCTGATAAAAGCTGGGGCCTATCTCAGCGTTGGGCGCAAAGCCCGCCCGGGCGCAGGCCTCCCACAGCGGGGCGAACAGATCCTGCCGCAGGCTGGGCAGAAGGACCCGCTGGTTCCGCAGCTCGGCCAGCGGCACACTCTCCTTTTCCCAGAAGGGGTGGCCCCGCGGCACCAGCAGGCAGGCCGGGTCGGCCCGCAGGGTGGTGCGGGCCAGCACCGGTGCGGCACAGCCCAGGTCCATCACAAGGCCCGCATCCAGCTCGCCCTGCTCCACGCCCTCGGCCACGGCGTCGTTGTCCAGCAGGCGGAAGCGCATCTCGATGTGGGGGTACTGCTGGCGGAACTTGTCCAGCTGGGTCTCAAGGCCGGGCAGATAGTCCGGCACCAGCGAGACGCTGATGCCGATGCGCACCGGCTGGGCCGACTGTATCTCGGCGTGGAGCGCCGCCTGCATCTGCTGGAACTGCTCCACCACCGGCGCGGCATGGCGCTGCAGGCTCACGCCCCGGTCGGTGAGGCTGAGCCTGTGGTGGGCGCTGAGAAAGAGCGGCCCGCACAATTCGGCCTCGAGGGCCGAGATGCTCTGACGCAGAGCCTGTCGGGATAAAAACAGGCGCTGGGCCGCGCGGGTGTAGTTCATCTCCTCGCAGAGGACCAGAAAATAATGCAGCTGGCGGATGTCCATCGTTTCCTCCTGAATCTTAGAGTGGTATGGGTAAAGAATACCGCCTTTTGGCCGGATTGTAAAGCCGCTGGAAGCAAAATCCCGCTTTTCTCCGCTGTTGACACCGGGCTTTCCCGCGTGTAATATAAAGGAAAGGAGGCTCTGCCCATGAAACATAACACTCCGGCGCAGGAGGTCAAAAGCCTCGAGACGCTGTTTTTCACCTTTTTCAAAATCGGTCTGTTCACCTTCGGCGGCGGCTACGCCATGATCGCCCTGCTGGAAGAAGAGTTCATCCAGCGTCGAAAGTGGCTGGACAAAGACGAATTCCTCGACATGACCGCCATCGCGGAATCCACCCCCGGACCGGTGGCCATCAACAGCGCCACCTACCTCGGCTACAAGCTGGCCGGAGTCCCCGGCGCGGCCACGGCCACCGTGGCTGTCTGCCTGCCGTCCTTCCTCATCATCTACGCCATCTCGCTGTTTTTCGAGCAGTTCACCCAGCTCACTGTCATCGCCAGCGCCTTCAAGGGCATTCAGGTCTGCGTCATCTACCTCATCTTCTCGGCAGGCGTGCGGATGCTCAAAGCGCTGGACAAGTCGCCCTTTGCCACCGGCGTTCTCGCCGCCGTCATGCTGGTGATGGTGGGCCTCTCGCTGGCCGGTGTCAGCGTCTCGTCCATCCTGCTCATCCTTCTCAGCGGTGCGGCAGGCGTGGCTGCATGGCTCATCGGCCGCAGAAAGGAAGGGAAGTAAGATGTTTCTGAAATTATTCCTCACCTTTCTGGAGATCGGTGCCGTCTCCTTCGGCGGCGGCTACGGCATGATCTCCCTCATCCGGGAGAAAGTCCTGCTCAACGGCTGGCTCTCTGAGGCCGAGTTCCTGAGCTTCATCGCGGTGTCGGAGTCCACACCCGGCCCGCTGGCCGTCAACATGGCCACCTTCATCGGCGCGTCGCAGGGCGGGGTGCTGGGGGCGCTCTGCGCCACGCTGGGCGTCGTTCTTCCGTCCTTTTTCATCATCCTGCTCATCGCGGCCCTCATCCACGACCTGCTCAAGTACGCCGGGGTCGAAGCTTTCCTCTCCGGCGTCCGGCCCTGCGTCGTGGCCCTCATCCTCTCCACGGCCTTCACCATGGGGCTGAGCACTCTGCTGGGCATCTCCACCGCCGCTGAAACGCCCTCGCCCGCATGGCGGGGCATTGGCATCCTTGCAATTCTGGTCGGGGTGCGGCTCATCTGGCAGAAAGCCAGAGGCAAAGCCCCTTCGCCCATCGGGATGATCCTGCTCTCGGCGGTGCTGGGCGCACTTTTATACCAATAAAAAAGAACGGCATCTGAGCTTTTCTCCGATGCCGTTCTCTATTTTGCTCTTCTGAAATCCGATTCACAGACCCGGCCATTCTGGGCCAGAACGCGGCGCAGGACCTGCATCACGCCGGAGCTGGTGTTGGGCGGCGCGAGGAAGGACACCTCCTCCCGGAGAGCGGGCGAGCCGTTCTCTACAAGGAAACCGTATTTTGCCGCCTTCAGCATCTCCGCGTCGTTGAAGGTGTCGCCGAACGCCATCATGCCCTCGGGCGGGACGCCCAGACGCTCCCCCAGAAGAAGCAGGGCCGCGCCTTTGTGGACGCCGGGGTTCATGATGTCCACCCAGTCTGCACCGGCCACCGCCACCGAGAAGCGCCCGCCCCAGACCGGGCCATAAAGCGCGTCGTAGCCCTTCTGGGCATCTCCCTCGGGGAAGTAGATGGTGAATTTATCCACCCGGGCGGTCACGTCCTCCAGATGAGGGACATATTCCACCTTGGTGTAGAATCTCTTGAAGACCCTGTCGTATGGCCGGAACTGCTCCTCCACATAGGCCGTTTCCAGCCCGCAGAGGACGGCGGCGTGGCCTGCGCTCCGGGCCTGCCCGGCCAGCGTGTGCCAGTCGGCAACGTCCATCTCGGAGAGATACAGGCTCTCGCCCTTCCAGCAGATGGCACCGCCGTTGTCGCCCACGAAGATGATGTCGTCCCGCAGGGGCGCGAACATCTCCTCTAAGGTATAGATAGGCCGTCCGCTGGCGGCAGCGAACCGGATGCCCCGCTCTGTCAGTGCGCGGACAGTCTCCGCGAAGTCCGGCGGGAGCTGGCTCTGGCCGTCCAGCAGGGTGGCGTCAAGGTCGGAGGCAATGAGGCGGATGACGTCCATGCGCGCCTCCTCAGCCCACATAGCTGATGTTCACGTCGATCTGTCCGCCGTAACCGGGGATGCGGGCGGTGCAGGTACCCTGCCACAGATCGCAGGCGATGGGGCTGCCGGCCACATTATAATGTGCGTTCCAGATGCTGTAGCTCTTCAGCCGGTTCAGGTCGATGCGCTTGCGGAACCACAGGGTGGAGGCGTAGACGCCCGGCTGATAGCCCTGGGCCTTGACTTCCTCGCAGAAGGCGACGGCACACTTGGTGCGGTCTTCGACGCCCAGACCATCGGCACGGCCATTCTTGCCGCCGGAGGCCTCGGTGTCAAAGTAGATGGGGTAGTCGAGCTTGCGGCCGTTCAGGACATAGGCGCAGCCCTGCGCTTCTTCCCGGGCCTCGTTCTCGTTGACTGCCTGACTGAAGAAGTAGACGCCCACCTTGAGGCCCGCGTTCCGGGCGTTGGTGAAGTGCTGCTCGAACATGGGGTCCAGCACCAGTGCGCCGCTGCCGTAGCCGCGGTAGCCGATGCGGATGATGACGAACTTGACGCCCGCCGTCTTGACCTGCTCCCAGTCGATGTTCGACTGATATTTGGAGACGTCGATGCCGAAGGTGGCGTCCTGCTGGACACCGTTGGCGTCGAAGTAATAGAGCTTGTTGTCGATGGACTGGATGCCCGTGACCGGCTGGTTGGTGTACTGGTCATAATAGTAGGTCTTGCCGTCCACGGTGCGCCAGCCGGAATAGACCGGAGCCGGAGCCGGGGTGCTGCTGTCATCGTCTCTTTTCCCGAACAGGAGGTTCCACAGCCAGCTCAGCAGGCCGTTCTCGTCGGTAAGACAGGCAGTATCAATGTCGCTCGCATCCAGCGTACCCGCATCCAGCGCCGCGCGGATCTCTTCCGGCGTCAGCAGGATGGTGCCTTCCTCGGTCTTCACCGGCAGGGTGCTCTGCTCTTCGGCGTTCGTCTCCGGCTCGGCGGGCTGAGACACTGTATCCTGCTCCACCGGGGCGCTCAGGGGGTCTTCGGCGGCCAGTGCCTCGGTCTCCTGCTGTAAGCGGGGGAAGCCGTTCTCCTGTTCCAGCTCGTCGATGCCGCCCATCATGGGGGCAGAAGGAGCTGTTTCCGGGGCTGCAGGCTCTGCGGCAGTCTCCTCTGCGGGTGCAGCCGGAGCCGCCGATGCAGCAGGCTCTTCTTTCACGCTCTGGCTGGGAGCAGACGGCTGCGCGGCAGACGCAGCAGTGCTCTCCGCCTCAGAGGATGCAGAGTCGTTTTTCGGAGTTTCCGTATTATTTTTCTTCGTTTCCTTTTTGGTGCCGTGGGCCGCATCGGTCTCGCCCTCCCACAGCAGAGCCGACGGCTCCACCGTCAGACCCGCAGGCTGGGACGCCAGCAGGGCTGTGGTGCCAAAACCACCCACCGCGATGGCAAGCGCCATCACCGCCGAGGCCACCATCTGGCCCGCCGCACGGCGCGTCTTCTTTTTTGGTGTTCCTGTATCTTTCTGTCTCATTCCGCTTGCTCTGCCTCCAAGCTGTATTCTAACGCGGCCTCTCGCCGCCAAAAGTGCTTCAAATGCCATTTATACGTCTATAGTATACACCCAACCCCAAGCTCCCGTCAATGTCCTTCGGTGTCTCGTGCGGGGCGTTTCGTGGAAGTTTTCCACCACAGCCGACACTCCGTGTGGAAAACGAACCAAGCCGCCGTATTATTGCATCCAAAAGAAAAAAAGATGCGTTCCGAACGGGATTTTTGCGTTTTCCTCTTGCTGTCTTGACACATGTATGGTATCATGATGGTCATGCAGCTTTTGCTGCACTCTGAACGTGTTAAGACGGAAAGGCAGATACTTTATGTCAAATGTAAAAGATTTCTTAAAACGCAAGGACATCGTCATCACCCCCCAGCGCTACCTCATCGAGGCGCTGGGCGCGATGGCACAGGGCCTGTTCGCCAGCCTGCTCATCGGCACCATCATCAAGACGCTGGGCCAGCAGACCGGGCTTGAGACGCTGGTGGACCTGGGCGGCTACGCCACGGCCATGAGCGGCCCGGCCATGGCCGTGGCCATCGGCTGGGCGCTCCACTGCCCGCCGCTGGTACTGTTCAGCCTCGTGACGGTTGGCTACTCTTCCAACGCCCTCGGCGGCGCAGGCGGCCCTCTGGCCGTCCTCATCATCGCCATTGTGGCCGCTGAGCTGGGCAAAGCCGTCAGCAAAGAGACCCGCGTTGACATTCTCGTCACCCCGCTGGTCACCATCTTTGCCGGCGTCGGCCTCTCGATGCTCATCGCCGCCCCCATCGGCGCAGCCGCAAGCCAGGTGGGCACCCTCATCATGTGGGCCACCGAACAGGCACCCTTCCTCATGGGCATCCTCGTCTCGGTCATCGTGGGCGTCGCCCTGACCCTGCCCATTTCCTCTGCCGCCATCTGCGCGGCCCTCGGCCTGACGGGCCTCGCCGGCGGCGCTGCCGTGGCGGGCTGCTGCGCCCAGATGATCGGCTTTGCCGTCATGAGCTATAAGGAAAATGGCGTCGGCGGCCTCATCAGCCAGGGCCTCGGCACCAGTATGCTCCAGATGGGCAACATCGTAAAGAATCCCCGCATCTGGATCGCCCCCACGCTGGCCAGCGCCATCACCGGCCCTCTGGCCACCTGCGTCTTCCACATGGAGATGAACGGTGCCGCCGTCTCTTCCGGCATGGGTACCTGCGGCCTCGTGGGCCAGATCGGCGTCTACACCGGCTGGGTCAACGACATTGCCGCCGGCACCAAGGCCGCCATCACCCCGATGGACTGGGCTGCCCTCGTCCTCATCTGCTTCGTCCTGCCCGCTGTGCTCAGCGTTCTCTTCTGCGAGATCGAGCGCAAGCTTGGCTGGATCAAGGACGGCGATTTGAAGCTGAACTGATTCCATAAAAATCGCCTCTGTGCAAAAATGCCGTCAAAACATTAGCTGGGTGTTCGTAAAACAGTTTTCGAGAAATGACATGGCAACTGCCTGTCAGGATTGGTTACGAGTACCCGGC
>ENA-ORLM01001240-ORLM01001240.1-human-gut-metagenome-genome-assembly--contig:-NODE-1240-length-17135-cov-2.780924_pt1 | contig 17135 bp, 12 predicted proteins | sample MGYA00243063_ERZ508815 | MGnify/ENA primary metagenome ERZ508815 (study PRJEB26277, sample SAMN04329768) | human gut metagenome | biome: human-associated habitat | host: Homo sapiens | place: USA...
AGCTGTTGTGCTCCTTGTTCAAGCTATACTATTGAATATTTGTCGCAGTATTTTAAAATAACTGTTTTATACTATAATCCGAATATTTCTCCAAAATCGGAATATGAAAAGCGCAAAAGCGAACAGCTTAGGCTTATTGACGAGATGAAAACAAAATATCCCGTATCTTTTCTTGACTGCGATTATGATTATGATGAATTTTTGAATATTGCAAAAGGATATGAAGCTTGCAAGGAGGGCGGCGAGCGTTGCTTTAGGTGTTACCGCTTAAGGCTTGAAAGAACGGCGGCCCTTGCAAAGAATAACGCTTTCGACTTTTTTTGCACCACTCTTTCAATAAGTCCGCTTAAAAATTCGCAAAAGATTAATGAGATAGGTTTTGAACTTGAAAAAAAATACGGCATTAAATGGCTGCCGTCAGATTTTAAGAAAAAAGAGGGCTACAAGCGCTCAATTGTGCTTTCCAAGGAATATAATCTTTATCGCCAAAATTTTTGCGGCTGTGCATTTTCTAAGGCGGAAAGTATTGAAAATAAAGAGTGAATTAATTATAATAAACACATTAATAAATGATTTTTTGGAGTAGATATGAATAAACCTCTTGCAGACCGTATCCGTCCGAGCGAACTCGACGATGTTGTCGGTCAAAGGCACTTGCTTGAAAAGGGTAAGGCACTCAGAAGCCTTATTGATTCGGGCGATATTCCAAATTTAATATTTTACGGACCGAGCGGAGTAGGTAAAACCACGGTTGCTTCTATTATCGCAAGTAAAACAAACAGAAGCTTGCGCAGATTAAACGGTACTACCGCTTCGACTCAGGATATCAAGGATATTGTCAGCGAGCTTGATACATTTTCCGCACCTAACGGAATTTTGCTTTATCTTGATGAAATTCAGTATTTTAATAAAAGGCAACAGCAATCGCTTCTTGAATTTATCGAAAACGGAAAGATAACGCTTATTGCATCCACTACGGAAAATCCGTATTTTTACATTTATCCCGCTATTCTTTCCCGTTCAACTGTATTTGAATTTAAGGCAGTTGAAAGCGATGATATTATCCCTGCCGTAAAACGTGGATTTAATATTTTAAGCGAAGAATATCAGGTTGAACTTGACATTGACGAAGAAGTGTTAAAGCGCATTTCAATCGGTTGCGGCGGTGATGTGAGAAAGTCGCTCAACAGCGTTGAAAATTGCTTTTTTGCAACACCTACCGTTGACGGTAAAAAGCATATTGAACTTGATATTGCAAAGCAGCTTGTTCAAAAAAGTGCAGTTCGTTATGATAAAGAGGGCGACGAGCATTACGATATAGTTTCCGCTTATCAAAAGAGCATGCGTGGCTCTGACCCGGACGCAGCGCTTCACTATCTTGCAAGGCTTCTTGAAGCCGGGGATTTGCCGTCGGCTTGCAGACGCCTTATGGTTTGTGCCTGCGAGGATGTCGGGCTTGCTTATCCGCAGATTATCCCGATAGTTAAATCGGCGGTTGATATTGCAATGGCAGTCGGTCTGCCTGAGGCTCGTATACCGCTTGCCGATGCTGTTATTCTTGTTGCGACAGCGCCTAAGAGTAATTCGGGCGAGGCGGCTATAGATAAAGCGATGGCTGACGTTAAAAACGGTAATTACGGTCCTATTCCACGTCAACTTCAAAACAAGCATTATGACGGTGAGGATGCAGAAGTTAAGGGGCAGTTTTATATCTATCCTCATGATTATCCGAATCATTGGACTTATCAGCAATATTTGCCGGATAAGATTAAAAATAAGAAATATTACGAATTTGGCTCTAATAAAAATGAACAGGCGTTCAAATCTTATTGGGATAAGGTAAAAAATAAAAAATGACGAAAAAGCAGAGAGTATTAAATGTTATAGAAATACTAAAAAAAGAATATCCAAACGCAATTTGCTCTCTTAATTCGTCAAATGCGTTTGAACTTTTGGTAGCTGTCAGGCTGTCAGCGCAGTGTACGGACGCAAGGGTTAATCTGGTAACGCCGGCGCTTTTTGAAAGGTATAAAACGCTTGACGATTATGCAAATGCCGATGTTAATGACATTGAAAATTATATTAAGTCCTGCGGTTTTTATAAAAATAAGGCAACGTCAATTATCGGTATGGCAAAAATGATACGAGATGATTTTGACGGCAGAGTGCCTGATAATATTGATGATTTAATCAAACTTCCCGGTGTCGGCAGAAAGACGGCTAATTTGATAGTAGGCGATGTCTACGGCAAGGAAAGTATTGTTGTTGACACTCATATGATTAGAATTTCAAATCGTTTGGGGATTGTTGATACAAAGGACCCAAAGAAGATAGAATTTGAACTGAAAAAGCTTCTTCCAAGTGATGAAGGCTCTGATTTTTGCCACAGAATAGTCCATTTCGGTCCTGATACCTGCTCGGCAAGAAAGCCGCTTTGTTCTTCTTGCCCGTTGGCAGATTATTGTAAAAAAGTAGGAGTAAAAGCTAAATGAATTCAAATATTATACTTATCGGAATGCCCGGCAGCGGAAAATCAACCTGCGGTGTTGTTTCGGCAAAAATGTTACTAAAAAATTTTTTTGACACCGATTTGCTTATCCAAAATATTGAGGGAAAAAGTCTACAGGAAATTATAGATAAAAACGGTGTTGAATATTTTGCAAAGGCTGAGGAAAGGGCTATTTTGTCATTGGATATAAAGGGCACCGTTATTGCAACGGGCGGCTCGGTGGTTTATTCCGATAAGGCAATGGAGCATTTAAAAAGCCTCGGCAAAATTATTTATCTTCATTTAAGCTACGAGGATATGTGCAAAAGAATAAGCAATCTTGAAAGTCGTGGCATAGTTTTTCAAAACGGCGAAACGCTTGAGGATATGTATAACGAGAGGCTTCCGCTTTATAATAAATGGGCTCAGGCGGTAATCAATTGCGGTCAAAATACGGTTGAGCAAACGGCAAGGGCAATTGTAAGAGCAAGCAAGTGACAAATAAGGCATTATCATTTTTTTATAATTTGTGCAATTTGAATACTTGAACATATTATAAAAAAGTGATATTATAGTAAAAATATTTTTATATATTTAAGAATATAATTTAATACTTGTAAACGGAGGGAATTTTAATGAGCGAATACGGCGCAAAATTTGTAAAAGAGGGCTTGACCTTTGATGACGTGCTTCTCATTCCGGCTGAGAGTGACGTAACACCTGATAAGGTAGACCTCAAAACCAAGCTTACAAAGGATATTACACTTAATATTCCTGTTATGACTGCTGCAATGGATACCGTTACGGAATCAAGAATGGCAATTGCCATTGCGAGAGAGGGCGGCATCGGCGTTATTCATAAGAATATGACTATCGAGGAGCAGGCTGACGAGGTTGATAAGGTAAAAAGAAGCGAAAACGGTGTTATTACCAATCCTTTCTTCCTTTCACCAAACCATCTTGCAAGCGATGCTGAGGAACTTATGAATAAGTATCGTATCAGCGGTGTGCCTATCTGTGAAGAAGACGGCACTCTTGTAGGCATTCTCACTAACCGTGATATGCGCTTTATGACAGATTTTAACGTTAAAATTTCCGAAGTTATGACCCCGAAGTCACAACTTGTTACAGCACCAAAGGGTACTACTCTTGAAGAGGCTAAAAAAGTTCTTATGGGCTCAAAGGTTGAAAAGCTTCCTCTTATTGATGAAAACGGCAAGCTTTCGGGTCTTGTTACAATTAAAGATATTGAAAAAAGTGTTAAGTATCCAAACACTGCAAGGGATAAGGACGGCAGGCTTCTTTGCGCAGCCGCTTTGGGTGTAACAGATGATGTTCTTGTCCGTGCAAAGGCTCTTGCCGATGCAGGTGTTGACGCATTCGTTCTTGACTCTGCTCACGGTCACAGCCACAATATTATGAAGAGTGTTGAAATAGTTAAGAATGCTTTTCCTCAAATTTCTCTTATTGCAGGTAATGTTGCTACCGCAGATGCAACAGAAGCACTTATTAAAGCAGGTGCAGACGCAGTTAAGGTCGGTATCGGCCCCGGTTCAATCTGTACTACCCGTGTTGTTGCCGGTATCGGTGTTCCGCAAATTACCGCTATTTACGATTCTGCCGAGCGTGCAGATAAGTACGGCGTTCCTGTTATTGCAGACGGTGGTATTAAGTACAGCGGTGAAATCGTTAAGGCTATTGCAGCAGGCGGCTCTTGCGTAATGATGGGCTCGCTTGTTGCCGGATGTGAGGAATCACCGGGTGAAACTGAAATTTATCAGGGCAGGCAGTTTAAGGTTTATCGTGGTATGGGCTCACTCGGAGCTATGAACCACGGCAGTGCAGACAGATATTTCCAAAAGGGTTCAAAGAAATTTGTTCCTGAAGGTGTTGAGGGTCGTGTGCCTTATAAGGGAGCTTTGGGCGATACGATTTATCAGATGATGGGCGGCCTTCGTTCAGGTATGGGTTACTGCGGTTGTCATACTATTGAAGAGCTTAGAAATAATGCTAAGTTTATCAAGATTACAAGCGCCGGTCTTATTGAATCTCACCCTCACGATATTTCTATCACTAAGGAAGCACCTAACTACTCAGGCTCAATCAGATAATTAAATCTATTAACTTTACGGGCGGATTTCGGCATTTTTGCTTTTCCGCCCATACTGTTTTATATCAATTTTAAGCAGGTAATCATATGGCTAAAAAAATCTCTAAATGGAAGAAGTTTAAAAGATTTTTAAAACGAAATATGACACCCACTTGGGCAAGGCATTTTTCCTATCAGGTTTTTGCTCTTCTTACAAGTGTTGCAATGATAGTCGGTGTAGCTGATTATGCCGTCACCAAGTCTTATGACGAAAGGAAGCTTTCTTTTATGGATGATTTTACTATTACTGCGCACACGGGCGCTTATGATACCGAAATGAATACTTTAGAGGCAGTCAAAGCGGCTATTAAGAATAATGCTGAGATTATTGAACTTGATATTCGCCAGCGCCCTAATAAAACGCTTGTTATGAGCCACGATATAGTTGTAACAAATAATGACGGCGCACCGCTTGAGGATGCCCTTGCACTTATTAAGGACACACCCGATATGCAGATTAATTTTGATATCAAGGAAACACGTGTTCTTAATTCTCTTCATGCGCTTTTGGTTGATTATAATTTGCTTGACCGTTCGTTCTTGACCGGAATTGAGGTTATTAACGTAAAGGCGGTTAAGGATTCTAATTGCGCAAATATGGATTATTATCTTAATTATAAGCCGTCAAAATTCAAGGCTTTTTCCGATGATTACAGGCAAAAAATTATTAAGCTTTTGGAAGATACGGGCGCAATCGGCATTAACTGTAACTATAAATTTGCAGGCTCTCAGCTTTCAAATCTTCTTCATAAAAAGGGATATAAACTTTCTGTTTGGACTGTTGATACCGAGCGTAACGCAAAAAAAATGCTTGTCATTAAGCCTGATAATATTACGACCAAAGACCCCGAAATGATTAAGGAAGTTATAGCCGATTGGGGCAAATAATTTTTTTCAAAAAAAGCAAAAAAGGTCTTGACTATTGTTCTGACTTATGATATATTAATTAGGCGTTGGAGATACGCTGGTGTAGCTCAGTTGGTAGAGCAGCTGATTTGTAATCAGCAGGTCAGGGGTTCGAGTCCGTTCACCAGCTCCAATATGGAAGAGTTCCCGAGCGGCCAAAGGGAACAGACTGTAAATCTGTCGCTATTCAGCTTCGGTGGTTCGAATCCACCCTCTTCCACCACGTCGTCACAAGCTATATATCGCTTGTGGCGATTTTTTTATATTCTTTTTAAAAATCACCACGGCACTCATACCGCTGCTCCTCCTTTTCCCCAAAAAGCTCACGCTTTTCGGGGACCCCGATATTTATTTTTATTTTCTGTATCGTCAAGGCAGACTTAATTCCTACTTTGTTGACAGTCTGAACCAATCACTTTTGTGATTGGCTTTATAATAGGTGAATAAAAGTCGAATGTTTTAAGTTACGCTTGACTAACCGATGTGATTAATGGTAATATAACCTCACAATTGAAAAGCCCACTCAGCTTGGGGGAGTAGTTTGCACATAATTTATGTGTGGCAAGTCAACAGACTGGCGGTTTACCGTCTGGCTTGTCTTAATTAACGAGACTCATGCACAAAGTATTTTTATGAATAAGTACAAGTGCGTCGGTCTCTATTTTTTTAGCATTTTTGACCTATGCACGTTAAGTGTGTAGGTTTTTTTATTGCAATTTTTTAACGGGGGGAGTAAAAATGAGCGACTTTACAAAAACGAGGGATGAAGTGCTCAAATGCTATTCATCAAATACCGATAAGGGCTTGAGCGAGCAGCAGGCGAAAGAAAACATTGAAAAATTCGGCTCAAATTCGCTTACTAAAAAGAAAGCCGATTCGCTCTTAAAAAGGATTTGGGACGCTTCAACCGAGCCTATGCTTTTAATGCTTATTGCGGCGGGGATTATCGCACTTGTTGTTAATATTATCCGTTCGTTTACAGGCGGCGAGGCAGACTATCTTGAATGTGTCGGCGTGTTTGCGGCTATTGCGCTTTCGGTCGTAATCAGCGTTGTTATGGAGGGCAAAAGCGCCAAAGCGTTTGAGGCACTTTCAAAGATTAACGGCAACTTGATTGTTAGGGCAATCCGTGACGGGAAAACGGTTAAGCTTAATAAGGATGAAATTGCCACGGGCGATATCCTTATTTTTTCAGCCGGCGACAAAATTCCTGCCGATTGCCGACTTGTCGAAAGCACGAGCCTTAGGGTTGACGAATCTGCACTGACCGGTGAAAGCTTCCCTGTGAAAAAAGACAGTGAGCTTGAAATTGAGGACGAAAAAACACCGCTTGCAGAGCGTGCAAATATGATTTACAGCGGCACTTTTATTACCGAGGGTCACTGCAAGGCTGTTGTTTGCGCAGTTGGCGACAGCACAGAGTTCGGCAAAATCGCAAGCGAGCTTACAAGTGCCGACAAGGCAAGCACACCGCTTCAGGAAAAGCTTGCAAGGCTTGGTAAAACAATCACTATTATGGGTATTTGCGCCGCCGCTATAGTGTTTATTGTTCAGCTCGTTTCGTTTGCAATTACAAAGAGTCTCGCATTTGATTCAATTATGGAAGCGTTTATTACAAGTATAGTTCTTATTGTAGCGGCTGTTCCCGAGGGACTTCCTACTATCGTGGCCGTTTCGCTTTCTATTAATATCATTAAGCTTTCAAAGCAAAATGCGCTTGTTAAAAAGATGATTGCATCCGAAACTATCGGCTGTATCAGCGTTATTTGCTCGGATAAAACAGGTACTCTTACAGAAAACAGAATGACTGTTAAGAGGTTTTATGATACAACTTGGCACAGTGATGCAAGTGAGCTTTCAAACGAATTCTTAGCTCATAATATCTGTCTTAACACAACTGCCGACATAGGCGAAAACGGTGAATTTATCGGCAATCCGACGGAATGCGCAATGCTTAATTTCTTTAATGCGTCAAGTAAAAAGACGTACAAAGAAGAGCGTGCAGACCATAAAACGCTGTCGGCTTTTCCGTTCTCGTCTGAACTTAAGCATATGACGACTATTTCAAATGTTGACGGCAAAATTATAAGCTATGTTAAGGGAAGTCCGGAATGTGTGCTTAAAATGTGCGCTCTTTCAGCCGAGGAGTTTAGCGAGATTGAAAATGCAATTGTTAAGGCTGAAAAAATGGCTATGCGTGTTATCGCTTTTGCTCACAAGGAGCTTGACTCTATGCGTGACTACACCGACGAAAGCGAACACCAAAGGCTTGAAAGCGAAATGGTATTTGACGGCGTTGTTGCCATTGCCGACCCACTTAGAGCAGAAGTTTATGATGCTGTTAAATCTTGCCAAAGCGCAGGTGTAGGCGTTAAAATTCTGACAGGCGATAATATTGTTACCGCTTCCGCAATTGCCAATGAACTCCACTTGCTTGATAACGGCGGCATTGCAATTGAGGCAAAGAATGTTGAGGAAATGTGCGACGAAGAATTATCCTCAAAGCTTGATAAAATTTGCGTTATAGCAAGAAGTACACCGTCGGTTAAAATGCGTGTTGTTAAGCTTCTTAAGGCAAAGGGTGAGGTTGTTGCCGTAACAGGTGACGGCATTGCGATGGGGATTTCCGGCACGGAAGTATCAAAGGAAGCAAGCGATATCGTGCTTGTTGATGATTCGTTTGCAACCATTGTTAAGGCTGTTGAATGGGGACGAAATATTTATGAGAATTTCAAACGCTTTATTTCATTCCAACTTACCGTTAATATAGCGTCGGTTATCTGTGTGTTTGTGTCTGTTCTTATGGGACTTGATGCACCGTTTACCGCACTTCAGCTTTTGTGGATTAATATTATTATGGACGGTCCTCCCGCACTTACACTCGGTCTTGAACCGAACTACAGCGACCTTATGAGCCGCAAGCCTACAAACAGAAGCGAAAATATTATTTCAAAGGAAATGCTTATCAAAATTTTTTCGACAGGCATATTTATGTCAATTGTTTTCCTTTGCCAATATCGCTTCAATTTCCACGGCGCTCAGCAACACGAGATGAAAACCGTACTGTTTACACTCTTCGTTTTGTTCCAGCTATTTAATGCATTTAACTGCCGTGAGCTTCACGAACAAACTATTTACAAGCATTTGTTTAAAAATAAGCTGATGCTCGGTGTAGTAGGCTGTACCTTTGCGCTTCAGGTGCTTATTATTCAGTTTGCCGGCGCATTCTTCGGCACTGTACCGCTTGCAATTGATATGTGGCTTAAAATTTTTGCTCTTGCAATGAGTGTAATTGTTATAAGCGAGGGTGTTAAGGGTATTATCAGAGTTGTTAAAAAAGTTAAAAATTAATCGTTAAGCCTCCGTTTTCAAGGAGGCTTTTTTCTGTTTTTTCGCAATTTTGTCCATAAACATTGTTAAAAAATAAACAATCTTGTATATATTGCCAAAATGGTAATAAAATCTTGCATTATAAGTCAAAATAATATATAATTATTATCGGTTAAAAATATTTATAATCATAATTAATATATGAGAGGTAAAAACAATGGATGCATTAAACAAAAAAACTATTGAAGACATTGATGTAAAAGGCAAAAAAGTTCTTGCTCGTTGCGATTTTAACGTTCCGCTTAAAGACGGCGAAATCACTAATGACAAGAGAATTGTTGCCGCTCTTCCTACTATCAAGTATTTGATGGAGCACGGTGCAAAGGTTATACTTTGCTCACACCTCGGCAGACCTAAGGGAGAATATAAGCCTGAATTCAGCCTTGCTCCCGTTGCAAAAAGACTTTCGGAGTATCTCGGTGTTGAGGTTAAGCTTGCCGAAGATGCTGAGGTTGTAGGCCCTAATGCCAAGGCTATGGCAGCCGAGCTTAAGGACGGCGAGGTTATGCTCCTTGAAAACGTTAGATACAGAGCAGAAGAAACAAAGAACGAGGAGAATTTCTCTAAGGAACTTGCTTCTCTTGCTGATATTTTCGTAAACGACGCATTCGGTACTGCTCATAGAGCGCATTGTTCAACAACAGGTGTTGCCGCTTATTTACCTGCTGTTTGCGGTTACCTTATCCAAAAGGAAATTAAGTTTATGGGTGGCGCTCTCGCTAATCCAAAGAGACCTCTTGTTGCAATTCTCGGCGGTGCTAAGGTTTCAGATAAGATCGGTGTAATTGAAAATCTTATTGATAAGTGTGACACAATCATTATCGGCGGCGGTATGGCTTATACCTTTATGAAGTATCTCGGCCATAACATCGGTACTTCTCTTCTTGAGGCTGACTGGGTTGAAAAAGCAGGTGAAATGATGAAGAAGGCTGAGGATAAGGGCGTTAAGTTCCTTATTCCTGTTGATAACAAGGTTGGTAAGGAATATGACGAGAATACAGAGGCTAAGGTAGTAAGCAGTGATGATATTCCTGACGGCTGGATGGGTCTTGATATCGGCCCTAAGACTCAGGAAGTTTTTGCAGACGCTATTAAGGGTGCAGGCACAGTAATTTGGAACGGTCCTATGGGCGTTTCAGAATGGGATAACTTTGCAGCAGGCACAATCAGCGTTGCTAAGGCAGTTGCTGATTCAGGCGCTATTTCAATCATCGGCGGCGGTGACTCGGTTGCAGCTGTAACAAAGCTTGGCTTTGCAGATAAGATGAGCCACATTTCAACCGGCGGCGGTGCATCGCTTGAATTCCTTGAGGGTAAAGACCTTCCTGGTATCTGCGCACTCCAAGACAAATAATTTTGAATGTAGCGAATAAGCAGGCATAACCGTGCCCGTAATTTGTAATTGTTTAGATAATGATTTTCAATAAAATAATCATAATTTATCAATAATCGTAGGGGCGACCATTGGTCGCCTTATACCAAAAATATTTTAAAGAGGTAACTATTATGAATAAGACTCTTCGTAAGGCAATTATTGCCGGTAACTGGAAAATGAACAATACTCCTGCACAGACAACTGCTCTCATCAATGAGATGAAGCCGCTTGTTGCCGATGCTGATTGCGAGGTTGTTCTTTGCGTTCCTTTCGTAGATGTTCCTGCCGCAGTTGAAGCTGCTAAAGGCTCTAATATTAAAATCGGTGCAGAGAATGTTCACTTTAAGGACAGCGGTGCTTTCACAGGCGAGGTTTCGGCTGATATGCTCGTTGAACTTGGCGTTGAATACGTTGTAATCGGTCACAGCGAGAGAAGAACATATTTCGGCGAAACAGACCAAACAGTAAATCTCAGAACTCTTAAGGCTCTTGAAAAAGGCTTGAAGCCAATCATCTGCGTTGGTGAAACTCTTGAGCAGAGAGAGCTTGGTTATACAGAAACACTTCTTAAGTATCAAACAAAGATGGCACTTACAAATGTAACTGCTGACCAACTTAAAAATGTTGTAATCGCTTACGAGCCAATTTGGGCAATCGGTACAGGCAAGACTGCTACTGCTGATCAGGCTGACGAGGGTAACGGATATGTTCGTGCAGCTATTGCAGAGGCTTACGGTGCTGATGTTGCAGAAACAGTAACAATTCAGTACGGCGGCTCAATGAACGCTAAGAATGCTGATGAGCTTACTTCAAAAGTAAACGTAGACGGCGGACTTATCGGCGGCGCTTCACTTAAGGCTGAGGACTTCTCAATTATCGTTAAGGCTGCAAGCAAATAATTAAACAAATTTGGGGTGGGTGTGTTTCGGCATACCCACTTTTTGTGAAAAACAATATGGAGGAATACTAATGAAAAAACCTGTTGTATTATGTATAATGGACGGTTACGGCAAGAATGACAGCGATTACGGCAATGCAATCGCTATGGCAAAAAAGCCTAACCTTGATAAGCTTATGGCTGAATATCCAATGACTTATATCGGAGCAAGCGGACTTGATGTAGGTCTTCCTGACGGTCAGATGGGCAACTCTGAAGTAGGCCACACAAATATCGGTGCCGGCAGAGTTGTATATCAGCCGCTCACAAGAATAACAAAGGCATTTGAGGACGGCGACGCTGAAAAAAATCCTGCTCTTAAGGGCGCTATGGATAATGCTAAGGGCAAGGCTCTTCACCTTATCGGTCTTGTTTCACCCGGTGGTGTTCATTCTCATTCGGAGCATCTTTATCATCTTCTTCAAATGGCTAAAAATAACGGTGTAGAGAATGTTTACGTTCATGCTCTTCTTGACGGCCGTGACGTTCCACCTTCATCTGCTGTTGAATATCTCAATGAACTTGAGGATAAAATGAAGGAAATCGGCGTAGGTAAAATCGCTTCCGTAATGGGCAGATTTTACGCTATGGACCGTGACAATATTTGGGACAGAGTTGAAAAGGCTTATGCCGCTATCGTTTATGGCGAGGGCATTCAGGCTGACAATGCAGTTGAGGCGGTTAAGGCTTCTTATGAAACTGTTGACGAGGACGGCAAGCACCTTACGGATGAATTTGTGCTTCCTACCGTTATCGGCGGCAGCGAGGGCAGAGTTAAGGCTGACGACAGCGTTATCTTCTTTAACTTCCGCCCTGACCGTGCAAGAGAGATTACACGTACATTTGTTGACCCTGATTTTAACGGCTTTGAGAGAAAGAACGGCTTTTTCAAGCTTTACTATGTATGTATGACTCAGTATGATGCCGAGATGCCAAACGTTGAGGTTGCATTCGGCCCTGAAACTCTTGTTAATACCTTTGGTGAATATATTTCAAAGCACGGTATGACTCAGCTTCGTATTGCCGAAACTCAAAAGTATGCTCACGTAACTTTCTTCTTCAACGGCGGCGAGGAAAAGCAGTATGAGGGTGAGGACAGAATCCTTGTTGCTTCTCCTAAGATTTCCACATTTGACCTTATGCCTGAAATGAGCGCTCCTGAGGTATCGGAAAAGCTTAATGCGGCAGTAAGAAGCGGCAAATATGACGCTATTATCGTAAACTTTGCTAACTGCGATATGGTTGGCCATACAGGTATTATCCCTGCGGCAATCAAGGCTGTTGAAACTGTTGACGCTTGTGTTGGCTCACTTGCAAAGGCTGTTATAGAAATGAACGGTAATCTCTTTATCACTGCCGACCACGGCAATGCTGATAAGATGCTTGACGAAAACGGCGAGCCGTTCACAGCTCACACAACTAACCCTGTTCCGTTTGTTGCAGTAAACTGCGGCGAGGGCGTTGAACTTCGTGACGGCGGCAAGCTTTGCGACATCGCTCCTACAATGCTTCAAATGCTCGGACTTGACAAGCCTGCTGAAATGACAGGTGTATCACTTATTAAATAAGTAAATACAATAATAAAAGGATTAGATATTCGTATTAATTTACGCATATCTAATCCTTATTTTTTATCTTATATTTATGTTTATATTGTTATATTGTCGGCTTAACTCTGTATACTACAGTCGAATGTTTAGGAATTGTTGCATTAATGGTAGTTCCTGTTGAGCGTTCATCTGTCCACAAATCGTGAAGCTCATAACCGGACGGAGACTCCTCAATGCCTAAGTATGGGTCCTTAGTAAGGTCATCAAGCTTGAAGTTGACGCTTTTTGTGGAAGAAGCAGTATTGAATAAACAAAGCGCAACATCGCCGTTTGAAAGCGGACGGGCAATAATGTCAATACCGCTTTCCTTTTTAATTCTCTTAGCACTCTTGCCGAGTGAATCTTGGTCAACTGCAATCATGTGTTTGTTAGTAACAATTTTAAGCGTTTCATTATCCTTATCGGGCATACCGTTTGATACAAAGCTTCTGATATCGTTGCCAACCATAACCGGAGCGGCAAGCATACACCAAAGCGAGAAATGCGCTCTGTTTTCGTTATCGTCAAGCTTTCCGTTTCCGATCTCAAGCATATCAGGGTCGTTCCAATGGCCCGGTCCTGAGTGCTTATAAAGCTTTAAGGTGCGGTTATATATCATAGTTATGCTTCTCCAATTGGGAGCTATATCGGGCGTTGTGCGCCACATTGAGCCTGCTTTAGCACCCCAAAGATAAGGGCGTGCCATGCCCCATTCGCAAATGGAATATGTGATTGGCTTTTCTTCTGAATGTGTAACCTTAGCCCACATTGAGCTTGCTTCCTTAAGAGCGTCACCCATACGCTTATACTGAATATATGACGAGTCAATCGCAGTTGCTACAGGGTTTTTGATTGTCATATTGTTGGTGCCCTCTTTAAGCTCGACAATAATTTGTTGCCTGCCTAAAGGACTGAAGCCCTTAGTTTCAGGGAAGAAAATTTCATACATTTTTCCGTTAATATGAATTTGCATATATTGCTTCTTTTTAGCCATTGACTTGTGAAAAACAAAGGTTAATACGTATTCACCCTTTTCGTCTGTGTCAAAATTAAAGCTTGCAGAGCCTGAGCCGTGGCTGATAAATCCGATTGCTTTTTTGCTTGGCACGTCAGACATTTTGATAATCTTTGCTCTTCCGGTAAACTCTGCGTCTTCCGGCCTTAAATCAATTTCAAGAGCGCTTTTTGGCTTGGTAATTACAATATGCTCAATTGCAGGGCAGTCACCGCTGATTCTGTCATGATGGCAAAAATCGTATTTAAAAAATTCACAGCCCCAAGACGCAATTGTTTTAGCGTCAAGCCTTTCGTTGCCGAGAGAGGCAGGGAGGTCCTCACAGGTTAGAGTACCGTTAGAAGAATAAAGACCAACCTTTAAGCCGAGTGCGTTAATATCCTTAATAAGCTTAGGGATACCACGGCTGAATGTGCCGAGATCGCCCTGAAGCTTTCCGTCACTGTCACGAAGGGAGCTTTGCCAGCAATCGTCAAGGTTAATAAATTCATATCCTGCATTTGCAAGTCCGCTGTCTTTCATAGCGTGGGCAGTTTGCATAATAATATCCTGGTCAATATTATTCCTAAAGGTATTCCAGCTTGACCAGCCCATAGGCGGAGTTTGAGCAACCTTATTTTCAGAATATTCTTCGTCCTCGCTTATATCAATTGTAAGCTTAGTCGGGATAAATATTTTTTTTAAGGCGCAAAGCGGGCACTTGCCGTTTGCTTTCATATTTAAAAACCAAGAAATGAACACAACAATCAATACTGCCAAAACGGCAACTAAAATTATAGCAAGATATTTCATTATAAACCAATCTCCTTAAAAAGCTCCAACTCCTTTTGAGCCAAAGCCTGCGTATTTTCATCATCAAGTGAATTTACTGCATTTAACGTAAATTCTTTTCTGTTTTTAAAATTGTAAATTATTCGATAAATCCAAGCATATAAAATAAGCCAAGGTCTTCCGTCGATAAATTTGATATAATCAATTTCTTTAAGCTTTTTGTAAGGCGGAAAGAGAAGCCTGAGTTTCGCCATAAAGGGCGAATATTTTTTCCCTTCTTCAAGCTCTCTCCTTGCAACGGTAACGCCCTTGTTTTCATTCTCATTGCCGAATGCACCGCAGTCGCAAAGGTATTTTTCAACATTTTTCGTATCAATTGCGTAATCATAACCTATGCCGAAAAAGTTGTGGCAAACGGTCAAAACGGTTTTACCGAATTTTTCAAGTTCAACTGCGCTTAAATATTCAAACACCTTTTGAATATCAATATTTGCAGTTTTTAGCATTACTGCTAAATCAAGAATAAGCTTAATTCCTGCTCCGTAGAATTTGAAATGGTGCGCCATGTGGGCAATCAAATATGCAAAATGAAAACTGTCGTCAAATTTTCCGTCAAAGCCGTCAAATTCTGCATAATCAAAAGCGCTGCAAAACGGCTCGGTATCATAACAGCTTATAAGCTTTGTGTGCACCTCAAGCAGAACACCGTTTTTAACATAGTTATAAACCGGCCCGTTTTCCTTAACACAGTCAAAACCGTTAGATATAAGCAATTTTTTAATCTTGTCCCTGTCCTCAGCCTTGATTAGAACGTCTATATCGCCCATAGCACGGCTTTCAGGTACAGGGTAGTATTCTCTGAGCGTTGCGCCTTTAAACGTGATATACGGGCACTGAGCCGACGCGAAAAGTGTCTTAACCTCTTCCAGCATATTAATCTGAGCGTTTGAAAGGAAAATTAAATCAAAAAATTTATTTTCAAGCGCATTTAAGAAGCTTTCGGGCAAATCGCTTTTATTCTTTGCATTTAAAATCGCACAGTGCAATATGCCCAAAAGGTTATGCCCTTTTGCATATAAAAACAATTTTTTATAATTAACGTCTGTATCGAAAATAAATTTGTCACCGTTTAAATAGTGGCGGCAAAGGTCAATTAAAACCTTATATTCTTTATCCATATCAGTTGAAAACTGCGTTGCCGACAACAAGACTTAAAACAGTCATAATAAGTCCGGCAATAAATACACCGAGTGAAATCACAAAAAAGCTCTTTTTCTTATCAAGATGGAGAAGAGATGCAAGAAGCGCACCCGTCCAGCCGCCTGTACCCGGAAGCGGTATGGCAACGAAAATCAAAAGCCCCCAAATTCCGTATTTATCAATTTTATCTCGCTTTTTAAGTGTTTTGTCCTCAAGCCAATAAACAAACTTGTTTATTCCGGGAACTTTTTTTAATAAATCGAAAATCCAATTGATTAATAAAAGTATGAACGGTATAGGTAAAATGTTACCTAAAAAGCTGATAATAAATCCTACAAAAGGATTCATCTGCAAAAGCACAATGGCTGTAAACATTCCGAGCCTGCATTCCAAGATAGGGCAGACTGAAATAATAAACACTACAAGCCAATCGGGTATTCCGTGTGCTGTTAAAAACTCTTGTAAGTTTCTGCAAAATTCCTGTACCATATATCAGTTCTCCTTTTTGTCGGTTGTTGTATTTTGCTTTTTATCTGCATTTGATTGCGACTCGTTATTTTTGCTTTGAGCATTAACGTTATTGTTTGCCGCATTTTGAAGTCGCTTTTTTTCCTGATTTCTTTTTCTCTTTTTTATTATTTTTTGGCGCACAATTTCCTCTTTGTGCTTTTCATAATAGCGCTGAGCTCTGAGTTTGTTTTGCTGTTCAATCCATTTTTGGCGCCTGTATTCGGCTATTCTTTCCTTGCGCTCTTGCTCTTTAAGTTCAATTTCTCTGTCAATAGCTTGCGCAGTGGGAGTATTTTTATTTACAATAAGCTTTTGCTTAATGAGAAAATCAACGGCTTCCCTCAGTATTTTTTTATCATTTTCAAATGAGAGGTGGCCCATAGCCTGGTCGTACGCAAGCCATCTGTAATCGTCAATTTCCTCCTCTTGCATTGTTGTTTTTAAATCGTCTGTCGTTGCAACGAATATAGAAACTTTTTTGTCAACATTATTGCGAAGCGTATATTTTGATATACCCTCGTAGCCGAGATGAATTTTAATGTGAAGCCCTGTTTCTTCAAGAACTTCTCTTCTTGCTGCGTCGTATTTTGTTTCACCCATTTCAAGGTGACCTTTCGGAAAGCCCCAATTCGCCGAGCGCTTATTTTTTATAAGCAAAAAGCGAAGCTTGCCTTTAATACTCCTGTATACTACTGCGCCTGCGCTTGATTCGTAGTAGCAGACAAGTTCATATTCGGGAAAATCGTTTTTAACATCAATGTATTGATAAATGTCTTGATTAATGTAGCGTGAACTTCTTGACGCC
>ENA-ORLM01001250-ORLM01001250.1-human-gut-metagenome-genome-assembly--contig:-NODE-1250-length-17062-cov-5.333824_pt1 | contig 17062 bp, 13 predicted proteins | sample MGYA00243063_ERZ508815 | MGnify/ENA primary metagenome ERZ508815 (study PRJEB26277, sample SAMN04329768) | human gut metagenome | biome: human-associated habitat | host: Homo sapiens | place: USA...
GTAGATGAACTGTCCATCTTGGTAGTTAGTCAGCACATTGCCCAGCTTACGGATGGTAAGCTGACCGAGTGTTTCGTGATTGCAGTATTTTTCTTCTACGATATACTCGTCCATGTCGTTGGTGGCATTGCCCACGACCTGCCAGGCGCGGTCAGACTTGATTTCAAACTCCACCGAGTAGGCAGGATCGTTATAGTATCCTTCCGGACCTTGCAGTTCCTCAAGCAGGTATCTGCCCAGCGGCAGTTTTTCGGGTGTTTTCATAAGACCGTCTGCATCGGTGTAGAACACATCCGTTTTCTTTGTGGCGTTGCCGCTGGCGGGGTCGATCATGGAAATGCGGGTTTTGCGATCTTTCTCATCCAGCCGATACAGCGCAAAGGCTGTGTTTGCAATTTTGACCGCCTTGCCGGTTTCGGTGTCGGTCTTGATGAGCTGCAAATAGCCTTCCAGTTCCTCGTCCAGCACATTAAAAGTCATATAATCGTTGCTGGCAGTGGTAACACTGCCGGCCGGAACCGTAAATCGGCTCTGCGGGCTGTTGGCGTCCACTGTCGCGATGAATGGATCACACTGGAACACATCCTTGGGGATGGTGGTTTCCACGACAAGATATTGCCCATAGGGCAGCCCCTCAACGCGGAAAATGCCCTCATCGTTCGTGAACATTTCTCCCAGCCTATATTCAGCGGGCTGATCCGTGGGTATCCAGCCGTTGCCCCTGCCGTTGGCATAGTCGCCGTCTGCGGTCAAGGTCGCGTTATAGGCGTTGACCGTATCGGTACTGCTCTCGAACATATTGGCAATGGCCTGACCTTCGGCGGTGAAATCGTACTTGAGCGTCAAATTATCGTAGTTATCCTTGCGGTAGGCGTCCAAAATGCTTTGTGCATCATAGCTGCCATCCGGGTTCTGCTTGAACTGCGCCGCCTTGCTCAGTTTGGAAATGCGGTAAACTGTAAAGCCCGCACCCTCCAGCTTCAGTGCCGGGCTTGGCTGACCGGTGGTCGAAACCAGCTTCTGCAAACTAAAGCCGGATTTGAGGACTTCGTCTTGACTCTCCTGTTCGGCATGGATGTGGTAGGCGGACTCATCTGCATAGGTCAGCGTTTTGTAATGGTTGACCTCATCGCAGAGGTAGCCCTTGGCATAAGACAGATAGTAGCCATCCCACGCCTTGCTGCCGTTCAGCTTGCGGCTCTCGGCTACGGCGGAATACTGGTTTTTGTAAATGTAGTCGGTGTACTCGCCGCCCTTGGTGGCAAGGCTGCTGTACTTGCCTGTGCGTTCGAGCTTTTTGTTCAAAAGCGGATACTTCCCGGTAACATACAACTTGCCGTTTCCGTCAATGGGCAGCACCAGCCCTGTGGCGCGTTCCACAAGGTAATATCTGCCCATATACAGGTTGGCAAAAGCCAGCTTGCCGTCTGTGATTTTGGCAGAGGCTACCAGCCGGTCTTTCTGCAAAATAGGTAAATAATCCGTATCCCAGCCGCCATTGGTGAGGACAGTGGTGTGCCAGATAGGTTGTCCGTTGGCATCGGTGGTTTTTGAATAATCTACGACACCCGAAACACCGTCCGGGTGTTCAATGGTGTCAGCGGCATACAGATCATACACCGCCCCCTCCAGCGTGGTATCTCCGTTGCTGCCCGCAGCCAGATACCGCGCGGCGTCCAAGTCCACTTTTGTCAGAAGAATATTGCCGAGGACACGGTCATTCTGCATCTTATCGGCATTGGCGTGCATGGTGTAGGAATTTTCGTTGTTGGCAATGCCCGTGGGGTCTGTGGCGTAGGTCTTATCTGCATTGCGGATGCCAAAGGTGATGGTGACCACACCCTCGCCGGTGTCGATGAGCGTGCCGCCGCTGTTGGTCGTGGTGATGTCGGCGTTATAGTCGGCGTTGCCCAGCCAAATCGTCTGACCGTCCAACGCTTTGGTAATTTCAAAGGCATACGCCCGCTTGCCCAGCACGGAACCGGCTGTGCCGGGAGCGTTTACATCCGACCAGTCACCATAGTACCCGCTGGGTGCGCGGCTCTCCACGATGACGAACTTACCCTCGTTGCGCTGGGTGTAGAACAAATCGTCCGAACCGCCTGCATAGTCGCTGTGGTTGATGACTGTATAGGTGCCATCCGACTGGCGCTCGACCTTGTACCGATTGTACCCGCCAAACGGAATATAGCACTGCCGAACCACATCCCACTCGAAAATCTTGAATTCAGCGTCACCCTTGATGCGCTGCTTGGTTTCGCTGTCGATTTTGTCGATGCTGACTTTTACAGACAATTCATCGTTCTGCATTTTATAGTCATTGGAACTATTAGCCGGAACAGTAATAGTCTGGTGGCTGCCCAGCGCGCCGGGCGTGCTGTCAAAGCCATGTGGGATGGTGATTTCATCGTATGCAAAGATGAAATTCGCAAGCTGCGCCCGCGCCGCGGCGATAGCGGCATCTACCATGCCCTGCGCTTCGTTCTGCAGCTGCCCGATGGCTGCATTCTTGGCGGCTTCGGCAGCGGCGTCTGCTTCGGCTTGACTGGTGAACGGTCCTTCCTGCCCGGAAAGCGTACTGGTGCTGGTCTTGGACACCTCGTAGTGAACCGTCCATGTGGCAGCGCCATCGCCGCCGTTGAGGTGAAAACTGTCATCCTGCGTGTGACCGCCTGTGGTAATGGTTTGTGCCCCGGCAGGGGTCATCTGCCAGCTGCCGCCGTCCACGCTGCCGCCGGTCCGGCTGGGCGTGACGGTAATGACCGCCCCGTCCACCTTTTCCAGCGTGTTCAGCTGGTACTTGTCGGTGTTGACTGTGAATGTCAGATCAAAGCTCCCGCTGGCGCTTTGCGCAGGAGCTGTCCATGCAGCGGAATAGTACTTCGGTTCCGGAACACTCGGTACATCCGGGATCTCAGTGCCGCCTGCAATTTCTTCACCGACCAACGCCACAACCTGCCACGCATATCCTGCGGGCGGGTTATAGATGTAGGTGTAGTAGCCGTTTTCCCCGGACTGTGCATCTGTACCGTTTATGAGTTCTTCTGCAGCAGCAATATAGGTCTGCGCCGCGTAGCTGTCGGGATAGTTTTCCATGATCCACTGCTGGGTTTCATCGTAAAGGCTGCCAAGGATGTCCGGCTGTTCTTCGCCGCCTTCAGGATCATCTTCAAGGCTTGCCACAACAGGACGATCATCCAGCATATCCAGACTCAGCTGGCCAAGACCGCCCCAGATGTTGACCTGGTTTGCATAGTGGTTGCCGGGGGTATACTGGCCGGGTTCAAGACGGGATACATGAGAGAAGCTGTAGGTGGGGCAGCCCTTGGGCTGGCCGTTCAGGCCGTGGCTGCAGCAGTAGGCTTCCTGACCGTTGAACCAAATCAGCCATGTGCCGCCCTCTTTGGCGATGCTTGTGATTTTTCCGGTGGTATACGGCGGAGTCGGTCCTGCAGCATAGGCGGCAATGCCGTCATCGCCGGTGTCGGCATACATCTGTGTGGGTGCAGCATCCTCGCTGATCTGTACATGGATAGCTTTTGACTGCGAACTGCCGTCCGAATCCGTATAAACCAGCTGCGCCGTAAAATCGGCAGAGGCTTTTACATACAGGCCGGTGGCTGCCGCCGATTGCTCCGAGTATGTCTGGTGCAGGATTTCAGCCTGCTCCTGCTCGTCTGCCGGGATAGGCGCATAATCGGTGGATCGGTAGCTTAAAAGCTCTACATCATCCGGCAGTATGATTTCAGATACTGCACCGTCTGCCGGGTATTCGACCTGCGCCAACAGCGCAACAATGGCATACTCTGTACCGGGAGTTTTTCCGATTGTGACCGTGTTCTCATCTGCGTTCAGCGCATCGGCATCCATATGGGCATCTACGCCGTCGTACAGGTCAGAAACCCACGCGGAGATACCGATTTTTGTCTCGCCGGTTGCCACGGGAAGACCCATACTGCCAAGGTAACTGCCGGTAGGCGCGTCCGGCAGATCGGCGTACAGATTTTCAGTGATCTGTGAAAGATTCGGTGTCGGGACATTGGCTTCAGCGGTTTCCGGTGTGGTGGCTTCGGCTGTCTCCGGTGTGGCTGCGGCATCCTCTGCAAAAGCGGGCATAACCGCACCCAGATTTGTGAGCGCAATTCCACCCGCCAGCAGCAGCGACAAGCACTGCTTTATTCTGTGTTTGTTTTTCATACTGGTTCTCCTTTTGTTGCAAAAGAAAAAGCCCGCTGCGGGTTGCAGCGGGCTTGGTTAGCGTTCGGGAGCGTGTTTCTTAGGGACCGGCGCGGCTCTGGCCTTGTAGGCTTTGCGGTATTTTTCGTCAGCATCATAGAACTGCTGCGGAGAGATACCCGCATCCAGACATCCCTGCAAAACAACCGCATTGTAACGGCTGCTGACCGGGAGAAGCTGGTCGCGGTACGGTGCGTTCATCGTGTAAACCATAATTTCGTGCGGCGTACCATCTGCATCCATTACCGTCACGGTTTCCTTGTCATAGAATGTCGGGTAGCCCTCGTAACAGTCAAGCTGAGATTCGTCATGGTCAGTAATCGACCAAATCAATCCCTCAACGCTTGCGTCCTCTTTGGGCAAAATCGTCAAGTAGCCGCGCCGGAATGCCAGCTCATAGCCATTCAGCTTGGCGATCCCTACGGCGGTTGCCTCCGGGCAGCGGTAGACCATCTGATCAAAATTCAGATTGGAACCATAGGCAAAGTATTCTTTTCGAGACATTGGATTTCTCCTTATCTGACCTCATCTGTATGAAGCCGTGGTTGATTGCTGGGATACAGCGACTTGTCGTGCCGCCACGCCTTGTCACCAGGCAGGTTCTTCAGCAGATGCATTCGCACATTCTTATACTCCGGGCCGATTAGCCCCAGCCGCAGCAGAAAGGAGCGGAAGGTGAACGCCGGATTATCCCCGATGGGCGTTTTCCGGAACTGCGTGTACTTTTGGTTGATGCCCTGCGCCGAGATCGCCATTGCCAAAATAATGTTGGCTTTTGCTTCACCCGCGTGCAGCGTTGAATTGAACAATCTCCACTCCACAGTGCCATGATAAAAGACAGAATGCATATTGAAGGCATTATGTTGAGCTCAACATAATATGCTTTATGCGCAGAAAAAAGTTATGCTGAGAATCTTTTAGAACAGACGTTACTTCGAGACTGTTCACCAGAAATCTCAGCATAATTTTCTACAAGGTCTTTAAAAACGCCTTTAAGTCAGGGTCGTCGTTCCAATCCGGCATGGCAGGCGTATTCATCCTCGTGTCCATTGTTTCTAATGCCTTGCGCCGGGCTTCGGGATTAGCTTTTGCGTAAACCTGTGTTGTCTCAATAGATTCGTGCCCTAAAAAGTCACGAATATAAATGAGATTTTTGCCTGCCTCAACAAGATGCATTGCTTTAGAATGCCGGAGACAATGCGGTGTAATCTGCGGAAAAAATGAACCCACTGCAGTATTTGCTTTGTGGATATATTTTGCTAGCACGTAGGAAACACCGCTGCGAGTCAACTTTTTCCCTTGCGGATTTGTAAACAGCTGGTCATTGCGGCGTTCTGGTATATCAAGATGGTTCTCACAAATGTATTGGCGCAATACCTGTGCACACGGTTTGGTAAGCGGAACATCTCGACTTTTTCGCCCCTTCCCTAATAAATGTACAACCGGTAGTGAATCTATTCGGATATCGCAGATTCTTAAATCGCAAAGTTCCTGCACTCGTGCAGCTGAATCGTAAAGGAGAAGAAGCATCGCCAAGTCTCTGCGACCTTTTGGCGTGGAAATATCAGGCTGTTCCATTAGAATATCGGTTTGCTGGTTACTCAAATATTGAACCGTCGGCTTTGCTGCTTTTTTGCTGTCAATTGAAAGAATGCGCTGACACAGAATCATTTCATCCGGGCATTCAATTTGTACATATTTTGCAAATGACTTCAGCGCAGCAAGTCGTTGGTTTCGAGAAGATATACTGTATTTGCGTTCAGTTTCAAGATATTGTAGAAATTCAAGAATCAGTTCGCGGGAAAGGTCGTTAAAAAGCATTTTCTCTAATTTAAAGCCACAATACTTTTCAAGGTAGCCATGAAAAATAACAAAGGTGTCCCGGTAAGAGTAAATTGTATTTGTACTGACATTTTTAGTTCCTGCCAGATACACGCTAAAGTATGCGGAGACTAAACCGGCGTAGCTGCATCTATTCCTCATTGCAAAGTACCTCTGTAATGGTATGGAATCGGTCATTGAATGGTTCGGTGACTTCCATGTAGGCTTCCGGGACAAGCCTCAAGTATTTTTCGGTTGTTGTAATTCTGTCATGCCCAAGAGCAGTGCGGAGAATCGGCAAACAGGTATATATGTCTTTTCCTTCGGAACTCCATTTGTTTAGAATGTGGACCGCAAAGGAATGCCTGAGATCATGGAGACGAGGCCCTTTTCCTCGACCTCGGTGTGGAATCCCGGCATCAAATAAGCATTTTCGAAAAATATCGTAAATTGTACTTGTATCATAGAATCCGCCATCAGGAGCAGGGAAAAAGTAAATACTTTTTGCATTTGCCACTAATGGATTACTGCGGTAGGATTTCATGTATGCAAGCATTGAGTCCGAAATTCCTACCAGCCGTTCTTTGTCTCCTTTTGCACCGTATATGGCTAAAACTCCAGCATCCAAATCAACATCTGCAACCTTAAGGTGCAGAGCCTCTGACACGCGCAGCCCACATGTATAAAGCAGGCGAAACAGAACTGGCATAACTAAATGTCGTAGTGGAGATTCTGAAGATTCTTTGGTACAATCTACCGCAGAAAACAATCTCTCGATTTCGTCTTTCGTAAAAATGTAGGGAACGAAACATTTATTTACATGAGGTGCAGGGTGGAATGCACATGGAGCATCATAGCCATTGCTGTGCAAATACTTACAAAGAATTCGCACATACGAAATCCGAAAACATTGCGTGGTTTCGTTTTCGTGAGGTCTCTTTTTCTCCCACTTTTGCAGCAGTTCTTTCGAAATGGCAGGTATACGCAATTGTTGCTCATTGCAAAAGTCATCGAATGCACTGAGTGCCTCAACACCGGCGTTGTATTTATTGCCAAGGGCACGTTTTTGCTCCACAACATCCAGCATATATGGTGCAAGCACACTGGTAAAATGGGGTTCAAGAAATTTTTCCTCAAACACTAATCAGTCACCTCCAATGCGCAGCTGCGAAGCTGACGTACATTTACACCAATATATTTTTGAGTAGAATCGGCATTTATGTGTCCTAATACACCCTGAATCGAGGTAATGGGGATTCCTTCATCTAACATATGTGTTGCGAGGCTGTGTCGAAGCGAGTGAAGCCCGTGGTGCTTTATTGAATCCAAAGGAATGCCCGCTTTTCGCATATGCTTAATAAGAATGTTGTCAAAATTTTGCAGAGAGACGTATGGAGCGACTGCGCGGAGAAAAATTTCCGGGGCATCGCTTACAGGCCTTCCATTTTTCAGATAGTCTATTACAGCCCATCCAACATCTGTGGGAAGTGGTAAAGTTATCGGCTCTCCTGTTTTGACTTGGGTGAAAGACACCAAATGCTGTTCCCAATTAAAATTGGCAGGGCGAAGATTACGTATATCGCTGGTTCTAATGCCGAGTTTTACTGCAATCATTAAAACTGCATAATCGCGTTTTCCTTGTGGACTTTCACGGTCAACAGATGCAAGGATACTTTCGATTTGGCTAAGATCTAATGTTGTAGGAATTCGCGCGGAAGTGGATACTTTTACAATTGGCATCATTTTCAAAGACAAATCTGTTTCCTTGTAGCCACTATGCGCAAGGTACTGAAAAAAGCGTAAAAGGATACTGTAATGGAGCCTTACAACCGAATTGCTGTAATTGCACGAAACAACTTTGACGTATCGATTTACAATATCTGCTGAAAGTAATTTGTAATCCGTGACTCCAACGCTGAACAAATAATCTGTAAAGCGAAGAAGAACATTTCTGTGGCTGCGCAGCGTATTCTCCCTGCGTCCGTGGAGAGATAGCTTTTGCAAGTAGTTGACCGCACCTTCTTGCAGTCCTGCAGGGAACTCTCGATTCAACCTCCGCCGAAGCATAACCGCGTTGAAATGTTGGTAGTCTGACAACAAATCCATTGCACGGTGAACTCGTGAGCATCGCCGTTCTACTGTTCCCGGCTGCACACCGTAGCAATCCAGCATGAACTGCTGAGCCAATTCCGCTGTAAAATATTTCTTTTCATTTTTATTGCAGTACGCTAACAGGTTCCTAAACGTCGAACGAAAGCCTTGAATATAGTTTTCGCTATAGTGCTTTGCAATGATGCAAGGGATAACTCTTTCCACAAGTTCATACACGGTCAGTCGATTTCCATCATCCACAATAACAACCTCCATCATATCTGGAATACTCAAATTATATAGTTATTATGTAGAGAAAAACAGACTGTTTTTATAATTTTTGTCGCTGTACAATTAAAGTTTGGAACGTGGGATACATAATCGCTTTCTTGCCATAACACGCTCGATACCGAGATTGGTCGTAGTGATAGTCGCTGCCGTCACGCCCGCGATACCAGCGATCTTTCAGTTGATCCATACACGCACCGCTGGGCAGCTTGCGGATTTCTTCCAGAATCGGCTCATCCACCGCCTGACAGTAACTATCGATGCGGGCAGGGTTGACTTTGAGTGCTGCAAACAAAATGTCCTCTTTGGAATACATGATGGACAGCACATTTTTGAGGCTCTGCGGCGTGTGCTTGCTTGCATCCACGTGGACATGCATTCCGCAGCTGTCGTTTACGATGCCGCCTGCGCGGCGTAAGGAACGGACAACCTCCTGCAGCTTTTCCATCTCGCCATATTCGAGTTTCGGAGAGTTCAGTTCAACCTTGTAGGTCTCCCCAATAAGAACAGACCGCCTGCGGCATTCGGGATGGATGCTGCCGTCCCGGACGATTTTCCATTCTTTACCGTCCAAATCTTTGACCTTGTAGGCATCGTAGCTACCGCCGGAATGCTCGGCACGGGTGCCAAACAGGTCGGCCAGCGCATGGGCTGCCGTCGCGCGGTTTATCCCGGTCAGTTCAATTTCACAGCCAAAATACTGGTCGCGGAAATCAAGGGGCAAGAGCCTCACCCCGCAGTTCTGCATCCATCTTGGCAATGCGGCGGCCGATGGCTTCCACCACATGGACCGTCACGCCGTTGCCAGCCTGTTTGTAGGCTTGGTTATCGCTCTGGATAGCCAGCACCGTGTCGATGCGGTCATCTGCCCAACCCTGCAGCCGCAGACACTCACGCGGTGTCAGGCGGCGGATGCGCCCCTCGCATAGAACGCCGTGACGGTCTTTTGTGGTAAGTGTATGCATGGGTGCGCCGGGCTTACCAGTGCGTTCGGTGTTGCGGGCGAGGTCGGACTTGATGGGATTTTTGACCGGGCAAACTTCAACAGTGCCTTGTCGGCAGCCCGTTGTAAGTGTATGCGCAATCTCTTTACCAACCCGTCCGCGCCGACTGTTGACTGTGGAGTAACTCAGGTCGATGCTGTCGCCAATCTGTGCCATCTGGTAGCCGGTCTTGGTGGCGCACTTGATCGGCACTCCCACCTCATACAGTCCGGTTTTGCCACCGAAGCCACCCGGATTGTCAGCCAGCGTACAGCTTAATCCTTCGGGGGAGTAGACTCGTTCTCCTTGATGCCCGCCGTGGGTTTGAATAAGAGAACCTCCTGTTGCTTCGGTGAAAGGAAATACTTTTCCTCTACATCGCTCATCAAGATATCCGATAATGTACACGCGGTTTCTTGACTGGGGAACGCCGAAATCTTTGCTGTTAAGACATTGCCATTCCACACCATACCCCAGTCGGTCCAGCGTGTTAAGGATCGTCGCAAATGTCCGCCCTCCGTCATGAGATAACAGGCCGGGTACATTTTCAAACAGCAGATACGAAGGCTTCCGGGCTTCAGCCAGGCGGGCCAGTTCAAAGAAGAGAGTTCCTCTCGGATCGCCGAATCCTTTTCGGGAGCCTGCAATGCTGAAAGTCTGGTTATCCCGAAATTCAGGATAACCAGACTTATCCCGAATAAAATAGGAATCCCGAAGCCCAGCCGGGAATCCTTGCAGCGCAAGGATTTCTGCATAAAAACTTCGGGATAATATTTTGAAGATGGCACCTGATATAATGTTGCTACGGATGAAAATCCGAATCAACATTGTGAGGTGTATTGATGTGAACAAAATTGAAATCACAGTCCTTTCTGCGCGTGTATTAGATGCCTTAAGTGTGCGCGGACTCAAGGCTAAAACAGTACGGGAATTTGAGCGGTATGGGACTCGACGGATCGTGCAGCATTGTTTGGACAACGGTCAAACAATATACTTCAAGGAAACGGTTCAAGATTTTGTTTGGCAGGAACGAGTGAGGATGGAATCCGGAGCATTACCGCATTACCAGTGGGTCTTAACCCGGCGTGCCGCTGTTTATCTTGACCAAATGGCGAAACATGGAAAATTTCAGGGTGAGCCCCTGCGGTCTTGGGAGGCGGAACACAATCCATTATTTCAAAACGCACCACACGGTCCAAGCAATTCTATGAAGGTAATAGACATTATCTGCAGAACCAGAGATGCGGTCATACAGTTGGAGTTATCCGATAAGACAAAAACAAATTATATCTATTGCGGATTTGGACCCATCTTGAATTTTTTTGCTTCTCGCGGTGAGGAGTTCTATTCTCCAGAAACGCTTGCTCTTTTCGTAAATAAAGCAAAAGAAAATTATGCGAACGGAACAATCCCAAAAGCATCTTTTCAAACGATGCGCAAAGCTGCCCGCTGGATCGAGGAATGCCTCTCGACAGGGCGGGTATCTCAGCGGAAGTTAAGAAAATATAATTTTGCCTGCGCTCCACCAGAGTTTGAAAAACTGCTTTCGCAATACCAGATACATATGGACAATGAGAACTATCTGAAAGAAGGCACCCGCCAGTTTTATCTTTCATCGGTTCGGACATTTTTCCGTACTATGGGCATTTTGGGAATATACCGCTATGCTGAGATTACCCTGCCGGATGTCACCAGGTGTCTGGCAAAGATTTCAGAAATTTTCCCTTGCGGTATATTTAATTTGACCGGAAGTATGCGATCCTTTGCGCGGTTCATGGCTGAAAAGCATCCTGAGCTTCTCGATATTTCGCCAGCACTGGTGTTCTCTGCAGCAAAGCGTCGGAGTGTTTATGTAGGATACACTCACGAAGAAGCACAAAAGATTTTCTCTGCAATAAATCGCAGCAGCACAATGGGGATGCGAGATTATGCAATGATTATGCTTGCGTATACAACGGGCCTGCGAGGGTGCGACATTGTGAATTTGAAGTTCAACAGCATTGACTGGGATGCCTGCGAATTACGCCTTGTACAAGAAAAAACGAATATTCCTGTATCTTTACCGCTCGATACGACAACTGGGAATGCGATTGCTGATTACATTCTCAATGCTCGGCCAAAATGCGATTCCGAGTATGTGTTTTTACGGACACAGCGTCCTTATACCAAGCTCAGAAGTATGTGGACTGTGATTGCAAAATATGCTCGTATCGCACTGGGGAAGAGTAGAAGGATGAATGGCCCTCATGCTTTCCGACGAGGAATGGGGAGACAGCTACTGGAAGCAGATATTCCCGCACCCCTAATCTGCGATATTCTGGGGCATACATCGTCCATGTCTTTGCGCCAATATACCGCGTCATCTCTAGAAAGATTAAAAGTGTGTGCAGGAAATATTTCTGCAATTCCCGTCGCGCAGGAGGCTCTGTTATGATGAAACATCCTTTGAAAAGCCGCTTTGCAGAACAGATTCGAAGCTTTGTGGACTACAAGAACAGTCTTGGCTTTCCTTACGATGAAAGCAGCCGTATTCTGCGGAAGTTTGACAAATTCTGTGTAGAAAGGTTTCCTGAAAAAGATTGTCTGGATCGTGAACTCGCACTTGCATGGCTGGAGAAACGAGATACGGAAAACACAGCAGGCCACCGAAATCGCATTATGGTCATACGGGAGTTTGCAAAGTACCTTCGGGCTGTTGGAACAGAAGCATATATGATTCCCATATCCATGACCAGCAAAGGCCCTAGGTATGTTCCACATATCTTCAATGAAGCGGAGATAAAAGCGTTCTTCCACGGCGCTGACAGCTTTCGGCCTCACGAGAAAGCTCCAGCCAGACATCTTGTTATCCCGGTATTTTACAGATTGCTGTATTGCTGCGGATTGCGGCCCGCAGAAGCGAGACTTCTCAAGAAGGAAAATGTGGACTTGGTTCGCGGTGCTGTCTACGTTGTGGAATCCAAAGGGCACAAGGACCGTGTCGTTGCGGTTGCAGATGATTTGCTTCAGATTATGAGAAGCTATTCCACCCTGATTTCAGAAATTTACCCGGACAGCGATTACTTTTTTCCGAGATACGATGGGGAGGGGCCGTATACGAAGCGTTGGACAGAAGAAATGTTTTGGAGATGCTTCAGTATGGCCGGAATTACTGCGTTTGAGGGACCTAAACCTAGGGTTTACGATTTCAGACATACTTTTGCAACGGAATGTATCTGTCGTTGGATGCGAGAAGGCCGTGATATTGATGCAATGCTGCCGTTTCTCTCCGCATACATGGGACACGCCCGTTATGAAGATACGCTTTACTATGTCCACATGGTTCCTGATTTTTATGAGCGTGTTGGAACAGTAGACCGTACTGCATGGGAAAAATTGCTTCCGGAGGTGCATGATGAAGGTTAAGGATGCTCAGTTCTTTGCGGTTGTAAGTTCATTCCTGAATGTTTATCTTGTGAAAAACCGAAGCTGCAGTTCTAATACGGTAAAATCCTATGAGGATGCTCTGAATCTGTTTTTTACTTTTCTTGAGACTGCAAAAGCTATTCCCAGACAGCGAGCGAATTGGAGCCACTTCACCCGCCAAAACATACAGGAATTTATGGACTGGCTGGAGAAAGTTCGGAACTGCAGCAGGCAAACACAGCTGCAAAGGCTTGCTGCGATACGCTCTTTTGTGCGATATGGCGGCATTATTGATCTGCGTGTAATCTCAATACAGGCCGACGTAGAGAAAATTCGGTACCGCAAGCCAGCACCTGCTTTGGTGGGTTATCTTACGAAAGAAGGACTCTCTGCCTTTCTCTCACAGCCAAACTGCCAAAAACGCACAGGGTTCCGGAATATGGTGTTTCTGGTTTTAATGTACGATACAGCTGCACGGTGTCAGGAAATGCTGGATTTAAGGATACAGGATTTAGTGCTGCACAGGACTTCGCCTTGTGTTTATCTCACAGGTAAGGGAAACAAGACGAGGGTTGTCCCTATTTTACCGAAAACAGCAGAGCATCTTCGTAGTTACCTGAAGAAATTTCATCCAGCAGACAACAGAAAACGAGACGATTATGTGTTCTACGCTTATGGCGGCCCTCAAAGACCGATGTCGCCTGACACGGTTACGGCATTTGTAAAGAAGTACGGAGAATCTGCACGGCAAGCCTGTACATCCATCCCGGCGCGGGTACATCCCCATATGCTGCGGCATACACGGGCAATGCATCTGTACCAAGATGGCGTTCCCTTGGCTATGGTATCCGAATTTCTTGGCCATGCGCAGATTGAAACAACAAAAATTTATGCCCATGCCGATACAGAAATGAAACGGAAAGCCATTCGGCAAGCAGCAAACAAGCTAAACGATACGATTCCGGACGCACTCTGGAATACAGATGACGAGGAGATGATGCTTAAATTAAGAGGCAAACAACAATACAAGTGAAAATATTATCCCGAAGTTTTTCTGCAGAAATCCTTGTGCTGCAAGGGTTCCCGGTTAGACTTCGGGATTCTTGTTTTTTTCGGGATAAGTCTGGCAAGGAAATCCGCCGCAGAGCAGCTGGAAGTCGGGCATAGTGCCTGGATCGGCTTTTCGGGCATCTTCAATGAACCACTCTCCCTTCGTGTCAAACAGGGCGTTGTAACTGCGATTGGCGTATTTGTCGATTTCGCAGTGCCCTACGCATTCAAATCCTCCGGCACGAGTCAGTCCTTCGCGGAAACCGCCGATGCCGGAGAACATATCTACGAACTTGATCAAGGGCACAACTCCCGATGGGGACGTTTGCCGGATCTGCGAAGGTGCTTAATAGGCGCCCCTCATCAAAAACAAAAGCAGCCCGTCATAGGCTGCACCAAACAAAATTTTTTTACCGTTCATAATGTATAAACCTCCTTTTGCCTTCTACTTTTCTACCTATTATTAAAACATTGGAATCACCCCCTACAGTGAATTCAGGAAATCGAGCGCAGAGTCTGGTATAGCATTCTCTGGCGGTGGGCATGAAACAGCGTCGGTTATGTTGACTGCCTGCAACTCCTCCCGCACCACCTTGCGGATGCTTTTCTCCAGCCTATCCGTCTGTTCTGCCGCAAGGATACTCTGCACCAGAAACTCTTTGCGTTTGGCAGGCGGCACCTGCTGCAACAATGCCCACGCGCGGCGGTGTTGCGGTTCATTGAGGTTCGGGCGGAAAACATATTGCGGTCGTTTCATACCTCGCTTTTGCGGCGCGACACGGCGGCCAACGCACGCTCGAATCCGACCGCGTTCACCTTGTCGTCCAGCAGGAAAATCGTCTTACAAAGGCCGTCTTTGGGACTTAGGTGGCGGCTCACTACCGATGCGCCGCCGCCCAGCAACACGGCGGGGATGGCGTGCAAATCGAATCCCGCTTCCATTGTGGCAGACAGAAGATGCTCTGTGTACTTGCGACCTTGTTTGTTCACAATGTCGCGCACCGTATCGCTGACCGTGCAGGGGTGACCCGCCAGCATATTTTCGATTTGGGCATCCGTGAGGGACAGCCCGGTTTCACGCCGCACCTGCTCCCGGATGTCATCTACACAGCGGATCATGCCGAGCTCCAAGCTGTGCGCAGTGTCAGCCGCAGGGATGGCGTTGTCGATGCGCATAAGGTCCACTGTCCAGCCGCCCAAATCCATGAGGAGCATTGATGGCTCGTCCTGCAACAGCCCGGTTTCGGTCATAAGGGCGGCGTAGCCTTGAGGGAAGACCGCAACTTCTTCGATGGTGATGCTGTACTCCACACCCTCGAACTTGTAGTTCAAAGGCTGATTGCTCCGCAGCAGATAATCTCTGAACTTAGGTTTGTCGCGTCCAAAACTGGTCAGCGGCAGACCCGCCGCAATTCGCACCGAGCATTCGGGAGGCAAACCGCGCTGCTGAATCTCCTTTGCGATAGCTGCCAGTGTCAGCAGGTAGTAGTTGTCGTTTACGGTCTTGTCCCGCTGGATAGGCTGCCGCCCGGAGCCACAAACAAAAAAGCACCCGCCAAACTCTAAGAGTCCTTGGCGGGTGTAGGGTTCGTGTTCTCCGTAGCTTGTCAGCCCTGCCGGGAACGAGCAGTGGGCTGTTTTGATAGCATAGTAGCCGTGGTCAATGCCGATAATGATGCTCATAGTGAAAATCCTCCTTATTGTAAATAGGTATAAAATGGGAAACTTGAAAACAAAATGAAAACTGCCGGGAAAAGCAAAAAATCCCCGCAGCCAACAGGAAATTGGCTGCGGGGAATTGAAAACATTCTGCAAATAGCAGGATTTATTCTGTTTTTCTCAAAAAAATTGCCCCCTCCCCTGCCAAATTCCAGAAAGCGGCAGGAAAAGTAGGCATCAAGTTGGGAAAACCGCCCTAAAATGGTTGGACAACACTGTAAAACCGTGTCCAAAAATCAGTTGGCGAAATTGCCATTTTTCGACGATACAACAAAGAAAAAAGCCTGTGACATCTTTTTTGTCACAGGCTTATGTCCGGGTTTGTCAATTGGGATAACGCAAATTTCCTTCATTTGTACGTCATTATTTTCATCCTCATTGCTTTCTGCCATTAAGCCTGCATTATCTTTTCTCGATTTGCTTCGCCTTTGATTTGAGTAGTATTTTGTTTGACAAGAATTCCGAGTTGTTGGTCTTTCTCCATGCCTGTAGACACAAAAGTGCCCCTTGCGGTTCGAAGCCCGCAAGAGGCACTTTTGCAGTTATACCTTAATCATCAACCAACACCGAGGACTTGCCTCATTCCCCTTCCGATTGACTGCCAAACACAGTGATAGATATGCCAGTAATATGATTAAATCTTATAGTTTTGGTCAATCTGTCGATTGCGATCAAGCGCATAATGTGTTTTAGAATTAGGAGTTTACGTTCATCTCGTAGACATCAGCGATTGCCACTGCGTTTTTTCAGGTAGAGTGCAACGATAAAGCCACCCACGGCCAAGCAAGCCAGAATCGACAGCACTTCATAAGGGAAGTTATCGCTCGTCTGAGGAATCGCGCTTGTTGCTCCGCTGCCAGATGCCGCTGCACTGCCGTCATTCGGCTTTGCAGTAGGCGCAGCACCCCAAGTGCCGTTTGCAATTCCTCCCGCAATATCGGGATGTTCATCCTTCACAGTATCAGCAGGTTTCTGTACCGGCTTCACAGTATCAGCAGGTTTCTGTACCGGTGCCGCAGGTTTGGTCTGGGCAGTATTTACAGCATTCCGCACTGCATCAAGGGCGGCTTTCAAGTCTTCAGCACTTGCGCGGCCTGCGATAGCAGCTTCCGCATCAGAAATTGCCTGGCGGATAGCGTCCGCGCTCTCCACAGTATACTTGCTCAGGTCAAGTTGCTTGGTTTCTTCAACCAAAGCATTCAACTCGGTGGCATCGCCAGCCTTTACCAATGCCGCCGCTGCGGCCTGCAACGTCCGTGCTGCTGCATCTACAGCCTCCTGGGTAGCGTTTTCATTGGCGGCGACCGTCTTTGCGGCCTCCAATGCATCGGCAACCAATTTCCAGGATTTTGCAGTATGAGCGTTCGCATCCATGGCCTCCACTTTGGAGATCATATCATCAATTGCAGTCATATCTGCTCGGAGCGCCAGTGCCTCGTAAGCAGCTTCCAGATTTGTATAAGCAGCTT
>ENA-ORLM01001251-ORLM01001251.1-human-gut-metagenome-genome-assembly--contig:-NODE-1251-length-17059-cov-7.410729_pt1 | contig 17059 bp, 17 predicted proteins | sample MGYA00243063_ERZ508815 | MGnify/ENA primary metagenome ERZ508815 (study PRJEB26277, sample SAMN04329768) | human gut metagenome | biome: human-associated habitat | host: Homo sapiens | place: USA...
CGCAAATCGGGGCATTGGAAAACGAGAACGCTGTCCTGCTGAAGAAAATCAGTACGGCGAGCATTGAGGATGCGGCGAATTACCGGCAGCAGTACAACGCGAACAAGACACGGATAGACCGTCTGAAAGGAGAACTCGCGGAATGGAAGAAGAAACAGTCCGACTATGCCCAAGCAAAGTCGGATGCCGCAGACGACAACAGCGTGGCGACGGATGACTATTACCGCATCCCTGCCATCATGCAGGACTGCAAGGCGGCATACGGTCTTACTTGGCAGGACGGCGGAGCATGGAACGGCTACTCGTATGTACGCAAGGCGACCATGCCGAATATCAACGGTATCATCACATTCAGGGCTACGGTCTCCATTGCCCGCAAGCCGAAATATTTTCTCGGCATAAAAATACACCGTACCATTATCCAAATCAAGTGGGAACTCACTTCGGAATATACGGACACACACGTCGCTGACGTGCTGACCCTTGATCCGGGACTTTCGGATGCGGAAAAGGCTAAACTGGTAAACGACCGGATAGCCGAAATCGCCCGTGAACATCCGTCCTGTAAAATCACGACGGAATACGCCCGCAGCGCACCGACGGAAGAAACGCCATCAGGCGACGTGTACCATCTGCTGTGGTCAAGCGACCGCCTTGAGATAGCGCGAGAGGTGGACAGCAGAATCACCAAGATATATGCCGACTTGGTATCGCTGGAAAAGATGATGCACTACAAGCGGAGCATCCTTGACGTGATGAAGGATGTGCAGCCCGGACTGGACACGGACGAAGGCCGTAGGCTGACACTCGTGGAGGAATGCCATGACCGCTGGGTGGAGAATGCACGGACGCTTCGGAGCGGCAACAGCAGGAATAGCAGAAAGGAGGTACGGCCATGAAACGTACCATACAGATTGCCGTCGTGCTGTTCGCCCTGCTGCCCGGTATCGCCAAGGCGCAGTGGACTTTCGATATAGTCTCCGTCGAAGCCTACATCAACGACCACAAGAAGCAGCGCAGCCTGCTGTTGGCTCGTAGCACCTTGGAGTACAGCAACAAGCTGTTGCACGAGTACAGCTGTAAAGAAATTGGGGACTATAAAGAGTTGAATATTGACCTTGACAAATACACCCGTGCGTTCGATGCCATCGACGTCATGTACCAGTCGTTGCGCACGGTGTTGAACGTCAAGAATACCTATACATCGGTCAGCGACCGTATCGGCGACTATAAATCGTTGTTGGAGGATTTCAATGCGAAGATCTTGAAACGTGGACGCATCGAATCCGCAGATACCCTGATTATCTCCATCAATGCGAGGGGGCTGAGGGCGATTGCCCGTGAGGGGGAACAGCTCTACAAGTCCGTGAGCGACCTCGTGCTGTATGCCACCGGAGCGGCAGCCTGCTCGACCTCCGACCTGCTGATGGTGTTGGAGGCCATCAACCGCTCATTGGACAACATCGAGCGGCATCTGAACCGGGCCTATTTCGAGACATGGCGGTACATTCAAGTGCGCATCGGCTATTGGAAAGCAAAGGTATATCGCTCCCGCACCATGCGGGAGATTCTCGATGACGCCTTCGGGCGTTGGCGCGGAGCCGGAAGACTGGATTATTAACGACAAAAAGAGAAGAATATGAACAGAAAACTATTACTCATGGCAGTGGCGGTCACCGTAACGACAGCCGTACACGCACAGTATGTAACGTACAACCATGATTCGCCGAAGCAGAATCAGGTAACGGTCATGGAAACCGGTACGGGCGCACTCTCGCCCGACCTCTATTATTCCGTGCTGCACAACAAATACAAGAAGTCGGCGGCGGCCAAAAACAAGCTCTCGTTCCGCACACTTGCCGGTATCAATCTCTACAACCAGGTGGACGAAGCGGAAGCCATTGATTCGGCTTTGGTCAAGCGGGCGAAGGTCGAGGCGTTGAACGTTGCCGACCGGCAGGCGGACATCGCGTGGCTTGCCGAGGGCGATAAGGTCAGCAGACAGATGGACCGGTTCCGGCGCAACATCGACCGTATTCTCCTGTCCGGCGGTACTCCGGCCGACAAGGAACGGTGGACGGAATACTACCACGTCTATCAGTGCGCCATCAACGCCACGAAAGACGCCTATATGCCAAACGCCCAGCGAAAGAAGGAGTATCTGCGCATCTACGAGGATGTGGCACGGCAGAACGAGATTTTAGTGAGCTACCTCGCCAAGCGTCAGAACGCAACGGCAACAAGCACACTGCTGAACGCAACGGACAACCGTACCCTGCATAAGGGCGGCATTGTCCGCAATGCCATGAGCCGGTGGCAGGAATCACGCCTTGCGGTGCGTGGCTCGCAATCGGGCGGCAACGGAAACGGCGAAGATGACAACGAGAGTGTAAACAGAGGGAAATAAAAAGACAGGGCTATGGCAAACGGAGATATACTTTCGGATTTCGGCATCAACCTGTTGGAGGAGGAAATAGATGATGTCATCTTTCAGACCAACGAGTTTCTGACGGACGCGACTTTTACCGGTGCGCAGGGTCCTTTTTGGTGGCTACTGGTGGTTGCCGTTACCAATTCTCCAAAACACGACTTTAATCGTTGTAAATCAACAACTTGCAAATTCTTGTCTCGTGACACAAAATCAGCGAGGGACAAAAACGGGACAAAACCACGGAAAAATAAAGTCAAGAACACTTCGTCCGAAATATCCCTTGTGGAATACCTCTGTTTCGTTTGCAAAGGTACAAATTTGTCCCTTGAAAAACGAAGGGAAATTCCTATTTCTCTCATTCACAACTCATTTTCCTACCATTGTACTCCAAATGTGGTTATTGCAAGCGATTTTGCCCTCAAACAGCATGACTTGCGAAAATCGGGTGTTAAATATTGTTTTTCACTCTGATGGACATTTTCAGAAACGAGAACTGGCAATAGAACCAAAGATTTGCCACCCTTATTGTCCAATCCTTGGTTTTGGGAATGTTTGAACGATAGACATTTGAAGATGCTGAATTTCAAGTGAGTGTCCGACCAATCTACCACATTGCAGCATGGTATAATAGAACCAAAGAATTGAAAATCAGCACTTTTAATAAACCATAACGGCTGCTTGAATATCATTGGCAACAATATACCTTTGCAGCCGAAAATCGATAACGAAATAAACAAAATATCAGATTTATGACAGAAAAGAACGCATTAAAGATGAACCTCGACCATGAGCGCAAGATAGTGGAGCTTCAGTCGAGAGTGAACAAGTTGGAGAACCTTTGCTATATGACAAAGGAAGTGTTGAACCTTGAAGAGGCTTCCGCCTTTCTCGGCATTGCCAAGAGCACGCTCTACAAGATGACTCATCTTAACCAGTTGCCGTACTTCAAGCCTGCTGGCAAGCTCATCTTCTTTGAGAAGAAAGCCTTGCTTGACTGGGTACGAGGAGCAAGAGCCATGTCGGAGGAGGAGATAAGACTGGAGGCTGCAAACCGTCTGAATGAAATGAACAATAGACCATAACATCATGACGAAAGATGAACTTGTAAACAGTCTGCAAAAACGTAACCCTCTGTTGGCTAATGCGGTCAGCAATATGGTAGACTACATTTCCGACCGCTTTCCTGCTGCTTACCCAAGCAAGGAACAGACGGAATCCGTCAACGCTTACCTGCATTCTGTATTTGCCGACGGTGATGGAACCATGTCGGAAAGAAACTGTGAGCATCGAAGAATAGCATCACAGAAAATTACCATCAATGCCATACAAGTGCTTGACAGTCCCCAACTTGACCGACTGCAACGTGTACTTGACCATATCGCATACGACAAGGAGTATTATATGCCAGAGAGAGGCTTCGGCATGAGGCGATAGTTTCTCTTTTGACGGCAGAGAGTTTTCCGCATAACAGCATGAACAGATTTACACAACAAAAATAAAACAACGATGAACAGTAATATTTTCAACAGCATTATCCTGAGTAACGAACAAGTGAACTATCTGATGGGTGGCACGGCTGGCATCAATCGTCTTTCATGCCTTTATCAACTCATTCAGATGGTGACACGACAGATTGAAACCTCAAATGAGGTTGGGGAATCCACAACAGAATTGTGGGAAGTGAACATGTCGGAGGTGGCTCTATCCAAACTATGGAAGTGTGACCGAAAGACCGTCTCCAAGATGCTTGACCACATGAACAAATTGGGCATTCTTTCTTCTGTACAGACAAGACGAGGAAGTGTTCACACATTGCTCTGCATTTCTGCATGGATTGTTGACGGCAAGAAATATGTCAATCCTCACTATGTTCCCATCAACCAAAGAGACTGTTCCGGCAAGTCTAATACTATGACTTCCACAACCGCATTCCCTAACAAGGAGGATCCACCCATCAAAAATGGCGGTACTCCTCCAACACAACTTGCCAACAGTTCCTTTTCTTCCCTAACTTCTGGAAATGGCGATAATGGCGAGGAGGAAGATGTTCCACCGCCAAGCGTCTCTGACATGGAACTGGAGGCAGAAGCCAGAAGGCAATTCTTCAAAGAACAGATGGAAGCGGAGGATGCTCCACAATTGCTGTTGCTTGGGTAATTTTAGAACCGTTATACAACAAGTCTGTGAACATGTACAACCGCTGTGCATAGCGTGCTTGTGCGTAAACTCTGATAGCAGTGCTATGCAAGAAATACCAATGTCATACAAACGCACTTCGTTTGTCCGTATGCCAATGGACTTCTTGAACGCTCGCAAGCTCGCATTGGGTTGCACACTTTTATAGAAGCAATACTTGGTATGAATAAGAAAAAAATAGAAAAGGAAGCACCGAAATACACGAGCCGCCTGATAGTAAGGCTGACGCCACAGCTCCATAAGGAGATAGCGGAATATGCTGCTCTTTGCGGACTGACCACAAGCGCATACGCACGCAAGCGGTTGGAGGGCAAATATCCCAAACAACGCTTGACTGACAAAGAAATGGAGGCTTTGAACAGCCTATCGGATGCCAGGGGTGATATACAGAAATTATTCGGCTTCCTCAAAGGTCGTCCGCTAACGGAACGTGAGAACATTCTCCGTAGCGAAATCTTCATGAAACGATGGAGAACAAGCGCAGAGGTGATCTTGAACCGCATGATTGAGATAGAGAAATACTTAACACAATAGAACATACAACATATATGATAGCAAAAGCAAAGGTAATAAGTCATGGCGCAAATGCCATACGTTACTCAGTGGATAAGGACAAGGCAGAGATTGTTAAGACCAATCTCTTGCCCGATGATATTTCCCCAACGGCAATGTGGGCAAGAATGCTTGCCTTGCAGAAGAAGTTTGAAGACAAGTTGAACCGTTATCATCCGCTCAAACGTAACATGATACGCATTGAGGTTTCCCCAACCTCGGAGGAAACGCAAGGTTGGACGATGGAGGACTGGCAGAGGTTGGCGGATGACTTTATCCGTGAGTTTGATGCGGTTGACCTTTCAGCCAAGTCGAAGCGCAAGAGTGCAAAGGCAACCAACCTCAAAGGCAGCCAGTATGTAGTTGCGCTTCATCGTGACAGCAAGAGTGGCATTATGCACCTTCATATTGATGCGAACCGCATAGACATAAGGGGCAACGTGAATGATGCCCATTATATCTACGAGAGAGCGATGGCTGCTGCCGCCAAGGTTGGGCAACAGCGTGGATGGAAAGATGCACAAGAGGTAAGCCGCCAAAATAAGGATGCGATAACCAATGATTGTCTTTCCGTTTTGGCTAAGATGCCGTACTTTGATTGGGGACTATACACAAAATGCCTCACGCAAATGGGGTATGATGTCAAACTACAATCCGACAGCAAAGGACAAGTGCGTGGATATACCATTAAACGAGGCAATTCCATTTATAAGTCCTCGGAACTTGGCAAAGGTCGTTGTCTGATGCCCTCAAAGATTGAAGGCACTTGGGCAAAACTGCATCATCAAGAATTGGAGAAACCAGTTTCAACTCCAACAAAGAATACCCAACAGCCAAAGATTATGACTGTACCCAAACCCATGCCTACTGCGGACAACACTCCAAAGATACGTCACTTCGACTTTTATACGGACGAGTTTCATCATTATCCTGTTGATATTCCTCAGGATTGTCTGGATAGCATCGACAAGAATATAGCTTTGGATGCCGACAATGTGTTTGCCAAGATAGGTGATGTGCAGAAGACCGCCATTCTTCTCTTTGCTGAATACATTGATGCAGCCACAACCATTGCTGCCAAGTCTGGCGGTGGCGGAGGCAGCTCACCTGGTACTGGTTGGGGACGTGACAAGGACGAGGATGAACTGTCATGGGCGCATCGTTGCGCTATGATGGCTAATCGACTGTGCAGACCTCGCAAGAAGCAAGGATATGGCAGATAACCGAATGTTCAACCAACAGCACTGATATTATGCCAATAGGTAAAAGTAAAATCTCAGATATGGATTTCGGATCTTTCGAGAACTCGATTGACAAGAATATCGAAACAGACAATGCTTCGGACAAGTTTGACCAACAGCTTCAAGCCTACAAGGATGCTGGCAATAGTTTGACTTCGGCAAAATCAGAACTTGAAACGGCAGCATCTTCTTTAAAGGAAGCAAAGGACAACTTGAATAAAGCCTCCGATAAAGCGGACGCTGTTACAAAAGCCATTGATAGCTTTATTGCCAAAGTGAGAGATATAAAATTCAAGGCTAAGGTTGATGATGCCGACATTGAGAAACTGACAGATGACAGAAAGAAACTCATTGGTGATGAGTCCAAACTTCTTGAAGACCACCGAAAGGCGAATAAGGAAATCCTCACTCGCCATTTCTATGATATGTCTAATATGATATCAAGAAATGAAGGAGTTTGGTTGTCGAATGGTTGGGTAAAGACTTTGCTTTGGATATTCTTGCCGTGTTTCCTTTACACTGTCATTTCGATTGTCTATTTTGTTGCATCATACATAGAAAAATAAGTGGAGGATGGGGTGATTTGAAATCACCTCATCCTTTTGCCGTTTATAACCAATGCTTATTTTCCTTCCCTATTTTCCAAGAGACTTGAACATCTTGGTGATGCACTTTTTCTTCTGCTCCATGTTCGGGTGAACATAGAGGTTGAGAGTTGTAGTGATGTTGGCATGACCAAGCAATACACTTACGGTCTTGTAGTCGCAGTTGCTCTCAATGCAACGAGTGGCAAAGCTGTGGCGCAGTCCATGATATTTCAGACGTGGAATGTCAAGACGCTTCATCAACCGATGATAGTAGTTGCGGTAAGTCCGTGGCTCTGTCGGTTTCTCCTCATTGGTCATCACATAGAAATCATCGTTTACCACCTTTTTCAGAGGCTTCACCATTGCCAAGAGTTCTTTGTTCATCGGTATCTCACGGCATGAGTTCTTTGTCTTGGGCGTGTTGATGACCAACTCTGTGTGCTTACGCTCACCATCAACAATGTAGATGCGCTCAATGGTGCGGTTCACGGTGATTGTGCCGTTGTCGGTATTGATGTCCGACCATTTCAAACCGCAAATCTCTCCGATACGCAAACCAGTGGTCAGACTGATATAGATGCCGAGGTTGCGGAACGTGAAGTTCTGCTTGATGAAATCGAGGATTTTCTTGTGGTGTGCCACCGTTAGCACTTCAATTTCCTTGTTCGTCTCTGTCGTAGGGTACTTGATGTCCCACTCACAATAGTTCATCCATTCGTTCTTTACTCCGAACTTCATCACCATCTTCAAGACAATCAGAATGTCTTTCACCGTTTTTATGCTTAGTCCGCCATTTAGTTTCTGCAAAACGAACTCCTGCACAAGTTTCTCACTCAGAGCCTCACAATCGCCAAACGATGGCAATATGTGGTTCTCCAAAACTAACACATAAGCAGCATATGTGGACTGCTTAACGTAGCGTTGCTTGTCAGCTTTCCAAGCCAACGCAATTTCTCTAATCGTTTTTGTTGTCATTGTAATCCTTAATTTTGAAGGTGTACATAATAATTAGAGAAAAGTAGCCTCTTATGTCCCAAATCTCAGATTTCCGGAGTTTCAGGGGGAGTGGAAACGAACTATATTCAAAAATGTTATAACATTGCAAAGAGGTAGTTCCCCACGTCCTATCATCGAATATGTTACAACATCAGATGATGGTGTTAATTGGATAAAAATAGGAGATATGCCTCATTTCGGGCGTATTGTAACATCTACAGAGGAAAAAATCACAAAAGAGGGTGCCAAGAAATCGCGACAGGTAAACAAAGGAGATTTGATTTTATCAAACTCCATGAGTTACGGATTGCCTTATATTATGGGGATAGATGGGTATATTCATGATGGCTGGTTTGTTCTAAAAAACTTTGAAAATACTTTCGATAAGGATTACTTATGTAATCTTTTAATCTCAAGTGCCATACAAAATCAATACAAAAGACTTGCTGCTGGAGGTGTTGTTCAAAATATCAGTAGTGATTTGGTTAATAGTGTTTCTGTGTCAATCCCAACAATGATGGAACAGAAGAAAATATCAAGTCTGCTTAACCTCATTGACGAACGCATTGCAACTCAAAACAAAATCATTGACAAGTTGCAGTCCCTAATCAAGGGAATTAGACATGATGTATTTGGAAAACTTAAAAAAGATATTGGCTTAAATGCAAAGGTTGGCGATGTTCTTAGTTATGAGCAGCCACAACCATATATTGTTGAAGATACTGAATATACAGCAGGAGGAACTCCAGTATTAACTGCCAACAAAGTCTTTGTTTTGGGTTACACATCAGAAACTGACGGAATATACGACAAGGGCGATTGCATAATATTTGACGATTTCACTCTTGATTGCAAATATGTTGATTTTCCCTTTAAGGTCAAATCATCTGCTATCAAAATTCTAACGGCAAAGAACAAAGAACTCTTGCGTTATACATTTGAGTTTTTGAAGTATCTTGATTTATCTACGGATGAGCATAAAAGACATTATATTGCTGAAACGCAAAATCAAGAATTCATTTTGCCAACTACGCAAATAGTTAGAACAATAGCACATGCTTTTTCCACATTATCATCACGAATGCAAACTATAGTAAAGCAAAGAGATATGCTTGAATTACAAAAGCAGTATCTGCTTCGCCAAATGTTCATATAAACATCTGGCGGAGCAAGTATTGCTTCTGTAAACTCAGGTTTCTTAGAGTGTTCTTTTCTACTGATAGTTTGCTATCAATTGCAGACAACAACCGAGCATATTGAAGTTGTTCTGTATATGATGGGCAAAACACTTTGGCTTTTCCATAGTTCTTGAAATATATGTGAGGAATAGCCATACCTGTCTTGTAAGGTTCAAAGTTGAACACTTTTAGCAGATAGTAAAGGTATTGAAGTGAATAGCCGTCTTTAGCTTGCAAAGTATTCAAAGTTCCTGTTGCAGAACATTTGCCTGTAACGTAAGAAACTGTACCAACACCAGAACCATCTTTGATAATATAAACGGCTTCACCCTCTGTATTATAATCATCAAGATAGCCAACGATGCCATTTGCACCATACACAGGATATGCGCCTTGCTCACAGACTTCACTTTCTTGCTGGGTGGAAGAACTACATTCTACACACTCATACAAACGAACATTGGGCTTGTTGCTGCGAACTATCTTCTGTGCAATTCCCTTGATTAAGGATTGTTTGTTTTGTAGGTCTGCGATTATTGAAAAACATTATTGTAAAGTTGAGAAACAGATTGCTTGTGTCGGAGATTTGGGCGAACCTTTCAGTGTTGGCAATTTGGCAAAGGATGACTTGACAGAAACCGGAATACCTTGTGTCATTTATGGTGAACTTTTTACGACTTATGGAGAAACTATATCTCAAATAGAAAGTCATACCTATAAAACAGAGGGTATTATATTGAGCAAGAAAGGGGATTTGTTGTTCCCTTCTTCAACTACTGTTGACGCAATGTCTTTAATTGCTCCGTCCGTCATCAATATGGACGGAGTTATATTAGGTGGAGATATGTTTGGAATTCATATCAGTCCTAACTTTAATGCACAATATCTAAGTTACTACTTCAATCATATTGCCAAAAGGCAGTTGGCAAAATTTGCTAAGGGTAGCACCATTATTCATTTGCATTACGCAGATATTGAAAAAGCCAAACTATTGTTGCCTTCTTTGGAAGAACAAAATAGAATGGCTAAATGTTTGGTTACATTAGATGACAAAATTAAAAAAGAAAGAACCTTTTTTGATTTATTAAATAGCCAAAAGGCATATTTGCTTTGTCATATGTTTATATGAACATCTGATATAACATATATTGCTTTTGTGATTGATATTGTTTAACCACCCTTTCTTCAATATTTATTTTTATGTCCAAAAGTGTCAGAATAGAAACATTTCTGACCTTTGGGCAAAAAATGTTGCGCACATCAGAACCATTTATAGATGTAAAAGTACTTCCTTGTTCGTACCTACGCCACATAAATTTATAGAATGTCAAATACTGATATATAAAATCTGACATATTTTCTTCATGTGGTATAATAGCGCAAACGCCACGTCCTAAACATACTTTTTGAGTAGCTTTTGCTACTTCACCAACAGGAGCACGAACCGTCAAAATTATATTCCCTTTTTCGGTCGTTTGATTAAATTCGGCGGTATATAGACGAGGCGTTGTTTTGCCATTTGATATATCTAAATTGCCTTGAACCAAGGGCATACCAAGGCCTTGGTCGTTGTATGCGTTAGATGATGGAGATTGCCCCATTACAACATTAGCAATCTCTGACAAATGAATCGCACCTTTTGAAGAAAACAGAATATGGCTAATCGCAGACTTTAGCTTCTTCAAATCCTCAATGATTTTGCTTTGGGTAGAGATGCGCTCGTCAAGGAGTGACAATAGTTTTGCTATTTTGTCTTGTTCTTTGATAGTTGGTATAGATACTACAATCTTTCGTACTTCATTTGCTGAAATTTCAAGAAATGTAGAGCCACAAGATTTCCTTATTAAATCCTTTCGCTTGGTCTGAATCAAATAATAAACAAATTCATTCGAAATATTCTCTTTGGGTATTAAAGATTGGAATCCTTGATTGGTTGTACATTCTTTCTTGTTGATAGAGCATTCACCAACAGTTGCTCTTGAACTTAACAATATAGTTCCAATCGGAAGAAGCTTTGCACTGGATTTGTTCAAACCTTCTTCTGATATTGTGCGAACACTATTATATACATACTTATTTCTGCCTATCTCTGATGGAGTAAACCATTGAATTTTTCCATTCCAATATTGGGAAGTATTTGTGTCGGGAGTACCTCCACCAACAACTACAGCAATATCACCAAACTTAGTTTTCTCCCACTCCCCTTGAAACTCCTTGAATCTGAGATTTGGGACATTGAGTTTCTTATGTTCGTTATTTATTGTCGTTGTCATTTTTAATCCTTAATTTAAGTTCACCATTGCGGTTCAGTTACATGCCAGTTACATGGTAGTTACATACCTTTTTCCCTATTTTAGAAAGGATTAGAGGCGATTTTGATGTGCTTTCTCGACTTTCAGTTACATACCAGTTACATGTTTTCATGTTCCCTCGTATGAATGTCAAATCATAAAAGCAAATACCAAAATTATTCGTCCTTTGTACTTTTCTCTGTTTCCTTTTCTATTTTTTCTTCCAATTCTTTGATGGATGGAATGGTTCCCTCCACCTTTTTAGGATACAACTTAGATAGTTCGTACTCGGAGATTCCGATAGGCTGACTGCTACCTTCTAAAGCATACTGGGCTATGGTGTTGCTCTTTTGCTTACAAATGAGTAATCCTATGGTCGGGTTATCTCTACCTTCTTGGCGCAAGAGGTGATTGCAAGCTACTACATAACCACTTAGTTGTCCTGCATCTGGAAAGTCAAATTCTCCAATCTTCACTTCTACCACAACATAGCAAGATAACTTCAAATTGTAGAAAAGCAAATCAATGAACTTCTCCTTTTCGTCTATCTGCAAACGATACTCCTTGCCAACATACGCAAAACCTGTACCCAATTCCAACAGGAATTTCGTAATGTTAGCCAGTAAAGCATCTTTCAATTTGCGTTCATTGTATTTACCACGAACACCAGTAAAAGAGAAATCATAAGGGTCTTTTGTAATTTCTTGTGCAAGGTCGCTATTCATATCGGGCAAAGTTTTCTTGAAATTAGTCAATGCCTTTCCGCTTCTTTCATACAAGTCTGTGCCAAGGAAATTCAACAGCATGGAACGACTCCAACCGTTTTCCATTGTTTGATGAACATAGAATAATGCTTTATGAGCATCATCCGAACATTTATCTATGATGTAGCGATGGTGTCCCCAAGGTATAGAGAACAGGACGGTGTGCAAATCTTCCACAACTTGTGGAAGATTTGTGTTCTCCGATTTTTCCACAGCTTGTGGAAGACTTTTTTCGAGGGACGAGTACAAGCAATAGAATCGTTTTGCATAGCGGACAGATGTTTCAGAAAGTCCATCTGCATCTGGCAGTTTGTGCCTTAAATCACGACTCAATGCCGCATAAAAGCCACTACCATATCTGTTAGATGCTTCAATAGTCTCAATGTCCTGTCCTAACTCCCAATAAAAGCGTAACATTTCAGTATTAACCTTTACAGCTGCTCTTATTTGACTTTTGCGATAACGCTTGCATAGTTCTTCGACCCACTGCAAGTAATCCTTATCCAATATGTTTATTGATTCACTCATTGCTTAAACCTCTTAATTAAAAATTGCACAAAACTGGCAGAAAGACTATTCAACCAATCCCAGTTCTTTCAAATAGCCTTCAATCTCCTTGTCAAGGTCGGCACGTTTGGCTTCCAACTCCTTGATTTCCTTCATGACGGCATGAATGTCGATAGGCTCTTCTTCCTCGAAAGTATCAACGTAACGAGGAATATTGAGATTGTAGTCGTTTTCTGCCACCTCTTGCAGTGTGGCAAGATGGCTGTACTTTTCTATTTCCTTGCGCTCACGATAAGTATCTACAATTTTCTTGATGTGTTGCGGACGGAGTTTGTTCTGGGTCTTTACCTTTTCAAACTCCTTGCTTGCATCAATGAACAGGATGTTGTCATCCTCTTTACGGCATTTCTTAAACACCAAAATACAAGTCGGAATGCTTGTCCCATAGAAGATGTTGGCAGGGAGTCCGATGATGGCATCCACATAGTTCTTCTTCTCAATGAGAAAACGACGGATTACGCCCTCGGCATTACCACGGAACAACACACCATGAGGAGCAACACAAGCCATTGTGCCACCCTCATTAAGGTGGTAAATCATGTGGAGAATAAAGGCGTAGTCGGCTGTCTTGCGTGGTGCCAAGCGTCCTGCCTTGCTGAAACGGTCGTCGTTGTTGAACTTGTCGGCTGCACTCCATTCGGCAGAGAAAGGTGGATTTGCGACGACAGCGTCAAACTGAGTGTCGCCAAAAGCATCAGCCTCTAAAGTATCGCCATTCTCAATGCGGAAATTGCTGAACTTGATACCATGCAGAAGCATATTCATACGAGCCAAGTTGTAGGTCGTAGGGTTCTTCTCTTGTCCGAAAATCTCGTTGGCATGACCGATGCTTGCAGCACGGAGCAGCAACGAACCACTACCGCAAGTTGGGTCATAGACATTGCGCAGACGAGCGTGACCGATGGTAACAATTTCTGCCAAGATACGGCTCACTTCCTGAGGTGTATAGAACTCGCCAGCCTTCTTGCCGGCACCTGCTGCAAACTGGCTAATCATATACTCGTAGGCATCACCGAGAATGTCAATCTCTTGCGATGCTTCTACACCAAAATCTATGTCATCAAGGGCAAGAAGAACATTGCTCACCAATGTGTTCTTATCATCAGCAGTCTTTCCCAACTTAGGCGAAGCAAGGTCAATGTCAGAGAACAGACCGCCAAAGTCCTCTTCGCTGTCCTGTCCGAGAGTGCTGTCCTCAATGCGCTTCAATGAGCGTTCGAGCATAGGTAGGATGTTCTCTTTCTTCTTAATGCTTTCAATGACTGACGAGAACAGGAAGTTTGGCTCTATGAAGTAGCCGATGTTTTCCAAACAGTCAGTCTTTACTTCTTGTTGCAATGCTTCAATATCCTCGTCTTTCTCCATTGCCCACAATTCCTTGAACGTGACTTCATCATCCACCAAGGCGGAGTTTGCATGTTTCTCTATCTTCTCCGACAAATACTTGTAAAAGATAAAGCCAAGGGTAAAATACATGAAGTCACTGGCTGACATATTGCCACGCAGTTTGTTTGCGACTTCCCAAAGCTGGTCACGGAGTTTCTGTTGTAATTCTTCGCTCATATCGTTATTTCTTTTTTATTTTCAATGTTTCACTAATAAAGACATTGTCATCGTCTTTGTCTGTTATATACTGATGGCAATACTTCCCTTTCCCCTTATTTAGTATTATAACGCTATTCCAAAAAGAGGTATGATTGATGGTATAGCCTGGGTCTAAACAAAATATTTTTTCAACAACCCCTTCTTGCTCTTCATAGCCAATAGCAAGTATTGCATGAGCACCACCTCTAAATGATATGGCAGTAACCAAAGGCAAGTTGTCATTTATTGCAGTTTTAAGTTCTTCTACAAATATGGTTTGGTCTGATAGAGAAGCCGTATATTGTAGTGCAGATGATGTTACTTCTTTAGCAAAAGAGTGAGAAAGTTTTTCTTTGATTTCTGAGAAATAGAAACCATCACGGCAAAGTCCTTCTGTTACAAAGAACTCTTTGAAAAGCCTTCCTTTGGCGGTATTTCCTTTGAATGTAGTGTTCAAGTTTACAACTTGGCTACGAGTGAGAACCTTTAGTATAAGAAGATTCATCATCATAGAATACACAGCACATGCTCCATCCATTTCACCTTGTTGTAAATGGATAGGTTGCCACTTGCGGTTATACACGCTAACTCCAAGAGCCGTTATATCTATATCTCTAACTATCTTTATCATTGCAATTTTGTCATTCCCAACTGAATGTTCTTATAATAGAACGCAGTTTATCGAGTATTCTTGTTAATGCTTTGCGCTTTTTTATCAGTCCCAAGTGCTTCTCTTTCAATGCCTCTTGTATGATTTCTGGCTGCTCCTTTTGTAGATAGTCATATTCAGAAAGGTAATGATTGAGCACGGAAGCGTCCAAATCTTCGTCCTTGGCAAGCGTATTGATAGCATTGTTACGCTCTGTGACGATATAGTTGTTCAATCGCTCTTCAAGGTCGCTCGTACCGTCAGCCTTTTGTTTGCGAGCCATGAAGTTGTCACGGTCATCATCTACATTCTTCTGGATAAATCCGTCAATGAGCTTTGCCTTACTGCGAAGTTCGGCATCCTTTATCATTGTGTCGATGATGTGCTTGCGCTTTTCTGAATAATCCTCGCTGTATGGATTGAGGTCTGCAATCAACTCCAAAATGTAGGCAACATTGATAATGTCACTATGCAACAATTCCAAGCAGAAGTCAATATCCGTAAGTTTATGATCTTCTGGAGTTGGTTCGTCTTCATTAGGGTTGGGAGTTGGCTTTGGTGCAGGTGGGTCAACCAAAATAATGCTGTCATGAATGTCAAGATACTTGCTGCGGAAGTCCATAAACTGCTGTTCGTTCATGCCAAGGTCGGGAGCATCTACATCAAACTCGTCATACACCTGTATCTCTGCGTGTTTCTTGATGATGTCACGGAAAGCAAGGATAAACTGCTTCTTGTCGTTCTCGCTTTGGAGATAGTCCACGTAATGTGGTTCGGGATAATGTGTCAAGAAATCCTTGGTCAGTTCTTGATAGTTCTTCTTCACATCATCAAACGGCGGACGCACTATATCTTCAAGATTGTTGCTGTTGCTGAAAAGTTTGATAGACTCGTCCACCTTGCTTTTCAAGTCACGGAAGCACACCACCTTTCCGAAACGTTTCTTCTCGTTCAGCACACGGTTGGTACGGCTGAACGCTTGCAGTAAGCCATGATACTCCATGTTCTTATCAACATAGAGCGTGTTGAGTTTCTTGCTGTCGAAGCCAGTAAGGAACATTCCTACCACAAGGCAAAGGTCGAGAGGCTTCATGTCGGCCTTCTTTTTCTTCATGCGGAGGTTGATGTCATCGTAATACGCGCGGAAGTTTTCGGTGGTGAAACTCGTTCCATACATATTATTATAGTCATCCATGATGGCTTGTAACTCGTCAGCCTCACCTGTGCTGTCGCTTACATAGCCACCTGTGTTCATGCCTGTCTGCTCGTCATCTTGGCTGCTGTTGGCAGCGTATGTGAATACCGCACCAATTCTAATCTTCGGATTGAGACTCTTGAATATCTTGTAGTAGCGGATAAGCATTGGCACAGACTGCACGGCAAACAGTGCGTCAAACTCACCGTCAAATGTTGACTTATTGAAATTATTAAGGATGAATTTGGCTATCTCCGTCATGCGGTCTTGCTCGGCATTGTCCACATCCTCGTTGCCGTGGTAATACTCCACAAGGAAACCGAGCACGTTTTCATCGGCAATGGCATCCTTAATAAGATACTTGTGAAGGCAGTTACCGAAAATCTCTTTTGTAGTGTGTCCGTCCACGGCATTCTCCACAAAAATAGGCGTACCAGTGAAGCCGAATATCTGCGTGTTGTCAAAGAACTTCACGATGTTCTTATGGCATTCTCCGAAATGGCTTCGATGACATTCATCGAAAATCATTACGATACGAGAATGGCGTATTTCCTCAATGCGACTACTGTACCACTGCTTGCTAACAGCGGCATTCAACTTCTGGATGGTAGTGATGATAATCTTAGAATTGCTGTGCAGACGCTTCACCAACTCGTCTGTGTTGTCGGTGCTGTCAACGGCACCAGGCTCAAAGGCCTCGTATTCGGCTTGTGTCTGCGTGTCAAGGTCGTGGCGGTCTACCACAAACATCACCTTATCCACATCGTCCAACTCCGATACAAGTTGGGCTGCCTTGAAAGAAGTCAAGGTTTTGCCTGCTCCTGTCGT
>ENA-ORLM01001255-ORLM01001255.1-human-gut-metagenome-genome-assembly--contig:-NODE-1255-length-16994-cov-3.402317_pt1 | contig 16994 bp, 19 predicted proteins | sample MGYA00243063_ERZ508815 | MGnify/ENA primary metagenome ERZ508815 (study PRJEB26277, sample SAMN04329768) | human gut metagenome | biome: human-associated habitat | host: Homo sapiens | place: USA...
CCGCACCCCCCGCCCCCGCCCCCCCGCCCCCCCCGCCCCCCCCCGCCCCGCCCCCCCCCCCGCCCCCCGGGGCCCCCCCGCCCCCGGCGCCCGCCGCCGCCCGGCCGCCCGGGGCGCGCATGAGTGAAGCAGGGCGTCATAGGTTCAAACCTCCGATGGGTTGAGTTCGATTTTTACAAGTCGATGTTGTAGTCTTTTTTCATTTTTTCCCAGCTCGCAGAGAGAGAGTCGATGAGTGCTTCGGCTACTTTCGGCATATTTTCGTCGATGGCGATAGAATGTAAGATGTGTGCCAGTCCGGCGAATGTGGTTTCGAAATTTCCAAGGACGGTAGAGCCTGTGGCTGTTACGTTGTCGGCGTGTACACAGCCCTTGTTGTCGACAATTGAGTGTTGCGCGAATCGGTAGTCGGCCAGCATTCCGAGTCCCGGGTATTGGAGTTGCAGGGCGCACATGCGTGCTGAAATTTCATCGAAGGCTTTTTCGATGTCTTGTTTTGCCTGGATAGCTTCTTGTTTGTTCATTTTGTTGTTGTTTTGTTTATGGTTGGGTTATTCGTTAATGGGTTCTATGCGGAAGGTTATTTTTATTTTTTCGGCCGTTGAGCGTTCTATAACGTTTTCGATTTCGCCGTGCAGCCAATCGCCGAGCAGTTCTGCCGCCTTCTGGTTGGTGATGCCCCGGCCGTCGTCGTCGTTGAGCGCAGCCACGCGCAGCCCGCATTCGGTGTCGGTGAGCAGCACGCCGTTGTCAATCAGTTCGTATTCGTAGACGGTCGTCATCTGCTGAACAGTAATTTCATTTTTCATTTTCTTCGGTGAGGGGGTTAGGGTTTGGTAAATAATTGTTTGATAAAGTCATTCAGTTCGTCGGCTGCTTTTTGAGCCTCCGATTCGTAGCGGAAGCAGTTGCCCATGCTCAGCTTGCCTAGGTCGGATTCGTAATTTTCCCAAACGTAGCAGAGGGGGTGTGCTTCAGAACGGCCGCTCCAGCACACAGCGTAGTATTTGTCGCCACGCTGCGGCATCCAGCTGGTGTTGTCCTGCTGGGTGTTCCTGCAGGTAAACACCCAGTCCTCGCGGCCTTCGTAGGGCAGGCATTGCAGGTAGTAATTGCCGTCGGTGGTTTGAAAGTGGCATACCTCGCGGCCGTCGTCGGCTTTTTCGGTGTGAAGTCCGGCAAAAATGCGGGGCATCCATGGCTGGTCGGAGCGGTTGCGCACCAGCACGCGGTCGAACAGGCAGAGCGGCGAATGGTCGGAGGCTGCGGGGGTAGAGTTGTAGGTTACATGGGGGTTCATCATGGATTTGGGGTGTTAAAGGGTTTTACATCAGGGGGTTCATTCAGGTGCCAGGCCACGTAGGCGTGCCAGTTGGGCGTCACAAATTCGTGCCAATCGCAGCCGGGGTGTTCGCGCTGCCAAATTCTTGTGCGCCTCACAATCAGGTTGGCCACATCGAGCGGTGTGGGGCATTCGGGGCCGGTGAGCTCGGCAGCGCAGGGGGGAATGGGCGGCGGTAGCTGATTGTCGGCAAAGAGTGTGAATTGGTGAATTTCGCGTTTCATGGCTGTGGGTGGGTTTTATGGCCTATTAGGCTGAGCGCCTGGGTGGGTGTCATTCGCCCCATGCGGTCGATGAGCAGGAGCATGGCGCGTTCGTAGGTATAGGCCAGGCAGGGTAGGGCCGGCATGCGGGGCAAACTGATGCTGCTGCGTTCGCCGCGGTAAATGGGGCATTTGGCATTTTTGGCACATTCGTCGCAGCCGAAGTCGGCAGTAATGATTTGGCGAATTACGCTGTGTTTTGTTTGCATGGTTCAATGTGCTTTTAAGTTCATATTTTTGTTAGCAGTTCCGCGTTTTGGCCTATCCACAGCATGCAGTCCTGCCCGTTGAATGAAAAGTCAAACGCCTTGTTTCGCGGGCTATATCGGCCGTCGAGGATTGTGCCTTCCTTCAGTCCGCGTATTTCAGATAACAGCCAGTAGCCGCATTCCGTAGTGACCTTGACTATGGCTTTTGCCTTGATTGTATTTTCCATGTGCAGTTTGGTATTGTCAGTTCTTAAGTGCCGCGCGTTTGCCGCGTCGTTCTTCCTTTTCGCGCTTTTGGCGCATGGCCTTTGTTTCGTAGAGCCCGTATCGGCAGAGTATGAGCACCACGCCCTGCGGCGTAAGCCCCATTTCGTCGGCCACCTTACCATAGATGCGCGACGGGGCAATGTCGGCATAGTCGGGATTGCTGCGGAGCTCGCTCCATCTGTCGCACACGGCCTGGTGACGGGCCATTTTCTCGCGCTCGTGACGCGTCATAAATTCTTTCGTCATTGGGTTGTTTGGGTTGTTTTGTTTATATTTGCAAGTAGAAATACAACTTATTCGTATAAAGATTTCGCGATTTCTTCTCGAACACGTTGCAAATATCGTGAGATAATTCGATTTAGCAAAGAAATAACGTGAGAAAATGCGATTTAATCGAATAATTTAGCGATTTCTAATTATAAAAAACGAAATATATCGCGAATATGACAACGATACACGAAAGAATTAACGAACTTGTGAAGTTCTATGGAAAAGGTAAAAACACAACATTTGCCTCACTTATCGGTACAACTGAAGCAAATATCAGAGGCTATACAAAAAATGTTACTCCGAAAGTTGACATTTTGGAGAGAATCGTGAATAATTGCGAGAATATAAACCCAACCTGGCTTCTGACCGGTGTTGGCCCCATGTTATTAGACGTAGCTCCCCCCGCTCAAGTAAGTTCTGTAAACAGTGCCGTAGCGATGCACGGCAATGCCATCAACACCATCACGAACGAATCGGCCGGTGGCGAGAGCAGCGTGAGTCAGGAACTGAAAATGGCACAACAAAAAATTGAAGCCCTCGAAAAATTGCTCGACGAAAAAGAAAGGCTCATCAAAGTGCTGCTCGATAAAATCTGAAAAAAAGAACACACGGCATGAAGTGTACGCCTGACGACAGAAAAAATATGTAACTTTGAACAGGCACGGAATGGCCTAAACTCGTAATAAATATGATACAACTGACCAGCATAGATTTTGCAAAGCTTATACAATATGCCGCGCAAAAAATGTTCTATCAACATTTGAACCGTACGCAAATAAATAAAATCCTGTTTTTTGTGTATGGCAGATATTTGGCACTTACAGGCAATAAACTCTTTACTGACGACACGCCTAAAGCATGGCCATACGGCCCGGTGTTCCCGATAGTAAACAAGCGAATCAATCCATCGGAGGAGGTAAAATTCACCCCGGAAATGATCTCTGAATATAAGAAAAACGGCACAGCACTCGAAATCATAAAAGATGCCGTGAACGTAATGCACAGCAAATCTGCTCAAATGCTAACCGACTGGTCGCACCAAATTGGGTCACCCTGGTATAGAACGCTCTACGAGGGGCGCAACGATGGAAGCAGAGCCGCATGGAATACCGAAATTAAGGATGAATACATTAAAGAGTATTTCACATGAACAACAGTGCATCAGATTTTTTTAACCCTGATCCACGAATTTCAAAGTGTCAGAGGTGGAAACATGCAGGGTACTATGTTGTTAGGTTCGTCAAATGCTTTTTCAGTCATCCTTTAAAAAAAGAAAGTCCCGATTTAGATTTATTGGGCATAGTCCGTTCTCTGTTAGATGATTTCAGAATCGGAGACAATAAAGAAAACATCGACAAAACGAAGGAACTTTTAGCATTGCATAGGATGTTGGAAAATACCCAAGCACGCCGCCGTTTGGAAAAGTGGTCGCTACGTGTGATAGCTTTATATTTATTTGCAGTTTTCCTTATAGTATTGGGAACATATACTAAAAGCACCATGCTGCATTTGCCGCTTCTTGTAATACCAAATCCAATTATGATTGCTATTTTGACAACAACAACGGCAAATATTATTGGGCTTGGACTGATTGTGTTAAGAGGCCATTTTTTGGCCAATGACAAAAAATAAAGCTATGTATCTGTTGATATTTTTTTCAATCTGCTTGGTAATAGCCGGGACATTCCTGGCTTGGCTGTACACTAAGCCGGGAAAGAAGTGGCTTAAAGATTTGTAATTATAATAAAACAAGGAGTTCATCCGCATAAAGATGAACTCCTTGTCTCAAAAATAGCCCTAAACACATATTGCCGCAGCTTTACCGCACTTCGATGCTTAGTAACAAATGCGCAAAGCTGTGTAACCCCTCAACAATTTTTTTCCCCGGCTCCGGCCGAGGATTGCTTCTGCCGGCTGCATAGTGCGCCAGCTGCTTTTGGTTGATGCCGGTAAGGCGCTCCAAAGCCGCAAACGACATGAGGCCGCGCAGATAACAAAGAACCGCACGAACATCGAACACAAAATCGAGCACCCAGTCATCATCGAACGCTGCGGCAACCTCGTCACCGTCGGCCTTGGCACACTCCAAATAAAAAGCTACACTTTCAGCAGCTTCACGCTTGAAGTCGGCAAAACTTCCGGACGTAGAAACGACCCATCCCGGTAGCAAATCGCAAGTGCCGCACAAGCCTGTTTCTGTAGGTGCCGTTAAAATACAAATACGTTTCATGTTGTAAACAATAGAAATAAAGTTGCAAAGGTAGTAAAAAAGCTACTCTTTTGATAGTATTTGCGGAATTCTCGCCACAGCCGTTTGCTTGTTTTTGTCTATGATTTTGGCATAAATCTGCGTAGTCGAAATGTTGCGATGCCCCAACAGCTTACTCACCGTGTAAATGTCGGTATTCAGATCGAGCATGAGGCAAGCGAATGTGTGCCGTCCCGAGTGGAAAGTAATATGTTTGTTTATGCCGGCCTTTTCAGTCCACACCATCAAATGCTTGCACAACATATTAACCGAATTCGAAAATGGGAAAATACGGGTTGAATCATTGCCACGAGCACCCATGTATTGTTCAGCCTGTGGCGAAATATCCAAATACTCCAAAGCCCCCGTCTTCTGCTGATGGAACACAATGCGCGTAAAATCACCCTGTTTCGACACATCGCTCCATCTAAGAGCCACGACATCAGAAAAACGCAGCCCCGTCAAACACGAAAAAAAGAACATACGCTCCACCAGTTTGTTATCGCACGGAGTAGCGGCCAGCAAGCGCAGCTCGTCTAACGTCAGAAATTGGCGTTCGTGTGCAGATTCCTCAATGCGCAATGTACGAATACGGCTCAGCGTTTCGGCGGGAACCAGTCCTTCACGTACGGCACAGGCAATTAAATGTCGGAATCTCGCAAAAGTATTCTTTGCGCTTGAACCCTTTAGCAAGGCATTTTTCTGCCGCGTATGCGTCAGTGGGTGAGCATTCTGCAAATACGCAACAAAGCGTTCGCTCCATTCCGGGGTAATTTGGTTCATCGTCATGGTGTTAACCCGAGCATCGAAAATTTCAAGATGTTTCCATAACCCACGGAACTTTATAAACGTGCTGCTTCTGAATCGCTGTTCCTTCTCTTTGAGGATTTTATGGAAGAACTCAGCAAACTTAACATGCGAACCTTTATTTTGGAATCCGAACACACCATTGCGGAGTTCCACAACCCGTTTTGCCCTTACTGCCTCGGCAAAAGCCATCGTCTCTTTATTTTTCGCTTTATCCGCTCGTGTATTTTCCGGAACCAAATAAAGGCGAAGGTATTCATACTTTCTAACCCCGGCTCGGTAAACATCCAAATAAAGCGAGAACCCACCATTTTTCAGAGGTTTCTTTCGCAGTGTTACATTATTTCCGTTCATGTTATTTTGTTATAGTATTATTTTCAAGAAACAAAGAAACAACAAAATAACGACATATACAGAACAAGAACACCTAAAAAAAACAAAAGGAATCCACTTGAAATAATTGAATATCAGCAACTTATATAGCGGTATTTATTCCATGCGTATTTGTATTTATCACCGTGTAAAGATGAGTTTGAACTCTTAAGGGAACATTCGTTTGTGTCAAATGATAACGTACACTTATAATCAATAAGTAATGGTTTTTTCCAATAGGTTTGATGCGAGGAAGTCAGCAGATATGAGGATGCTCACTAATGCAGTTTTTTCTGTGGCAGCATAGAAAGCATAGCGTTGGCTGCTGCCATTTTCTGCAATGTCGAACATACCCATGTGCCAGCGTATAGCCAGCATTTCTTCAGGCTTTAACCGCATATACCAACTAAGCATCAAGCACGATTTTTCGCCATGACCAAAAGGGAAATCGTCTTTTATTTCATATCCAGGATAAGACATCCAATGGTTGTTTGCATCCTTTTTCCACCGTTCCGTCTTATGGTAAAGTTTAATTTTGCACAAATCATGGAATAAGCAGACGATAGCCAAACTCTCTAATGAAATATCCTCTTTGAATGGGGATTTTTCATTTTGCATGGCAGGTATTGCTATGTCAGAGTATATTTTGCAGGCAGTTCTAAACACATTGATAGAATGCAAACAAAGTCCGCCATCTTCATTAAGGTGAAAAGCCGTAGAGCTTGGTGCCTGATAGAAATCGCTTTTCTCCAAATAGGCAAGGACTCTATCTAGACCGTCTCTGTGAATATGCTTTTTGCACAAACGGATATATTCCGCTTTGTTGATTTCGATTTCGGATTCAGTCATTTCGTGGAATTAGTTTTTAGGTTCAAGTCCCATAGCTTTCGCCTTGTCAATGATGAAGGCTAAAGCCGGTTCATATTCGTTCGGTATTTTGCCATCAAGGATAGCGTCTTTCAGAGCAGTCTTAAGCGTACCTACTTCTCTGCAAGGTTCAAGACCGAACATATCCATTATTTCTTTTCCATCAACAGGTGGTTGGAAATTGCGGATTCTGTCTTTTTCCTCAATGTCAATCAGTTTCTGTCTGACTATTTTGAAGTTTTGCAGAAAATTTTTCTTGCGCTGTTCGTTCTTGCTAGTAATGTCAGCTTCGCAAAGCAGCATCAAGTCATCAATGTCATCACCGGCGTCAAACAAAAGGCGGCGTACTGCACTGTCTGTTACGATTTCATCAGCAATGGCAATGGGACGCATGTGTAAGCCTACCAGTTTGGCGACGTATTTCATGCGTTCGTCCAATGGAAGCTTTAATCTTCTGAACAAAGGCTGAATCATTTTTTCTCCCAGATAGTTGTGGTTGTGAAAAGTCCAGCCGATGCTTGGTTCCCAGCGTTTGCTTCTTGGTTTGCCAATATCATGCAATAAAGCAGCCCATCGCAAATAAAGACTGTTGCTTTTTTGGGCTACAGCGTCAAGTACTTCAAGTGTATGGTAAAAATTATTCTTGTGCGATTTACCATTGCGAGTTTCAACGCAATCAAGTGCAGCCAGCTCTGGCAAGATAAGTTGAAGTAAACCGCAACGGTGAAGTTCGACAAAACCACGTGAAGGAGTATCAGCCAATATTATTTTGTTCAATTCGGTGATAATTCTTTCTCCGCTAATAATTTTTATGCGTTCGCGGTTACGTTCCAGAGCATCGAAAGTTTCATCTTCAATGATGAAATGTAATTGGGTTGCAAAGCGTACACAGCGCATCATGCGTAAGGGGTCATCGCTAAAAGTAATATCCGGGTCGAGTGGAGTAGCGATAATACCTTCTTGTAAGTCGTACATACCATCGAATGGATCGACCAATTCTCCCAAGCGTTGAGCATTTAAGCATACCGCCATTGCGTTAATCGTAAAATCTCGTCGGTTTTGATCGTCCTCAAGCGTACCATCTTCAACGATAGGCTTGCGCGAATTGCGTTGATAGCTTTCTTTTCTGGCACCTACGAATTCAACTTCATTGCCGTGCCATTTAACCTGAGCTGTTCCGAAGTTTCTGAACACAGACAGATGAGCATGTCTGCCCAATTTTTTGCTAAATGCTTCAGCCATTTTGATACCACTGCCCACAACCACAACATCAATGTCGTTTGTCGGACGTTCAAGAATCAAATCTCTTACATATCCGCCTACAAGATAGCATTCCAAACCCATCTCGTCGGCTGTCTCAGTCAGTTTGTGAAATAGTGGTGTATCTATTTTATTTTTGATTTCGATTTGAGTAAGAATCTTCATTATTGAGTTTAATCTAAAATGTGTGTTAGAGGTGAAGGAGCAGGGGGTAGGTTATAGCCATATTAACTGGCTATGAAATACCTATTGCTTATTCTTTTTATGGCTGTAATCATATTCCTTCACCATTCTCAGCGTATATCTCGAGCCATAATAATAATCGATGGCGTCAAGTACCATATAGTCTCCCTCGTAGGCTCTAACATAAGCTTCGATGTCGGGATCCTGCGAACCCATGTAAATGCGGATAGTATTGCCGCGTCTAACCCAATGTCCGCGTTCATTAAGATGGCCATCACCTCGTGCATAGAATAAGTCATCTTCGAATATCCAGATATCACCTGACTGATAGTTGCAGTTGTAGTCGCCAGTAACTTCTACGATACGCCATCTACCTTCCATGCTGTCATATTCGTCCCACCAACTTTCTTCGCAACTGGTAAGGGTGAATACACTAAGCAGTGTAATAAGCGCAATGCTAATACGTGTTTGTAAGCTCTTCATTTGAGTAGTTTTTTAGAGTTGAAATAAATGAGTGATTAAAACAGATGATTAGCCATGCTGGCTTGTTAGTGGCTGCAAGGCATTATTTATGCAAAGATAGTTCAAAAACGCAAGTAACGGCAAAGAAAGGAAATAATTTATTATTGATGATTGCTGAAAAATAAAAAAAGGCATTTACTTATTTGGTAAATGCCTTTTTCAGTGACTCCTATAGGATTCAAACCTATAACCTTCTGATCCGTAGTCAGATGCTCTATTCAGTTGAGCTAAGGAGCCTTTATTTCTGATTTGCGAGTGCAAAATTAGTAACAATTTTCGAATGGACCAAATGTTTTGCGAAAAAAATGAAGAAAAAAATGATTTTTCTTCTGTTTATCTCATTTTGGGGTATGAAAAACGACCTGCTCAATGTTTTTAACTGAGCAGGTCGTTAATATAATAAGGAATACTCGCTATGCTGTTTTAGCAAAGTTTACGAGCACCGTCACCGATAACAACGTCGATAACGATAGGCTCTTTGCCGAATTTTTCCTTGTATGCTTTCTTAGCCGTTTCGATGAAGTTTTCGTACAGGTCTTCGCTAACCAAGTTGATGGTGCAACCGCCGAAGCCGCCGCCCATGATGCGTGAACCTGTAACACCACAGCTGTGAGCAACTTCATTCAAGAAGTCGAGCTCGGGGCATGATACTTCATATTCCTTGCTCAAGCCATAGTGAGTTTCGTACATTTTCTTACCCACTTCTTCGTAGTCGCCTTCTTCCAAAGCCACGCATACTTCAAGTACACGATACTTTTCGCCAATTACATACTTAGCGCGCAAAGCGTCTTCTTCGCTTACTTCATTGCGTACTTCTTCGAGCATGTCGTAAGTAGCGTCGCGAAGCGATTCTACTTCAGCATGGTGCTTTTGAATAGCGGCAACAACATTTTCGCAACTCTTGCGGCGGTCATTGTATGCAGATGAAGCCAAGTCGTGTTTTACTTGTGAGTTGAGCAACACGAGTTTGTAGCCCTTCGGATCGAACGGGAAGTATTTGTACTGCAGCGAACGGCAGTCAAGGCGCATCAAGCTACCTACTTTGCCGAATACTGATGCAAATTGGTCCATGATACCACAGTTGCAACCAATGTAGTTGTGTTCTGTAGCCTGGCCTACTTTTGCCAAAGTGAACTTATCGATTTTGTTTTCACCAAACATGTCGTTCAATGCAAAAGCGTAAGTGCTTTCAAGGGCAGCCGAAGATGACATACCTGCACCAAGGGGTACATCGCCAGCGAATGCAGTGTTGAAACCTTCAACGGGAACGCCCAACTTCATCATTTCGCGGCACACACCGAAGATGAAACGGAAGTGAGTAGCTGAGGGGCCTTTTTCGTCGTCGAGTGAAAATTCAACATAATCCTTCAAGTCGATAGAATAGGCGCGAACTTTGCGCGTACCATTAGGCTTGATTTCAGCAATTACACCTTGCTGAACTGCACCGGGGAATACGAAACCTCCATTATAGTCGGTGTGTTCACCAATGAGGTTAATACGTCCGGGTGATGTATATACTGATCCAGTGCTGCCGTCGAAGTGTTCGATAAAGCGGCTTCTTACGTCTTCAATTGTTAATTTCATGAGATAATGTTGTTATGAGGTTAGTGTATGGTGATTTTATTCATTGTCTGAGCGTTTGGTAACGCGGCTACCAACGAGTGCATAGAACAGCAGGTAAGCAGCACAAGCAATAACAACCCAGAAACTGGTGATGTAGTCTGTCATGTCTGCTACGCTTGCCTGGATGAACATCATTACTGCGCAACCGAATACCATTGTCATAAAGATACCACTGGCAATAGCCGTGAATTTGCCAAGTCCTTCAACAGCCATGTTGAAGATAGCTCCCCACATTACAGAGGTGCAAAGTCCAACAAGCAGGAATGCGAAGATGCCGACGGGGATATCTTGCCAAATCATTTCGAGTTTACCCCAGTCAACGCCAGGGAAGCTTACGATAATGTCTTGGGGGGCAAACATACCGAACAATACCAAAACAATGGTTGCTGAAGATACAGTGGTAATCATGGTGCGGCTGCTTACTTTGCTACCGATAGATGCACCAACGAAGCGGCCAATAAGCATCATGAACCAATATACTGCAACAAGCATACCAACAGTAGCTGCGGGAATACCATCTGCAATGAGGTACTGCTGAACGAAGTTGGGCACACCTACTTCGATACCCATGTAAAGGAAAATAGCCAGTGCGCCTAAGGCGAAGTGACGATGGCTCAATGCACCCTTGATCAAGTCAAGTTGTACGGGTGCTTGTTTGGGTTCTTCAATCTTGGTGAAGAGGATTACGATGAAAGCAATAATGAAAATGCCCAGTGCAATCAAGAGTGCAGGAGTGGCATCAGCAATCTTAGCTTTGGTGGCATCAGCAATCAGTGCGCCCATCAAGATGTAGCAAGCTACAGCAGCAGATGAGTTGAACACACCACCAATCTGAATCAATTGGTTACCTTTGTTACCGCCACCACCTAAAAGGTTAAGCATGGGGTTTACGACGCAGTTCAAAATACACATGCACAAACCTGCGATGAAGGCACCTACCAAGTAAACGCCGAATACAAGACCGAGGTTTTCTTTTGCGTCAAGCTGTCCGCTGTACCATTGAATCAGGATACCGATGATACCAACGATCAAACCAATGAGTGCCGTTTTCTTGTAGCCATATTTTGAAATAAGCATACCGGCAGGAATACCCATTATTAAATAAGCTACGAAGTTACCGTAGTTACCAATTTGTGCAAGAACGTTGGAAATTTCACCTTGGTTCTTGATAATGGTTGCCATTGGCGTACAAAGGTTTGTTACGAAAGCAATCATTGCAAAGAGAGCAATCATCACGATGATAGCTCCCCATTGTTTTTGAGAATTACTCATGTTGATTAAGGAAGGATGGATTTAAAAAGATTAGTAATAAAATTTATTTCGTGAGTGATTTTAAATGTAATTGCGTGCCCAAATGTAAGTGCAGTCAGTTGGGCACGCATTTGAAATGGAAAAGCATTCAACATCTTTGAGTATTGGCTTAATGCTTCCTATGCACTTTGCCAAATAGTTTAATCAGAGATGTGTTATGACTTGATATTCAAATAATTATTATTCAACTCCAAACTTGTAGATAGTCTTTTGTGTATACACCTGTCCGGGTTTCAAAACAACGGACGGGAAGTAAGCACGGTTCGGACTGTCGGGGAAGTGTTGTGCTTCAAAACAAAGTGCTGAACGACGTCCGAAGGTTGCTCCATGCTGTCCTTTATAGCCATCAGCCAGTTGTCTGAATAGAATTGTACACCGGGTTCGGTGGTGTAAACCTCCATTGAACGTCCTGATTTGGGTTCTACAATTTTGGCTGCAAAGGTCAGTTCTCCGGGTTCATGTTTGTTGAGTACGAAGCAGTGGTCGTAGCCAGCTCCGTTCTTGATTTGTTCATTGTTGATGTCGTCGATAAAGTCGCCAACGCGGTGAGGAGTGGTAAAGTCGAAGGGGGTGCCTTTTACACTGCGAATTTCACCTGTTGGAATACTGTTTTCGTCGATGGGAATATAAAAGTCGGCATTGATTTGACAAATAACGTCCTCGCAAGTGGGTGTGGGGTTCGCAATGCCGGCTAATGAGAAGAAACCATGGCTAGTCATATTAACGATGGTCTTCTTGTTGGTTGTGCCCTTATAGTCGATTTTTAATTCGTTGTCATTGCTGAGTGAATACATCACAGTCATTGAAAGTTCGCCGGGGAATCCTTCTTCGTAGTAGGGCGAAACGTATCGAAGAATCAGCGTGTGGTCGTTGATTTGTTCTGCATCCCATATGCGGGCATGGAATCCGGTGGGGCCTCCATGAAGGTGGTTCGGTCCGTTGTTGATAGCCAGACTGTATTCTTTGCCATTCAGAATGAACTTGCCATGACAAATGCGGTTGCCGTATCTGCCAACTAAGGTGCTCAAGAATGGTTCGGGCGAAGCAATGCAATCATCAATGTTGTCGTGTCCTTGAATAACGTTGGCATAGTTTCCATCGCGGTCTGGTACCATAATAGCTACAAGTGCGCCACCATAGTTAGTGATGGCTACTTCCATGCCATTCTCGTTATGTAGGAAGAAAAGGTCTGTTTCCTTTCCTTTGATTACCTTTTGGAAATCTTCTTTTTTAAGTCCGCTTAAGGACTGTGCTTTGTTTTCCATGATAATGAGGGGTTTTTGTATTAAATGTATTATTTACATTGCAAATTTGTAGAAAAGATTTGGAAAATCAAAATGTTGGAGTGAAAAATATTACGCTTCTGCTGCATAAAGGTGAAAATTATTCTGTTGCATTCACGGTGAATTTTATGTTTTTCTTCCGTATTGTCATTATTGGGTTAAAAGTTGTCTTGGTAAGCATGCTTTTTCATTGTTAATGACTTAGAGTATGGTTTTATTGTCATATTGCCATTTTTAAGATGCTGGAAGGCTTGTATTGAGTGGGGTAGTGAATGTCTTTTGTAATCTTTTAGTCTCTTTAGTGGTTCTAAAAGTGTAGGTGTACATTGCAAAAATGCAAATACGATGATAAATAAATTAAATGCTATTAAAAAATACGACTATATGTTTGCTTGAAAGGGTTAAGAGGTGTACTTTTGCATTGTTTTTCATGGTATTAGATTTAAGGTTAGTAAAGATTGGTTGTCGGGAGACAATCAATTTTTTTTATACCTATTTTATTAATTGATATATTACTCTGGCATTCTTCAATATATACAGGCATATAAAGGTTGTGTTTTATCGATGAAATAATCTACTAATCGTAAAAGTTGCACGGCTTTGAATGTAGAAAGACTAAAGACTGTCTGCTTATTTTTGAAAATGTTTTCTATTACGGTTTAATCTTTCGGATAATAATGTATCTTTGCAGATAAGCATATATGTTGTAAGATTATTGTCCAAAAATATTGTTGAGTAATAGCATACAATGATGGGATGATGTTATGACAATAGGTAAGCATGCTTGAATTTTATCATTTCACCGTTTTTTTCTGATAATATGATAAACGATTTTCTTAAGGTAGTAGCCGAAAATTTACGTAGTAGATTCAATAATGATTTGAGTAAAGTCATTGTTGTTTTCCCGAATAAACGTGCGAACTTGTTTTTTAATGAGTATTTAATTGCTTCTGACGAAGACGTAATATGGGCTCCGCGTTATTTTTCAATTAGCGATTTTTTCGGCATGTTGAGCAAACGTAGTTTGGTAGATCCTATCGATGCCGTTTGCAGGTTATATAGCCATTATATTGCACATACAGGCAGTAATGAAAGTTTGGACTTCTTTTACGGTTGGGGCGAACAATTATTGGCAGATTTTGACGATGCTGATAAAAATATGGCACCAATCGACAAATTGTTTCGCGATGTTAAAGACTATGTTGACTTAGAGAGTCCAGATTTTTTATCGTCTGATCAACTTACGATGTTGAAGCGCTTTTCGGAAAGTTTCCGGAGTGATAAATTAACTACTGTTCAGGCTAATTTTAAAAATCTTTGGAGTAAAGCCTATGATATATATCAAGATTTGAATAATGATTTGAAGTCAGATAATTTAGCTTATGAAGGAGCTTTATATCGTGAAGTTGTTGAGAACTTAGAGCAGGGTTCAGATGAATGGTTAAATGATTTTGAGTGTGTAGCTTTTGTTGGATTTAATGCTATTGATAAGGTAGAAGAAAAATTATTCACCTTTTTGATGCAGAAGAAAAAGGCTCTGTTCTATTGGGATTATGATACATGGTATATTGATAATAAAAGCTCTGAAGCTGGATTATTCTTACGGGAAAATCTATTGAAATTTCCCAATGCAATCAATAAAGATGCTGAAGAGTTTAATAATTTGATGCTCAATAGAGAAAATCGTAGTATAGAGTTTGTAAGTTCTGCAACAGATGTTGCGCAAGCGCATTGTGTTGCTGAATGGTTAGAAAAGAAGGCTGTAGATTCTAATGGTCATGTTGGCGACAGAATCAATTATAATCCCCAGCATGCTCATCGTACAGCTATAGTTCTATGTAATGAGAATCTGCTTTTGCCGACATTACAAGCCTTACCTGATTGTGTAGAATCGGTAAATGTGACAAAGGGATATCCTTTTGCCCATACACATATATATGCATCAGTAGTCAAGCAGTTACAGGAGTTATACAATGAAGTGTCGGCATCCGGTAATGAACATAAGGAAAGTACTGGCAAGTATAATCTTGAGGTTTTAAATAGATTGCAGGAGTATGTAAAAGTTCAGGCACATAATTTGCAGGATGATTCTGTAGAGAATGGGCTAGATTCCGTATTGTATTCAGAATCTTATTTCTTGGCTTATACCATAGTAAACAGGTTTGTATCGCTTATAGAGAGTGGCAGACTTATTGTTAGTTTTGCAACATTAGAGCGATTGATGAAGCAGGTGATGCGTACCCAATCCATTCCATTTCATGGTGAACCCATTAAAGGATTGCAAGTAATGGGAGTTCTTGAAACCCGTTGTCTGGATTTTGATAATGTATTGATGCTTTCAGTAAATGAAGGTATATTACCGCAGAAGTCTGCTGATAGTTCATTTATACCTTACTTAATTCGCAAAATTTATGGATTAACTACTGCAGATAGACGAGTGGCTGTATATGCTTATTACTTTTACCGACTTATTCAACGCGTAAAGCATTTAAGACTTGTCTATAATAATTCAACAGATGGTTTAAGCAAGGGCGAAATGTCTAGGTTTATGCGTGCATTACAAATAGAAGCTAGTAAAAATATGCACATTAATTATGCAACCTTACAAAGTGTACCACTTCAGAAGCCAAGTACGTTTGTATTAAATGAAAAGCAGCAGACTAAAGATACTCCTTTATTTTCAGAATTATCTCCTTCGGCACTTAAAACATATATGAAGTGTCCTAGGCAATTTTACTATCATTACATTAAAAAGTTGCGCACTCCTCAGATTATGGATCCAATTATCAATGCAAATGATTTTGGAACTATATTCCATAATGTTGCTGAGAATATTTATGGCAAGAAAGTTCTGGGTCAAGGGAGAGATTATATTACTTATGATTGTTTGAAGAAATTCACACAAGGTGATAATTTTTCCCTTACATTGGATTCTCAGATTATTCAAGCTTTTAAATCTCATCCGGAAATAGCATCTTCTACAATCATTAAACAGGCTATCAAAAAGTATCTTACGAAATTGCTGATGCACGATAAACAGTATTTAGAAAAATCTAACGCTGTTGTGGAAAAGTTTAAGGTTATTGGAGCTGAGATACAAGTCAGTCTTCTTTTGGATATTCCATTTCGTGATTCCAGTGTGTCATTTAAAATATATGGAAATATTGATAGAGTGGATGAAGTAATTGATTCTTCCGGTAATGTGCGTTATCGGATTATTGATTATAAAACAGGTAAAAAGAAAGAAAAGTCTAATTATAGTCTCGATAGCTTTTTTACTCAATCATCTGACTATCCGGATAATGCACTTCAAATTTTTGCGTACTCATTGATATGGTGTACACCAGGTATGCAAACCAATCCAACTATACCTCAAATTAGTTTTGGAGTTCCTGTGCAACCAATGTTATATTACATACCAAGTTTGTCTGCACCTAATTTTACTCCAAATATCGTAGTGGAAAAAAATGATGTATACGATTTTAATATGATAGCAGATGATTTTAAAAAGAAACTCATTGAATTGATTTCTGAAATAATTGATCCTAATAATGATTTTGCACAAACTAGTATTAGTGATAATTGCAAATATTGTGACTATAAGCAGTTATGTGGAAAGGATTGAAATAATTAGTATCATAATTTATATAAGCAACATCTACTTAGTAAAACATTTATTATGCGATTCAATATAAAGAAAGAAGAGAACTTTACAAAAATATGTCCACAGTTTATAGGTGGAGCTATTTATGCAGAAGTTGTTAATAGTGAAAACTCTGAAGATTTGTGGAAAGAAATAGACGCATTCTCTTTGAAGTTAGGAAGTCAATTCACTATTGATTCTATCAAGTTGCGTTCAGGCATTGAAGCAACTCGTTCATGTTATAAAGCATTGGGTAAAGATCCTAGCAGGTATAGACCAGCTTGCGAACAGTTGGCTCGTCGTATTTTGCAGAAAAAATCACTTTATCATGTAGATACCCTTGTTGATTTGGTAAATTTTGCCTCTCTATATAGTGGCTATTCAACTGCAGCACTTGATACAGATAAAATTCATGGTTCGTCTATCAAACTTGGGGTCGGTGTTTTTGCGGAACCCTATGAAGCCATAGGTCGTGGTAAGCTTAAAATCGAGAATTTACCCGTGTATCTTGATGATTTAGGGGC
>ENA-ORLM01001261-ORLM01001261.1-human-gut-metagenome-genome-assembly--contig:-NODE-1261-length-16936-cov-3.102438_pt1 | contig 16936 bp, 20 predicted proteins | sample MGYA00243063_ERZ508815 | MGnify/ENA primary metagenome ERZ508815 (study PRJEB26277, sample SAMN04329768) | human gut metagenome | biome: human-associated habitat | host: Homo sapiens | place: USA...
CCTGCCAGCTGGACTTCTGCCTGCCCGCCAAGTTCCACCTGAGCTACGGGGACAAGGACGGCAGCGAAAAGACCCCCGTCGTGCTGCATCGCGCGATCCTCGGCTCTCTGGACCGCTTCATGGCTTACCTGATCGAGGAGACGAAGGGCCGTTTCCCGACCTGGCTGGCCCCGACGCAGGTCAAGGTCCTGCCCGTCAGCGAAAAGACGCTGGACTACGCGAAGGACGTCACCGCCAAGCTGCAGGCCGCCGGTGTCCGCGTTGTGCTGGATGAGTCCAACGAGAAGATCGGCTACAAGATCCGCCAGGCCCAGCAGGTTGACCGCGTGCCCTATATGCTGGTTCTGGGCGCAAAAGAGGTCGAGTCCAACAACATCAGCGTCCGTGACCGCAAGGGCGAGACGACCACGATGGAGCTGGACGCCTTCATCGCCAAGGTTGTTGATGAAATCAAGACCCGCAAGAATAACGGTTAATTCCCGATAAAATAACTACCGCCGTCAGGGAACTGACGGCGGTAGTTTTATTTTTCCCTTCGTGCTTTTCTGCGATACTCCGTCGGGCCGCAGCCGTAGACCTGGCGGAAGGCGCGGGCAAAGTAGCTCGCGTCCTGAAAACCGCACTGCATCGCGATTTCCGTCACCCGCAGTCCCGTGCCGCACAGCAGCTCCGCCGCGCGCTGGGCGCGTTGGTCGCGCAGATACTGATTCGGTGTCGTGCCGATCATATCGTGGAAGCACCGCAGACACTCGCTGGGGCTGATGGACGCACTGGACGCGACCTGTTCGACCGAGATGTCCTCGGCGTAATGCTCTTGGATAAATTGCAGCATCGTCTTGATGCGGTCGGCGTTGCGCAGTGCCTTTTTCGGCATGGCCTGCACCGCCGGAGCGTGGCTGACCAGCTGGAAGATCATCTCCGACAGCGCCGCGCGGGTCTTGAACTCGTAGCCGGGGATTTCGTTCACCACCGCGCGGAACGCCCGCTCCATGTCCTCGATGGCCTCGTGCTGCCAGTCCACCGTGGGGCGCAGCACGGCGCAGGGACGGCTGGGGTCGGTCAGCAGCGGCTGCAGATATTTCTGCCAGAACACGCTGTCCGGGTTGCCGCCCACCAGCCGTGGGTGGAACACCATGCTGTGCAGGCGGCAGCTGCCCGCATTCAGCGGCCAGTCGCCGTGCAGCACCCCTGCGTTGATGAACAGCCCCTCGCCCTTTTCCAAGCGGAATTTCTCGCCGCCTGCCGTCGCCAAGATCATACCCTCGCTGACGACCAGTACCTCCAATTCCTCGTGCCAGTGCCACGGCACGGGCTCGGCCTGCAAATCGTCGTGATAACAGGCGATGGGGAAGGCGGCGGTGCCATGCTCCATCAGCTCCCGCGCCGAATCGTCCACGGTCGTTCTGCACAGCGACAGTGCCATTTCTTGCTCGCCTCCGTTTTTGGTGAAATTGTACCGAGATTTTGCGGAATTAGTGCCTGTATATTCCGCAATTTGATGATATAATCATAATATCACAACTACAGAAAGTCAAGAGGTTTTTCGTATGATATCTTTGCTGAAAAATTCAATAGTCAAATGCAACAACTTTTTGCTTATATTTTTGTACATTTTATCGCACCGCAACAAAGCCGTCAACATTCACTCTTTTGTTAGCAGCTTGTTATAACCCCTATTCTATTGCACCGGCTATACCACATCACGCCTTTTTCAACGATTTATCTATATTTTGCTCTCTTTATCTACCCATCATGCCGCAATGCCCAGTTCCCGCAGACACTCCCTAAATACGATCTCGCTTGACTTGTACCCCAATATCTTCCGTGGATAATTATTTATCCAGTTTTCGGCCTGCGTGATCTGCGCGTTCGTCACCGCCGCAAAGTTCGTTCCCTTGGGAAACCGCCGCCGAATCATGCCGTTGGTATTCTCGTTGGTGCCTCGCTCCCAAGAGGAATACGGGTGGCAGAAATACACTTTCGTCCGGGGCAGGTGCTTGTTGATGCAAGAGCGTTCCAGCTCCTCCGCCGCCGCAAACTCGGTGCCGTTGTCAAAGGTAATGCTTTTGAAGATTGCCCTAAACCGCCGGGCACCAAGTTTCCGTTCCAGTGCGTCCAGTGCCTTGACCACCGTTTCAGCCTTGCGGTTTGGTATCGCTATAATGATTTCTTTCCGGGTCTTGCGCTCGGTCAGGGTCAGTAGGGCGCGGGTGGTCTTGCGCTTTCCCTTGCCGCTGTACACAGTGTCGCCCTCCCAATGGCCGAACTCCTCCCGCTCGTCGATCTCCTCCGGGCGCTGTTCAATGCTTTCGCCCGCCGGGGCGCGGCTGGCGCTTTTGTTCTTCTTCACTTTCTTATATTTGTGTTTCTTCTTTCCGTGCCGTGGCAGCTCCTCTTGCGTCAGGTTCAAAAACAGGCCCTTGGCAATGTACTTGTAGATCGTCGGCACCGACAGACTGGTTTTGAATTTTTTCCCCTCAATCATGGCAAACCCCAGCACCGCCGCCGGGCTACAATCTTTGTCTAAAATCGTGGTTTCAATATAGTTCGCCAGCTCATGGTCATTGCCTATTTTCAAGTCCGGCCCCTTTTCCCGCAGGTGGGCTTGGTATTTCTCCTCGGCAATGTCCGGGCTGTACGCGGTTTTGACCTCCCATGTTCCGCCGTCCAACCTGTCATACGCGCCGCGCTTCAACTCCCGGTAAATAGTCGAAACATGAACACGCAGCTTGTCCGCCACCTCTCGCGGCTTCATCCCCATTTTCAGCCACTTTTCTATGCGCAAGCGGTCTGTCATGGTCAGGTGCTTATAGGTTCGCACTGTGTTTCCTCCTCTCCAACATCTGCGCTGCCAGTGTCGGCTTCTGCCGTTCTGTGCAGCTTTAGCACACAATACCATTCAAAAATAGCGGTCTGCGGCGCTTTTGTCAACCTCTCCGCATAACAGAAAAGGCCCCGGCCACCGTTCAAAACGAACAGCAGTCGGGGCCATATCTTAGTATTTAGTTCTGCGGGGTCTGCTCGGCGTCAGAAAAAATTTTTCCGATCTCCCCAATGGCGTTTTTCTCGGCAAGATCAAGTTCTTTCACCGCCGCCTCAATAAATGCGTTGATCTCCGGGGTAACAGTAATGCCGTTTGCCTCCAGCAACTCCACGACAAAGTGTTTTTTGGTTGCCTTGTCAATGGTACCCGCCTCGGCCTGCTTCTCGGCGGCCTCCACGAACTTCTTCACGATGGAGTACAGGCGCTTTTCTTTCAGCCAAGGCAGGCCAGTGTCTTTCAACCACGGGATAACCAGCGCGGTAAAGGACGCACCCAGCACCGCAAACACGATTTCCAGCAGATTGTTCACAACGATTGTCACAACTTCATTCATGATCTTTTCCTCCTATATATAGTCGGTCAATTGGGCAGCTTCAAAACCTGCCCGGCGTGGATGGTGTTATTTTTCAACCCGTTCAGGGTCTTGATCTCCTTGTAGCGGGCACCATTGCCAAGCTGCTGCGCAGCAATGCGCCACAGGCTGTCGCCCGCTTTCACGGTGTAGGTCTTGGCCGCCGGGGTAGCGCTTGCTTTGCCGGTAATGGCCGCCGCGTCCACCCAGCCATACACGGTGCTGGTGCTATCGGTATGTACAAGGTGGTAGGGGTGCTTTCCAGCCGTGGCAACCGCCGTCACCTTGGCCGGGCCGGGCTTCACGGTGGTGCCGCTGGCGGCCTGCGCGTTGGCGTAGTGCTTGCCACCCGCAAACTGCACAATGTCGCCCGCCTTGTATGTCAGCGCAGTGTTGCCCGTGGCGGTGCCGGTGTTCGTGCTGCCGCCTGTCTGCCCGCCGGGGGTAGCTGCACCAAGACGGGCTTTGAACGCGGCCCACTTGGCGGCGCTGCCGGTGTCCTCGTTCCAGCCGATGATACCGGGGCACGGCTTGCCGTTCACATCATAGTGGCGGATAACATGGGCGGCGTCAATACCGTATTCCGCCATCAGGTACTTCACCAGCTCCACAAGATTGCTCACAACCTTGTCGGTAAAGCGCCAATGGCTGTCGTTGGCAACAGTCATTTTGCCGGTGTCATTGGTAGAGCATACCTCAATGCCAATGGTGTTGCGGTTCGTGGCCTTGCCGTAGTAAGCACCGCCCTTGGTATTGTACTTTCCGCCGCCGCAGTGCCAAGTGTAGCGGTTGCGAATATCGCCGTTGTACTGCACCGCGCCGCCGTCGTCCACGATAAAGTCCGCCGAAACCTGCTTAGAGGTGCTGCCAAAGTAAGAGGCCGTGCCCGCTGCACTGCCCGGCTTAGAGGTCACACCGGCGGTGTAATGCACAACGATGTACCGGATTGCGCGGCCTGCTGCCGCCGTGGTGTTGTGGGTACTGGTTTTCTTGGTAATGCTGATATTCATACTCGTTTTGTCCTCCTGTTCCGCCTTGCCGTCGTACACGGTCAAGCCGTATTTCTCAATCAACTCAATCAGCTTTTGCGGGTAGCCGGGGTCGGTGGCATAGCCCGCCGCCTTGATCGCTTTGCAGGCCACCTTGTAGTCGCGCTCGCCAACCACTGCCGCATACCGCTTGTTCGCCAACAAAAATGCGCTATGGTCGGCAACGCTTTCTGCCCAACTGTCATAGGCACGGAACAGCGCGGTAATGGTGGTGTAGGTTGCGCCGTCGTAACACTCCTTGGTGTCCTTGCTGTACGCTTTCCCGCTCCACCGCGCGTCAGCCTTAATGCCAAACAGGGCGTTGGCCTTGGTGGCAAGCTCCGATGCACCCCAGCCGCTTTCCAAGATTGCCTGCGCAATGGTCAGGCTGGCAAGGATTCCGCTTTTCTGCATATCGGCCTGTGCCAGCGGCCCCACTATTGCGAGAAATTTTCTTTGTTCCATACGGTTTCCTCCGAAAAAGAGAGAGGGCCGCACCCGCAGCTCTCCGTGGTTTTCTGTTTACGCATTATGCGCCGGGCATATCGCCGGGCGGCACCTCTGCCGCCTCGGCCTTTGCCTCCTGCTTGTCCTCCTGTTCCCACTTCCGTTCTCGGTTGCGGTCTTTGGTGGTCTTAATCCAGCCCATAATGCCGCACTCGCCGCCAAGGGTAGCAAAAACGCAGGTAATCAAGGTGTCCGGCACCGTGCCGTATACCTTGAAAAGTTGAATCATAACAATGGTGAACACCAGCAGAGAAACGCCGACGATCACCAAGATCAAGTCCATAACCTTGATGTTCCGGCGTTCCGTTTTCTCTGCGGCGTTTTCAACACTTTCAACGCTATTCTTCACATTCCCGCGCCCCCTCACATACCGATCCGCTTAAACAGGTAGCCAAGCACAATGCCCACAATCGCCGTGGCAATGTAGCCCATGACCTTGCGCCACTTCTCGCCGTCGCGGTCCTCCAACGCTTCCAGCCGTTTGCCCTGCTTTTCCTGCTCTTTCAGCATACTTTGCATACTCACGGCCAGCTTTTCCACGCTGGTTGCCAACGCGCCGATCTGACGCACACTGTCCTCCAAAATGCCAATGCGTGTGTCCTGCCGCTTGTTCTCCTCCTCCAAGCGGCGGCGGAACTCCTCATGCTCCGCCCGTGTGATAGGGTTCTCCATCGTCCTCTCCTCCTTGTTCTGCCCAGTCCGGCCACTCGTCGCCTCCTATGGCGTCGCGGTATGCCTTGTCTGCCTGCGCAATCTCGTCACGCCCGGTCACAGTGTCACCCAGCTCTGCAAGCCGGGTTGCCATGATCTTGATAATCCGTGCCTGCATTTCCGTCACCGTTTCCAGCTCCGCTATGATCTGCAAATGGCTCATGCTGTGCCTCCTCTCGCAGTTGTTTTTGTTTGGCCTTTTCCAGTTCCGCCCGGTAAATCTCGTTCAGCCGCCACCGCAGGCTTGCGCTCTCCGTGTGCTTTAGCAGCCCCCTAATGCTGGCAATGCGCCGGTAAAAGTCCTGCCGTGTCATATCGCCAGCAGCATACAAAGCACTGATCTTGCGCGCCTCCCGCTTTATGCGGCGCACGGTGCTTTTCCGCAGCTTCATGTGGGTGGGCCATATCCGCACACCAACAAATTCAACCCCTTGGCGCACCGGGCGTATGCTGGTCTTGCTGTTCAAATCAAGCGCCAGCTCCTCCCGCAAGAAAGTTTCCACCGCCGCTTTCCAGCGGTGCAAGGTTTCCTTGTCCTGCCCCAAGATGATTACATCGTCCATGTAGCGGATATAGTAATGAATTTTCAGCCTGTGCTTGCAATACTGGTCAAGCTCGTTTAAGTAGATGTTCGCAAATAGCTGGCTCGTCAGGTTGCCTATCGGCATACCCACCTCGTGCATCCATTCTTCCGGCGGCGTGTCCTGCGGTGTCCGCCAGCGCGGCAGGCCGAACGGCTCTGCTCTGCTGTTCACCACGCCCCGTATAAACGCCATCATGGCGGGGTCTTTCACCCGCCGCTCCAAGATCGCCAGCAGCTTTTCGTGGTTCACCCGGTAAAAGTATTTGCTTATGTCCAGTTTCAGGCAGTACCAGCCCGGCCCCGGCTTGCGCTGCACTTGGCACATCCAGTATTGCAGGCGCTTTGCGGCCTTATGGCTGCCCTTGCCCTTTCGGCAAGCGTAGGAATCCTCAATAAAAAGCCTGTCATAGATCGGATTCAAATACAGGTACAGGCTCCATTGCACAATTCTGTCCGGGTAGTCCAGCGCCATCACCAACCGCTTCTTGGGCACATACACCCACAGCTTGCGGTATGGCCCCAGCACATAGCTGCCGTTCATCATACCTTGCTGTATGGCGAACAGGTTATCTTCAAGCCGCGCGGTAAAATTCAAAACCTCGGCGCGGTATCGCTTGCCCTTGCGGGCGTTCCTGTCAGCCTCAATCAGCCAACCAAAATTGCACACCACCGGCCAAGCGTTTTGAATCACCGTCATTTCTTGCTGACAGTGTTTCATCCAACGATCTCTCCAAGCCATGTGTGGCGTTTCCGCCTCCACGGCAATACAAATTTTTTCCCGCCCTGTCTAAGCGGGAACGGAAACAGGCCCCTTTTAGTCTGCACTTCCTGCTGTACCCCGTAGGCCACAGCCCCCTTGCGGCGCAGAACCACCGCCCTAAATTGGCATTTAACAGACGAAAAGCGGAACGGCCCCCGATGTTGCCGTTGGCATTAGAGCGCGGGTTGTTCAGGTTGGAATTGAACACCCCGGCGTTGCCGCCATTGTTCCAGTTGTCACCGCGAATCAGGCACCGTAAATGGCCCGTTCCCAAAGAAAAACGGCTACTTTTTCACGCTGGCAATATACTTGCCCAGCAAGCAGCCGATTTCTGTATTGTACCTTGCCCATGTTTCGTACTGGTGCATGGACAGCGGCGGGGCAAACTTCGCACCGCAAAGGTCTTTGTCTGCCGCCATCCTCACCAGATTGCGCAGCCATTCCAGTTCAACATCAAGCTCCTGCGCGGTAGTCTTGCGGTAGTATTTCTTTTCCAGCTCAACGGCCAAATGGTACATTTTCAGCATGGAAACCCGCATATCATCCGCAAGGTCACGATCTTTCCGGCTAAAATTCTTGGTCAGCGGCCTGCCGTACTTCATCATTTCCCCGATCTTCTCTTTCAAGCGGAACGGTTCATAGCTGCCCGGCGCGGGCATTTCGCTCTGCATAGCTCGTTCACCTCCTCCAAAATTTCCCCAAACCCACCCGGCGCATTGCGCCTGCCAAAAAGCCCTAAAAAATTTGCCCGCGCACAGCGCGGGGTGTTGTTCCCGTTGCTGTGCGTGGGCTTGTCCTGTTGTCCGCCGCGCTATCGCTTGGCGGTCAGTGTTTCAGGGCGCAGTGTACAGTTATTCGTAAAAAGCGGAACGGCCCCCGAAGTTGCCGCCGGCACTAGAGCGCGGGATGTACAGGTAGGAACTGAACACCCCGGCGTAGCCGCCATCGTGCCAGCTGCCACCGCGAATCAGGCACCGCTCGGCCTCGGCGTTGTTGATGTAGAAATAGTCGCCGCCGTAGGTAGCGTCAATGCCGTCACCCGTCAGCGCCGCGTCGGGCAGCATGGCAAGCGCCTGAAGCAGCAACTTGGCCGCAGCGCCAATGCTGCTGTCACAGGTAACATCCTTGAAACTGCAACCGTTCGCGCCGGTGGTGTGGGCAATGGTGGTGCTGTAAGTCCATTTGCCGCTGATAAAGTCCAGCTTCACGGTGCCCTGCGTGGTGCCGTTGCCGTCCGGGGCCACCAGCTCGCCGGTGGCGGCGGAAATAGCTTTCCACGCGGCGCTGCTGGCGCTCATGTCACAGGTGGGCGCGGCGGCGTTGTTGTCGGCGATCACCTGCACCTCGCCTTTCACAAGGCGCAGTCCAGCGCACCACTCCCACACATTGCCGTTCAAATCCCAAATACCCTCCAAGGTGCCGTCATGGCTCCAAGTAACAGGGCCGGTGCCGGTGGCAACGCGCCCGGTCTTGTCGTTGTCCTTGCTGGTGGGGATTGCGCGGTACAGGCTTTCGCGTGTGTCCTTGCCGTAGTTGTTGTTGCCGTAGGGTTCCTTGCCCGCCTTGTGGCACCACAGGGCAATGGCTGCCCACTCCGCGCAGGTGATCTCATGGAACTTGCCGCCCTTGGCGCGGTTGTAGCTCACAAAGGTATCAAGGCCCGCCGTGTTGGCCGGGTTCTCGCCGGGCAGGCTGTACGCTCTGCCGTTGTAGTGGCTTGTCTGATACTTGCCCACCCAAAAGCCGTCGATCTCCACGCCGTTCACCCTGAACGCTGGGTGTACGCTGGTGTCGGCGGTAGAAAGCACATCACACAGGCGGAATTTCGGAATGAACACCATAATGCTCGGCATTTCCTTGTCGTCGTACTTCATGGCGTTGTTGGGGCAAACGCTTTTCAGGGCCAGTTCAGCCATATCAAAATTAGCCATAGGTTCGTCCTCCTTTATCAGCGAATCATAATGCCATCAATGGCAAACAGGTACAGGGTCACATCCTCGGTGTCCAGCGGCTCCGGGGTTCTGGTCACGGTTTCACGGCTCATGCCCTCGGTGTTCTCACCGTTCTCGGCCTGCGCGTCGGTTTCCTGTGCCGTGGTCACGGTTTCGGTGTACTTCCGCGCGGGGATTTCCACCTGTGCCGCGTAGTACAGGCCGCGCCCGGTGGTCAAATAGCCCTCGCTGTCCACCATAATGTCGCGGGTCACTGTGTCGTCCTGCTGGTAGCGGGCAAGGTCAAGGGTCAGCGCACCGTCCGCAAAGTCCAGCTTTGTGCCGGTCAGGTTGTAGTTGATCTTCTTGCCCTCGTTTTTCTCAATGATTTTCATGCTCTTATCCTCCTGTTACTCGGTGGGTGCCGGGTCGGTCATGCCGCCCGTCACTCTGATCTGCACTTTCACGGTGGTGGCGCTGCCGTCATGTACCAGCTTAAAGCCGTTGCGGGCACGGTCAGTCACCCGGATATTGCCCAGCCTGCCGCCGCTGTACGCCAGCACTGTTACCTCCACGCCGTAATTGGTGCTTTCGCGCAGCTGCGCAAGGGCAATGGTGGTGGGCGTGTTGTTAAACGGCCACTTGCTGCCGGTCTGCGCCAGCGTGGCCGTGTGCATCTCGTCGGCGTAGTTATAACCGTCCTGCACCGCCTTAAACTGCATAATTGCCCCGGCAAGGGTCATGTCGGAAATGCCCAGCTCCATATTGTTAAAATGCTGCTGGTCAAGCAAGGTGCCCTGCTGGATAACCTCGCCGCTCTGGTCAGTTACATGGTCTTTCCAATAACTGCGGTCATAAGCCATGGGTTTGTCCTCCTCTCTTTTACTCCTCGGTTTCGATCAGCGGGAATGTAAAGCGCAGCAGCGCCACATTCAGGCTGGTGCGTTTCAGGCTGATACTCTGCTGCCCGGCCAGTGCGCCGTTGATGTCGTACACCCTTACGCCCGTGATCGTGTCGGCCTGCCCGAAATTCGGTACATTCACAAACACGACCACATTCGTGCCGATGATCTCCTTGCTGTTCACGGTGCCGGTCTGCCATGCCCCGCCGTTCAACTGGTATTGGAACCTGTCAACGCTGCGCAGCAGTTCTTCCCGTCGGTCATTCAGAAATTTGTCGGTAAAAAACGCCATGTTCGGTTTTCCTCCTTTCCCGGTTGTTTATGGCATCGTACCGCAGCGGTCTTGCCCGCTGGCGGACGGTACGGCTGTAAATGCTTCGGCGGCCTCCACGCCGCCCTTGCTCCCGTGCAGCTCTGCACGGATAGAATAGCCCGCCGTTCCTTGGTACATAAACAGCGGGTTTTGCTTTCCGTACTGGCCGTTAGCCTTTTCAGTTTCCATGCTGTGCCTCCTCCGGCAATGTGCCTGCAAATTCAGGGCTTGCGGTGTAGCCGGTTGCAACTCCACCGCTCCGCAGCGCCCCGCAAACTGAATAGCCCACCGTCGCCGGAACGGGCAGTGTGCCGGTAAACTCCGGGCTTACAGCAAACGCTCCCGGCTGGCCGCCTGTCAACAGCGCATGGTGTGCCGTATAACCCAAAGTGGCAGGCATCCACCACACGCCGCAGTAGATCGTGCCGCACTCCGGCACGGTGTATGCCCACTTGTCAACCCTGCACCCGGTAGCCAGCGTGTGGCGCACCATGTAGCTAAGGCTTTCAAGGTGGGCGCTCCACCGTTTCGCGGTAATAAGGCGGCGCTCCATTTCCGCCGGGCTGTAAATAATGGCCGGGTGTTCCTCCGTTGTGTCTGTCACATTGATATACAGGCGGAAAGTGCCCGGCTGCCCGCCGTACTCGAACCATTCTTCCAGCATAGTGCCGGGGTAAATGGCGTCGGCTTGCAGCTTTACCGCGCCCACAGTGCCCATTAGGCGGCGTACCGTCAGGGCTGTCTTGATAATGCGGCGCTTTTGCTCTACGCTGTACCCGGTGTCGTACCAGTCCACTTTCCAGTTGATCGCCAGCGCGTCAAGCACGGGTTCGGTGGCGGTGTCAAGGCTTGTGTAAATTTGGCTGTCGTCGATATAGCGCAGCGTTCTTTCGTGCAGCACACCCACTGCCTCGCTAAGCGCCCGCACCCAGTCCTGCCCGGCAACCACGCGGGGCACAGCGTCCACAAGGCGGGCGTCCCGCAGGTCTTTAATCATCTTCCAGCCCTCCGTATGTCACGGTCTGCCCGGTGCATTTCGGCAGTTGCGTTCTGCCTACCACAATATCCGCCGGGGCGGTCAGCTTCACACGCTTGGCTCCTGCCTCGCGTATTTTGGCGATCAGCTCCGTGGGGTTAATATCTCGCCCAAGGTGCCGCTGCCAGCTTTGGTAGCTCTGCACCGCCGCCGTCACCTTTTCCTGTATGGTTCCGGCGCTTCGCTGGTCGCCGTCGCCAATCCAGTAGGTAAACGCTATGTTGTATGGCACCTCCTCCGGCTCCACGCACACCACCTTGTCGCACAGCGGGCGCAGGTTCTCGCCGCTGATATACTCGGCCAGCTCCTCCCGCTCCGTGGCGTTCGGCAGCCGCCCGCCCTCCATCACAAAGTAAATGGCAATCACACACGGCTCCGGGCTGGTGATCTGCACATCCGTCACATCACTGCGCCATTCCCGCACATGGTATTCGTAGGCGTCGCGCGGCCCGGCGCAGCTAAACCGACTCGGTGCCAAATAGGCCCTCTCGGTCAGGCTGTCGTCGTCCTCCACATCAAGGCCGCCGGTGCTTTCGTCCACATTGCTCACACTGGCTATGTACGGGATGGGGTCAACAAGGATGTTGATTTCCCCGGCCAGTATGCCGCTGCTCTCCGCTCCGGCCTCCTCCGCCTGCACGATGGTGTCCACATAGGTTGAGCCGGGCGGTATCTCCGCATAGTCCAGCGTATTAAAATACCGCCCGCCCTGCGTTTTCACCCGCGTACCGGCGGGCACTGCCACGGTGTCGGCTCGTGCCTCTGCCAGCAAAAAGCGTTCCTTGGCCGTGGCCTTTTTGCTTTCCTGCCGTGTCAGCCCCAACAGCGCAACCAGCGCGTCCAGTGCCTCGCCGGTGCTGGTTTTCAAAAGCTCTGCCTGTCCCTTAATGTCTGCGTACTGCATGGTTTGATATTCGATCAGGGCAAACGCTTTCAGCAGCAGGGTCTTGGCGTCAGCCTCCCCAAGCACCAGTTCCTTGCCGGTCTGCTCCCGGTAAATCCGGGCGTACTCGGCCTTTAACTGCTCCTCGGTTTCCTGCAGGGTCATGTTTTCAATAAAACTGATCTGTGGCACATTCGCCAGTTCACTGATATTAGACAAGATCAATCACCACCTTTGGGGTCATGTTGCCGTCGTGAGCTTTGCTGTCCGTCCATTCAACGCGCACCACCCGCGCCCTCGGCTCATACATCTTGGTTTTGCGCACATACTCCGCCGCAAGCAGCGCTTGGGCGCTCTCCTGCGGGTAGTCGGTTGTGCTTATGTCAATGCCAAAATCCCGGTCTAAAGCCTGCTCCCCGGTGTGGGTGCCATACAGCACTTGCAGGTTGCGGTAAACCTCCTGCGCTTCGCTGTCGTCCACCGTACCGGCGGCAATCTCAATAACCGGGCTGTCTGCCAAAATCACACCCAGCCCTCCTTACAGGTATTCTTCAATGGTCAGGCTCACTTTACATTCCACCAGCACACCGCCTTGCAGCACGGCGTCCCATGTTTCGCTTATGTCCGTGATCTTGAACGGGTAGGGCGAAAGCGGAACCCCGCCCACCACAAACCAGTCCACGGCGCTACTCTCCGCCATACGCTGGAAATAATCAAGCGTACTGCGCGGGGGCACACCGTCCTGCGCCCGCAGTAAAAGGTCGAATGTATAGCTTTTCAGTTTCGGGCCTACCCACTCACTGCGGGCCTTGCCGCCCACGACTTCGTGTGTTGCCCAGTCGCTCCCCGTGCTGCCTTTCAGGTTGCTTGGGGTAAAAATCTTTGTGTGGCTCACGGTGAACACGCGGCCCATAAAACTGCCTATTGCCATCTGGCACCTCCTTACGGTAACGGCTGGCTGCTCTCGCTGCCCGGTGCGGCGCTGGTGTGCTTGTGCTGTACAAGGCTGATACTCTGCACTTTCACATCACCGCTGGCACCCTCGGCGTTCAAGATCGGCGCACTAACTTCAACCTTGGTCGGGCTGGTAATGCTTATGTCGCCGCCCGCGCTGATCGTAATGCTGGCCCCGTTTATGTTAAGGGTCACATCCCCGGTCACATTGCGGGTCACGGTGCCCGTTATGGTCTGCAACACATCCCCGGTCACGGTTTGTTCCAAGTTGCCCGTCAAGGTCTGCTTTACATCCCCGGTCACTTCCTGTTCCACATTGTCAAGGTATTCTTGCTTGGTGGTGCCCTTGCGCTTTTCCTCGCTGTCGCCGCCAATATTAAACTTGAAGTCGCCGCCCGGCGATATGCTCATAGCGCCGGTGGCCTCCAAGCTCATAAAGGTGCCCGCTTCAATGGCTACGGTGGTTCCGGCCACAATGCCCATGCCCGTTTTGGCCTGTATGCTGGCGCTGGCACCGCTGCTTTTTAGCTGCAACTGCCCGCCCGCAATCACGCTTACCGGGCCTTTTGCCTCGTCGAAAATTTCACCGTTGCAGGTGCGCCCGGTGCGCTTGTCCACATACTGCGTGTACACGCCTGTGTTCTCGTCGTACCGGCTGTACGCCTGCCCCTTGCGGCTGGTGCCGTATTCCTTGCGGTACAGGCCCTTGTACCCCTCCGCCGGTTTGTTGGTTTTGTTCCAAACTGTGCCGGTGGTGGTGCCCGCCGCCGTGCCGTTGCTGTTGTGGGCAACGCTCACGACCTGCCCCACGCAGGGCATTTTGTATTCGCCGTTGCTCATGGCGTTTATCTGCCGTGTCACGCTCTTGCCCCGGTCAAAGTAGGTCACTTCGTAAGTTCCGGCCTCGTAGTCAATGGCACTCACGCGCCCGGTTCTGTTGGTGCTTGCCAATGCTGCGCCTCCTCACTTCGTCGTAATCCCGCCGCCGTTGCAATAGCTGGCTGGCACCCAGCCGGTAACATTCTTGCCCACGGGCAGCTTGCCGCACCTTGCGGCGGTGTTGGTAATGCGGTATCGGTTATTCACCAAAATACCGTCATAGAAATAGAATGTGCCGCTCTTGTAGCAGCTCGGCTTCGGGGCAACGCTTGTGTAATAGAACGGTGCCTTGGTCAGCGTCACCGCCGCGCCCGCCGTTGCGCCCGCCGCCGCGCTGGCCGCATTGGCCGCCGGGCTGGTGGTTTCGTAGGCGCTGTTGTAGCTTTCGCTGCTGCTATCCTCGCTTTGGTGGTATTCGATATGTCCGCCCACATCCCAGTAATGGAACGGGTCAAAAATACCGCTGCACTCAAAGCTGGTCACAAAGCCGCCGCTCTTGGTGTACTTGTGCGTCACCTTGTCCACAAAGTATTTGCCGTTGATTCCTCCGTTCAGGCCATCCCCGTACCCGGTCAGGCGCAGGTTGTTTCCGGCGCTCACGCCCCAGTTGCCCATAACGGAAAATTTCAGCTTCACCCTGCCGTGGTTGGCATTGTTGATCTCGGCGCAAAGCTGTACGCTTGCGTCAAAAACGCTGGTGGCACGGCGGTTCACATTCTTGGTGTGGTTTCCGCCGCCCACGCTGCACACAATGTCCAAGTCCTTGTCGGCGTCGGTGTAGGTAAAATACCCGCCCGTATAGGTGCCGGACAGGGTCGTGTTGTAGCTCAAACTGCCGGGTATAATGTTCGTGCGGTCAAAGTCCTGCACGGCTCGTTTGCCTTTGTAGCGCTCCCGGTCATATACCCACAGCCGCTTTGCGTACACTTTTAAGATCAGACCGTAGTTTTTGCAAAGGGTGTTGTAGTAGCTGCTGTCGGTGCCGTCCTGCTCGTCGCACTCTATGTCGTAATCGTCTGCGTCATAGGTGAACCCCAGCCCGTACCGCCCGGCAATGCTTTCCCCAATTCGCTTTATGGAGGTGTTCTTCCAAATGGTTTCCCGCTCCAACTCGCTAAAATCGGTGTCGCTCGGCTTGCTCACGCCGCCCACCTGTAAAGTGGTCGGCGCGTCTTGGTAGGCTACATCGTCAAGGATAAATAGCCCGCACTCCATCACATGGGTGTCACCGGGGCCGTTCCAATCCCGCCCGATAATGCGCGGGCGCAGCGTCGCGCCCTCCTCCGGCAGCCAGCCGTGCAGCCATTTACTGTCCTGTGCGTCCAGCGTAATGTCTATGCTGTCGCTGTCGTCGGCGGCATTGTCAACATAGGTCAGGCTCTCGATCTCCGCGCCTACCTGCCCGGCAAAGGGGGCATTGTTGTAGGTTACATCCAATTCAACCCGTCTGCCGTTATTCATAGCTTGCCTCGTACTTCCACGGTGGCAGCAGTCCGTCGCGCTCCTCCTCCAAAACCGGGGTGGCAAGCACCACCCCGGCCTCAAAAAGGAAAGTGTCGATCTGCTGCGGGTTGGCCGCCATCAGAATGTCCGCATGGTATTCACTGCCGTACACCTGCTTTGCAATCACATCCCAAGTGTCACCGCTCTTTGTTGTGTATGCCATATCGTTTCTCCTGTCAGTAGGCCGTCCGCGCCTTTCGGCGCATCATTTGTTCGTACCAAAGTTCAAACCGCTGCTGCGCGTCGTCCAAAACGCTTTCCAGTACAGCCCGGTCAGCGTTTCCCTGCACGACGATCTGCGGCGCAAATACAACCTGCCCGCCGCCGTCCGGGGTTCCGCTGCCGCCCTGTTCCGGCTGCGGCTTGCCGGTGTCGATCTCTTGCAGCTCCACAGCGTTGTTACCCTGCGTCGCCTCAATCGTCGCCAGCTCCACCGCACCGCCGCCGTCGGCATACGGTACACCTGCCGCCACGGCGGCCTGCTCTCCGCTTACCCCCAGCATACGGCCCGCCTGCGTCCAAGTGTTGATGTTGTCGCTGCGTACTCCGCGCTGGAAACTGATTACCGCCTCGGTTCCGGCTTCACCGGCGATAGAAACACCGTCCGTAAAGCCGCCCCTTGCCAGCATGGGCAGGGTGGGTATATTGACGGAAAAGCTCTTGCCGCCAAGTATGGGCACCCATTTCTGGATAGTCAGGCCCAAACCGTTAATGCCGGAAATCGCCTTGTTGATGATCGCAATAACGGCGTTCAGCGGTGCTTTGCACAGCGCTACCAGTCCGTCGAAAGCAGAACCGAAAATCTGCTTGATTCCCTCCCACGCTTGGCTCCAACTGCCGGAGAACACCCCGGTAATAAAAGTAATCAAGCCTTGGAAGAAACCTTGAATCGCACTCATAACTGCGCTGATTCCCGCACTGAACGCTTCAAACCCGGCCAGCAGTGCGGGCACAACCACGCTGCCAATGGTCATAATCACGGTAATAATTCCCTGTATGATCGGCATTGCCGCCTGAATGGCGCTGCCAATGATCTGCATACCCGTCATAACCGCACTGCCAATATTGGAAATTATGCTGGCTATCGTCGGCGCTGCCGCCGTAAAGGTCTGCAAAATAATGGGCAGCACCGTACCCGTGATAAAGGTAAATACATCCTGTATGATCGGCTTGACCGTGCCCGTCGCAAAGGTCACGATTTGCCCAACCACACCCATGATGGATTGCAGGATAGTCACCACGCCGCCAAAGGCTGCGCCTGCGTTTTCACCAAACAGGTTTGTGATCGTGTTCTGCAGGGGGGCCAGCGCAGCGGCAACGCCGCCCTCGCTGAAAAGCCCTGTCACAAAGTCGGCCACGCCTTGCAGTTTGCCGGTGAACACATCAAATACCTGCCCGCCGGTTTCACCAAACACATTCACGACTATGCCGCGTATGTCCTCCAAGTGGTCGCCCAAAATGCTTACCACGGCAATAATGCCGCTGATCGCAGCAATTACCGGGGCTGCCCCGGCAAACAGGCTGCCAAAGCCTCCTGCTACCGGCCCCCAA
>ENA-ORLM01001270-ORLM01001270.1-human-gut-metagenome-genome-assembly--contig:-NODE-1270-length-16824-cov-3.019824_pt1 | contig 16824 bp, 14 predicted proteins | sample MGYA00243063_ERZ508815 | MGnify/ENA primary metagenome ERZ508815 (study PRJEB26277, sample SAMN04329768) | human gut metagenome | biome: human-associated habitat | host: Homo sapiens | place: USA...
AAAGTAGAAGTTATTGAAGCAAAACAAAAAGCTTCTATCAAAGCTGTAAAAGAAAAGAAAGAAAAAGAAGCTAAAGAAACAAAAGAAGAAATTACAATTGATGACTTTTCTAAAATTCAATTAAAAGTAGGAAAAGTTATTAAATGTGAAAAACATCCAAATGCTGATAAATTATTAGTAAGCCAAATTGATGTTGGTGAAGAAACACCAAGACAAATCGTAAGTGGTATTGCTGATGTTTATTCACCAGAAGAATTCGTTGGTAAAAAAGTAATTGTTGTAACAAACTTAAAACCAGCTAAATTAAGAGGTGTAGAATCTCAAGGTATGGTTCTTGCCGGTGGTGATAAAAAAGTATTAGGTGTTGTAGATGCAGGAGAATTACCAGTAGGTACAACAATCAGATAATCTAAAATCGCATGATTTCATGCGATTTTTTTCTATTCTGTCTATATTTTTTTTATCAATTATAATATAATGTCCAAGTACAAAGTAAAATTGAATAATATTTATAGGTTTTAAATATTATATATTTAAATTAAAAAGGAATCAGGTGAAATACCTGAACGGTCCCGCCGCCGTAATGTGGAGAATAAGCATCAAAGTCACTGGGAAACTGGGAAGACGCTTAAACAATGAGACAGAGTCGGAATACTTGCCTATATCTAAGGATACACTTTACGGAGTATAAAGTAGTTCTTCTAGATAAACTAGGATAACTATGCCTAGTTTTTATTTAGGAGTTATTTAATTTGAAAGGGGAAAGAATATGAAAAAGAAAATATTAAGTTTTTCGTTATCATTGATGATGATTTTGTCGGTGATAATACCGGTTTCTGCTTCGGATGATTCTATTTCATGTTATGTGAGAGTCGCAACTGCAGATGATATCATTCAATCAAGAGTAAAATTGGATGTAAACAAAGGTGCAGCTGATGCTGTTTTTGGAACTGATACAAATAAAGAACCTACAATTGAAGATGCATTAGTTGAAGTAGCATATTATTCATTAAACATGAAAGATGGAAATATAGACGATTTCAAATCCAATGCAGAGGATTTGAAGTATTTAATTGATTTAAATGGTTCATGGATCAATTCTTTATTTGGTACACCAAATGAAGGCAATAAATATTGGGGATATACAGATGGTACAGAATTAACAAATTCAATGGATCCAACTTATCTTACAAAAGATTCTGATATTTGTTTTTATTATTCTGATTATACCAATACATATAGTGGATATTTTGATAAAATTGTATACAACTTACAAGAAGGAAAAATGTTAAATATAGATGTATTTGGTATTGATAGAACAAAATACAATTCTTATAAAGAAGAAGCATTGAACAATGCAATTGTTACTATTTCTAATGAAAATAATGAGGTAGTAGCTACTCAAATAAGTAAAAACGGTGAAGTAACTTTTGAAAATTTACCTGTTGGAACATATACAATGACAGCTTCATGGAACGAAGGAAAACATAGTTTTATTGCACCTGAAGCAACAGTAAATGTTACAAAGACTGCACCTACTAATTCAGGTGTTGAAACAAAAAAACCAGAATATTCAAAAAGTGATGTTGATTTTAAAGATGCATATTCAGCAATGAATAAAAAAATCAATAATGAATCATTAATCAATAGTGCTAATGATGATATCAATGTTTTTTGGAATATGTTAGCTAAAGGGGCTATGAATGGAAAAGCTTCACTAGTTGACATAGATTATAATAAACTAGATTATGCAACATTAATTAAAACTCCTCAAAAATTAGCTAAAGTATTAATTGCAATGGCTAATAACAATTACAGTATTAATAATAAAGTATATAATAATAAAACAGCTGTTGAATTATTATTAGATACAATGGACAATGATGGAAGTTTTTCGTCATTGAATAGAAAAAATCAAAAAATAAAAGCTTATGCAAATGAACAAGTTTGGTGTTTGATTGCATTAGAAATTGCGGATGCTAATTATGATAAAGAAAAGGCACTTAACTATTTATATTCATGTCAAAATAGTGATAATGGGTTTGGCTATGGTCAATACAGTGATTGTGGAACAAGCTCATGGGTAGTATCATTAAGTGAAATAATGAATATGGATGAGAATGTTATTAGTAAAACAGTAGATTATATCAATGGTCAATGGGATGGTTTATATCAAACTAATGATTCTAGTTCAATGGCTCCATTTTTATCAACTCATTATGCTAATGATAAACAAATGAGACAATTCTTATCTTCATCATACAAAAAAGCAGGTGAATATTTCACTTGGGGTGCTTCAAGTGAAGAAAACGAATATGCAAAATACCCATCAATTCAATGTTTAGGAGATTTTAATAATAAAAAATCAATCTATCAAATTTTAGATGATATATATGATGGTAATATTCAACCTACATTAGTAAGTGGTGAAAATCAATCATATGTATTAGGAACTAATGAGGAATTAACATTTAAATCAGATGCTGATATAAACGATTTTCAAAAATTATTAGTTGATAATGAAGAAGTAGATTCAGATTATTATACTTTAAAAGAAGGAAGTACAATTGTTACTTTAAATAAAGAATATTTAAATAAGCTTTCAAAAGGAAGTCATAGTCTTCAAATTGTTTCTACTAACGGAACAGTGGCTACAGTATTTACAATAAGAGAAAAAGAAACTCCTAAAAATGAAAATACTAATACTAATGTAGAAGATAACAAGTCTACAGATAAAAAAGATGCAAAATCAGTAAAAACAGGAGATGCAAATAATCCATATATAATGACGTTAATAGCATCAATGCTTTTATATGTATACTTAGTTAGAAGAAAAAATGAAATTAATTAATTATATAAAAAAATTAGATAGAACAAAAAGATATGTTATTCTTTTTGTTCTAATTTCTTTTATTAGTATATTTAGTATTGGAATTTATAATTCTGCGAGTACATCTAAAAAACACCCACAAGTAGAAACAGTATCTGTTGTAAATAAAAGTAAGAAAAAAAATAGCAAAAATAAAAAACAAAAAGAGAAGTCGGTAAAAACAAATGATGTATCAAATACAACAAATGAAGTAAAGAATGAAAATAATACTAATGAAACGAACACTAATGTTAATAATGGAGAAAACAAACAAGAAAGTTCTCAAAAAAATACAAGTAGTTCAAAAAAATCAAATAATACATTATCTCAAAATAACAATACTCCTACAGCAGAAAGTAATAATAATCAGGTAAATCAAAATCCAGAATCACCTAAAAAATATATAAATATTCAAGTTAAAGGAGTTAATTCAACATGGATTAGCAAACAAATTAATTTTGATAATTCAATAACAGCTTATGATGCTTTAAAAATAGCTTGCTGTGATATTGGAAAAGAAGTTCACGAAAAGAACAGCTCTTATGGTGGTGTTTATATAGAAGGAATAGGTGATCTTTATGAAAGAGATTATGGTGGTACGTCCGGATGGAAATATAAAGTAAATGGTACATGTCCAAGTGTAGCTTGCTCTAGTTATACTTTAAAAGAAGGCGATACATTAGTTTGGTATTATGCTATGTCAATGTATGAGTAAGGAAATAAATTATGCATTCAAATAAAGTAAAAGAAATAAGTTTAATAGGAATATTAGCGGCAGTTAATATTGCTTCACGTATATATTTACAATTCTTACCCAATATTAAACCTGTAACATCTATTATTATTATTTCAGTAATGTTATTTGGTTTAGGATTTGGTGTGAAGTTAAGTATTGTAACGACCGTTGTTTCTAATTTGTTTTTAGGAATGGGAACATGGACTTTCTTTCAAATACTTGCGTGGGTTGTTATTTGTTTGATTACACAGGTTTTATTAGATTTTTTAAAGAAGATACATAAGGAACCAAAACTGTTTCCTATGGCTATTTTTTCCTTTTTGATGGGATATGTCTTTGGCTTTGTAGTATCATTAGATCAGTTGATGTTAGGTGGACCATCACTCTTTATAGTCTATTATACAGCAGGATTGTTATTTGATACTTTTCATGCAGTAGGTAATTTTTGTTTTTATTTAATATGTGCACCTATTTTAATGAAAGTATTAAAAAAGGAATCAGAAAGAATAAGATTAAAACAAGACTAAGTTCTTGTTTTTCTTTTTGATTGAATTATAATAAAGTAAGAATTTATCATGAAAGGAAGAGTTTTATGATTGTAAATGAAGAAGCAGTTAAAAAGATATTAGAAGAAGTAAAACCAGCAAAATTAGTTGCAGCTACAAAATATGTAGATGTTAAAGAAATTGAAAAATTAGAAAAATTAGGAGTTACATGTTTTGGAGAAAATAGAGTACAAGCTTTTCTAGAAAAGTATGAAAATTATCATGGTAATGGTGAGTTTCAATTTATTGGAACACTTCAACCAAATAAAGTTAAATATATTATTGATAAAGTAACTTTAATTCATGCAGTTGATCGTTATTCTTTATTAAAAGAAATTGAAAAACAAGCAGCTAAAAGAGATTTAGAAATGCCTGTTTTAATTCAAGTGAATATTGCTAAAGAAGAAAGTAAACATGGTTTTGAAGTAGAAGAAATTGATGAAGTATTTAATAGTTTAAAAGATTATCCTCATGTCAAAGTAAGAGGACTTATGATGATGGCACCACATATTGAAAGTAGTGAAACTGAAAAGTATTTTAAAATGACACAAGAGCTTTTACAAAGACTTCAAAAAGATTATCCAATGTATCAATTGGATCAGTTATCAATGGGAATGTCTAATGATTATCATGAAGCTTTAAATCATGGTTCTACAATGATTCGTATAGGAAGTGCATTATTTAAATAGATATGAAAATATCTATTTTTTTTGTTTTAGTAATTAATTTCAAATAATTTGACATAGTGTGACAAAAGCGTATAATGTTAGCAGCCGAACAAAAAAAGGAGACATTTATGGAACATCGAATAGGAATGGAAATACGTGTTTTGTCTAAATATATGGGACGTTATTTAGATGATATTCATGGTATTGATTGTATGTTATCAGGACCGCAGGGGTTAATTCTTATTTATTTATGTGAAAATGATGAAGAAATTTATCAAAAAGACATAGAAAAATATTTTAATATTAGAAGATCAACTGCAACAGGTCTTTTAAATTCTTTAGAAAAGAACGGATATATCACAAAAGAACCTGTTGAAAATGATAAACGTATGAAAAAAATCAAAGCAACTGAACATGCGTATAGTACAGTAGAAAAGATTGATAATCATGTTATTCAATTAGAAAAAATTATGTTAGATGGAATTGATGAAAAAGAAGTGAAACAATTTAGAGATACAATTTCTAAAATGACACTTAATTTAGTAAAGGAGTCAAAAAATGGATAAATTATATTACATGGGAATTGATGTTGGATCAACAACAGTAAAATTATATGTGGAAGATCAAGAACATCAATGTATCTATTCAAAATATCAAAGACACTATTCTGATGTAAAACCAGCAATAGAAAGTCTAATTAAAGAAGTTCAAGAACACTATGGAAATTTACCAGTTAAAGTAGTGATGACAGGATCAGGTGGTTTGTCTTTATCAAAACATTTAAATGTAGAATTCGTTCAAGAAGTGATTGCTTGTACAAAAACAGTGGAAACTTATATTCCTGAATGTGATGTAGCAATTGAATTAGGTGGAGAAGATGCTAAAATCACTTACTTTGAATCAACTCTTGAACAAAGAATGAACGGGACTTGTGCAGGGGGTACAGGAGCATTTATTGATCAAATGGCTTCCTTATTACAAACAGATGCTGCTGGATTAAATGAACTTGCTAAAAACTATGAAACAATTTATCCAATTGCATCTCGTTGTGGTGTATTCGCTAAAACAGATATCCAACCATTAATCAATGAAGGGGCAGCTCGAGAAGATATCGCTATTTCTATTTTCCAAGCCGTTGTCAATCAAACAATTAGTGGTCTTGCTTGTGGTAAACCTATTCGTGGTAAAGTTGCTTTTCTAGGAGGACCTCTTTATTTCTTAGATCAATTACGTGCACGTTTTATTGATTCATTAAACTTAAAAGATGAAGATGTTATCTTTCCTCAAAACTCACAATTATTCGTAGCTATGGGAGCATGTTTACTTGCTAGAGAAGATAAAGTGAATAAAACAACAATTGATGAACTTGTATATATTTTAGATTCATTAAAAGATGGTATTTCTGATGAAACAGATACTTTGAAACCATTATTTGAAACAGAAGAAGATCGTATTGAATTTAGAAATAGACACTATCGTACAAAAGTAAAGAAAAGAGATTTAAATACATATCAAGGAAAAGCTTTCTTAGGTGTAGATGTTGGTTCAACAACATCTAAAGCTGTATTAGTTGATGAAGATGGTTCTGTATTATATACATTCTATTCATCTAATGAAGGAAATCCAATTGAAGTTGTTCGTAAGATTTTAAAAGAAATCTATGAAATCTTACCTAAAGGAGTAGAACTTGTTCATGCTGGGTCAACTGGATATGGTGAAGCTTTAATTAAATCTGCATTTAAAATGGATGTCAGTGAAGTAGAAACAATTTCTCACTTTACAGCCGCTAAATATTTTAAAGATGATGTTTCATTTATCTTAGATATCGGTGGACAAGATATGAAAGCTATCAAGATCGAAGATGGTATTATTCAAGATATTTTATTAAATGAAGCTTGTTCATCAGGATGTGGATCATTTATTGAAACATTCGCTAAATCATTAGGATACAATGTTGCTGATTTCGCTAATCTAGCTTTACAATCAACAGCACCAATCGATTTAGGATCACGTTGTACTGTATTTATGAACTCTAAAGTAAAACAAGCACAAAAAGAAGGAGCTAAGATTGAAGATATTTCTGCAGGTCTTGCTTATTCTGTTATTAAAAATGCTTTATATAAAGTTATTAAATTACGTTCGCCTGAAAGTATTGGTAAATCAGTATTAGTACAAGGTGGAACATTCTATAATGAATCTGTTTTAAGAGCCTTTGAACAAGAAACAGGAATCAAAGCGATTCGTCCAGATATCGCTGGATTAATGGGAGCCTTTGGTATTGCTTTAATTGCTAGAGAAAGATATCAAGGACAAGGAACAACATTACTTAATAAGGAACAAGTTGATGCTTTCGGTTATGAAAGTACAATTCGTTATTGTCAAAAATGTACAAATCATTGTATGTTAACAGTTTCTTCATTTAATGATGGTAGTGAACATATCAGTGGAAACAGATGTGAAAGAGGAGCAAACTTACCTCCTAAATCAAAACAATTACCAAACTTATATGATTATAAATATCGTCGAGTTTTCAATTATCGTTCATTAACGGCTAAAGAAGCAAAACGTGGAACAGTAGGTATTCCTCGTGTCTTGAATATGTATGAAAATTATCCTTTCTGGCATACATTATTTACTGATTTAAAATTCAGAGTAGTCTTATCACCACGTTCAAGTAAAAAAATCTATGAAAAAGGAATTGAATCTATTCCATCAGAAAGTGTATGTTATCCAGCTAAATTATCACACGGACATATTGAAAGTTTAATTGAAAAAGGAATTAAATATATTTTCTATCCTTCAGTAGCTTATGAAAGAAAAGAAAATGTTACTCAAGGAAATCATTACAACTGTCCAGTCGTAACTTCTTATCCAGAAGTTATTAGAAATAACGTAGATAACTTAGAAACAAATGAAATCATCTTTAGAAATCCATTCATGGATTTAAGTAACCGAAAAACAATGTTTACAAACTTAAAAGATGAATTTAAATCATTTGGTATTAGTGATAAAGAATTAAAAGCAGCAATTGAACATGCTTATGAAGAACTACAACAATGCCGTTTAGATATTCAAGGAGAAGGGGAAACAGTCCTTGCATATTTAAAAGAAAATAATATGACAGGTGTTGTTTTATCAGGTAGGCCATATCATGTCGATCCAGAAATCAACCATGGTTTAGCTGATTTAATTACTGGTGAAGGCATGGCTGTTTTAACAGAAGACAGCGTTTGTCATTTAGATAAAGAATTAGAAGAATTACGTGTTGTGGATCAATGGACATATCACTCAAGAATGTATCATGCAGCATCTTTTGTATCATCACAACCTAATTTACAATTAATTCAATTAACATCATTTGGTTGTGGGTTAGATGCTGTAACATCAGATCAAGTAGCTGAAATCTTAAATGCGAGAAACAAGATTTATACACTTATTAAAATTGATGAAGGAAGTAACTTAGGTGCTATTCGTATCCGTATCCGTTCCTTAAAAGCAACAATTGATAAACAAGAAAATAAAGAAATTGATTTATCTAAAAAATATAAACCAGTGAAAGTACCATTCACTAAAGAAATGAAAGATGATCGTTGGACAATCCTTTGTCCACAAATGTCACCAATCCATTTCCAATTTGTTGAAAAAGCAATGCAAGAAAGTGGTTATAACTTAAAAGTCTTACCATCAGTAGATAAAGGAGCTACAGAAGCTGGATTAAAATATGTCAACAATGATGCCTGCTATCCAAGTATCCTTGTTGCTGGACAAATGATGGAAGCTTTAACAAGTGGTGAATATGATGTCAACAAAACAGCCTTGATCATTTCTCAAACAGGTGGTGGATGTCGTGCGACAAACTATATCGGATTTATCCGTAAAGCTTTAAAAGATGCTGGTTTAGAACAAGTACCAGTAATTAGTGCCAATTTACAAGGTATCGAATCGAACCCAGGATTTAAAATTACCTACTCACTTGCAAAGAAAGTTATTATCGGTGCAATGTATGGAGATTTATTCATGAGAGTCCTTTATCGTGTAAGACCATATGAAAAAGAAAAAGGAAGTGCCAATAGACTTTACCAATCATGGGTAGAAAAATGTATGAAAAATATTGAAACAGGTAGCATGAAAGAATTTAAGAAAAATGTTTATCAAATCGTAAAAGATTTTGATGAATTACCTTTATTGGATATCAAGAAACCAAGAGTTGGTTTAGTAGGAGAAATCCTTGTTAAATTCCATCCAACTGCTAATAATCAAATTGTTGATATTATTGAAAGAGAAGGTGGAGAAGCGGTTATGCCAGATTTAATTGATTTCTTCCAATATTGTTTCTATTCAACAACATTTGAAAGAAAACATTTCAATGCGACAGCTAAAGCTACTAAGCTATGTGAATTCGCAATTAAAGCCGTTGATTTCTTAAGAAAAGATATGATCAAAGCTTTAGAAAAATCAAAACGTTTTGCTCCACCAGCTTCTATTGAACATCTTGCTGATAAAGCTAAAGAAGTTGTTTCAATTGGTAACCAAACAGGTGAAGGTTGGTTCTTAACTGGTGAAATGATTGAACTTATTGAAAGTGGAGCACCAAATATTGTATGTATGCAACCATTTGGATGTTTACCAAACCATGTTACAGGTAAAGGTGCTATTAAGGCTTTAAGAAAGAAATATCCTCAAAGTAACATTGTAGCTGTTGACTATGATCCAGGAGCTAGTGAAGTTAACCAATTAAATCGTATTAAATTAATGCTTTCAACAGCTTTTAAAAATTTAGATAAATAAAAAATAGTGGTTCGTATGAACCACTATTTTACTACCTTTATATTTTGACAAGATTGCAAGTTGATAACATGATATTTGTTTTATTGATTGAATAATGATTTTTAATTGAACAGATAATCAAACTATCACGGCTTTCTTTATAGGATAATGTTTCACATTCAGCAAGAGAAAGCATAAAGTTTGTTTTCTTTAAATCAATATTTAAAACTAAACTCATTTGAATAAGATCATCTCTTTGAGGTTGAATTTTTCCATTAAGAATACCATTCAAAGTATTTTCATCAATTTTTGTTTCATTATATAACTTGATTGTAGGAATACAGTAATATCCTAATAAAGCATAAAAATAAGTTAAAAAGTCTAAATCTGGAAATTCGTGTTTTACTTCATCAATATTGGCACATGTATCAACAAGCATAAATAATCTATCGGCATTCATCATATCACCTACTTATTATAATTTTAACCCCTTTTAAATCATTGAACAAGTTTAAAAATATTTATTTTACTAATAATATTTTATAATAATAGTTTTAAAAAGATTGTAGAAAAAAAGAAGTAAAAAAAGGATATAAAATCTAAATAATTTGCATAAAATAGTATAAAAGAGTATGATATGAATAAGAAGGGGATGTTTATTATGTGCTTAGGATTATTAATGATGCTCTTGGCAGGTAGTGTGGTTTATTTTGGTAAGAGTTATTTTGAATATAAATTGAGGGAAGAGTAATCTAGCATTCGCTAGATTATTTTTTTTAAAATGAAAAAACTGATTAGTCTACTTGTATTATTTTTATTATGTGGATGTTTTCCACAATCTTACCAAAGTATAGAAAATAAATTTAAACAAGATCAATGTTTTAAATATCATTATCAGCTTTTAAATAAAAAACAAAAACAACTCTATCAAATAATTTATAATATTGCTTATACAAGAAAACAAAATATTTATATTAAAGAAAAAGAGATAGATAAAGTAAGTAAAATTGTTAATGCGGTTTTAAAGGATCATCCAGAGTTATTTTATATTAAGGAATGGTCCCTTAATACAAAAGGTCTTTTTAATTTTGAATATAGTATGAAAGAAAAAGAAATTCTTAAAGATCAAAAAAGGATAAAGAAAATTGTCAAACAACTAAAAGAGGATACACAAGATTTAAAATCCTATCAAAAAATAAAATATATTTATGATGACGTTATTACTCATTGTAAGTATAATGAACAAGCAAAATATAACCAAGAAATAATCAGTGTTCTTATTAATCATCAATCAGTTTGTAGTGGTTATGCAAAAACAATGCAATATCTACTCAATCAATTGCATTTTAAAGCAACGTTTTTAACAGGGAAAACAATAAAAGGAAGAAGAGACAAACATGCAATAAATATGATAAAATATGACAATGATTATTATTATATAGATGCAACCTGGGGTGATTTAGTATTAGATGATGAGGAAATCATCAATAATAATTATTTGATGTTTGATAGTCAAACAATGAAACAAATGTATGATTTAGATGATCATTATAAAATAACTAAAAATGATAAACATACTTATTTTAAAGAAGAAGGGTTGTATTTTGATTTATATCAATTAAATACTTTAAAAGCTAAAATAAATAAAAATCAAAGAGAATGTTATTTGCAATTTTCAAATGAAGTATATAATGATGCTAAAGAAAGATTAACAAAAGAAGGAGATGCCTATCGTTTAATAGAAGGGGTAGATCATATTCAATATATCACGAATGATCAATTGAAGACGATTTATTTAAAATGGTAAAGTTATGAAAAGAATTAATGAAATAGTAGTTGTTGAAGGAAAAACAGATAGTCAATTATTAAAAGAATTATATGATGTTGATACTATTGAAACACATGGACTAGGATTAGATGAAAAAACATTAGAACTTATTAAAGAAGCTAGTAAGACAAGAGGAGTTATTGTTTTAACAGATCCAGATTATCCAGGATTAAAGATTAGAAATCAAGTAGAAAAATATGTACAAAATTGTAAACATGCTTTTGTTGATAGAAAAGATGCTATTGGTAGAAAGAAATTAGGTATTGCTGAAGCAAATAAAGAAGCTGTAAAGAAAGCAATTGAAAATGTTGTTACATTTTCAAATCAAGAAGAAAGTATTTCTTGGAAAGAGTTTTTAGAATTAGATATTATTGGAGATAAAAAGAAAAGATTAAAGGTTTATGATTTATTTCATTTAGGATATGGCAATGCAAAGACTTTGTTTAAAAGATTAAATATGGTGGGTATTTCCAGGGAAATGATAGAGAAGGAGTTAGAGAATGAAGGATATAGCGACTAAAAGTACAACTCAATATATATTAGATAAATATGATTTATATCCTAAAAAGAAATATGGGCAAAACTTTTTAATTGATCCTCATGTCGTAGAAAAAATCGTTCGTTGTTCAAGTGTTAATGAAAAATGTGCAGTGATTGAAGTAGGACCTGGAATTGGTGCTTTAACTCAAGTATTAGCACGTTATGCAGGATATGTAAGAAGCTATGAAATAGATACACGTTTTAAAGGAGTCTATGAAGAGTTTTTAAATCAGGAAAATATTGAGATTGTTTTTGAAGATTTTTTAAAAGTAAATTTAGAGGATTTAATGACTTTAAAGGATAAGTATGAAAAAGTTATTTTGGTAGCTAATTTACCTTATTATATTACAACTCAAATTATTGAAAAGGTTTTAACTGAAAGTAAAGTTATTGATGAAATTGTCGTGATGGTACAAAAAGAAGTGGCTTTAAAATATACAAGCGATTATAAAAGTCCACTGATGTATATGATTGAAGATATGGGTAAAATTGAATATATGTTTACAGTAAGTCAAAATGTTTTTATTCCTGCACCTCATATTGATAGTGCTATTTTAAAGATTACAATTAATAAGGAAGCTAATTTAGATTTATATAAAGTATTAAATAGTGCTTTTAAACAAAGAAGAAAAACGATTTATAATAATTTAAAACAAGAATATCAAAATGCATTAGATGTTTTAAATGAAAATCAAATAGATCAAAAATTAAGATGTGAACAACTTACATTAGAAGATTATCAGGCTATCACAAAATCATTATATAAACATACTATATAATGGTGATAGAATGAAGATAGGTGATATTGTAAGTAGAAAAAAATATCATCAAGATATTATTTTTGAAGTCATTGATATACAAGAAAATATTTGTTATTTAAGAGGAATAGAGTATCGTTTGATTGCGGATAGTGAAATAGATGATTTAGAGCTTGTTCAAGAGAAAAGAGTAATAGAAGATGTGCATTTACCACAAGAAAAATGTTTAAAGGGAAGTGTTTTACATTTAGATGGAGATCCTTCTTATTTAAAGATGTGTATGAAAAAATATCAAGAATATGGTATTAGAGCATATGGTTATTATTTTAAAGAAGAAGAGTTTGCTAGTAAAATAACCAACCTATTAAAAAAACATAATCCACATCTTTTAGTCATTACAGGACATGATGCCTTGAAAAAAAATGGACATAAAAGAAATAGTCAAGATTATTTGCACAGTTTAGATTTTGTAGAAGCAATCAAAAAGGCTAGAGAATATCAACCCGACAAAGATGCATTAGTAATCTTTGCAGGAGCGTGTCAGTCATACTATGAACTTCTAGTAGCGAGTGGTGCTAACTTTGCATCAAGTCCTTCAAGAAAAAATATTCATGCGTTAGATCCTGTTATTATCACAACTCAAATCGCAAGTACAAATATTAAAAAGTTATAGAGAAAACCTCTTTTAAACAATTAGGTATTGGTGGAATTGATACAAGAGGGGTTGCCAGAAATTTGTATCCGAGGTAATGAAAAATGAAAGTAAGAGCATATGCAAAAGTAAATTTAGCGTTAGATGTTGTAAGAAAAAGAGAAGATGGATATCATGATTTAGAAATGATCATGGCACCTATTACTTTACATGATCTCATTTATATTAATGTCATTGATGAAGGAATTGAAATTGAGTCAAATAGTAAGATCGTTCCTACCGATCAAAGAAATATTATGTATAAAGTTGCACAATTGATGCAAGAAAGATACGGATTAAAAAAAGGTGTTAAGATCTTTGTCTATAAGCATATTCCAACGCAAGCAGGATTAGCTGGTGGAAGTGCTGATGGAGCAGCAGTTATTAAAGCTATGAATAAATTATTTCATTTAAATTTATCTTATGAAGAAATGGCTGCTTTAGGAAAAGAAGTAGGAGCAGATATTCCATTTTGTATTTATGAAAAAACAGCTTTTGTTGAAGGTGTTGGTGAAAAATTACAATTTATTGATGAACCTTTTGAAGCTTATTTATTACTTGTAAAACCTAAAAAAGGTGTTTCAACTCAAAAAGCATTTACTTCATTAGATTTATCTAAGGTAAAACATCAAGATTGCAGAAAGATGAAAAAAGGAATTGAAATGAATGATTATCAAGCAGTTATTGATAATCTACAAAATACATTAGAACTTCCTTCTATTAAAATGGTGCCACAAATTAAAGAAATCAAAAAAGAAATGATGAAGTTAGGTTTTGATGGAGCTTTAATGTCAGGAAGTGGTTCATGTGTATTTGGTATTACTAGAAATCAAGAAATTATGAATAAAGGATATGAATTCTTTAGAAAACGTTATTTTTTTGTTAGAAAATCGAAAATTTTAAACAAGGAAGAAAATCTGTGATAAGATTTTCTTTTTTTGAAAAGATGTAGGAATTTGCAATAAATTGTCTTATTCATCTTTAATTATGAGTTATATTTTGTTAGAATGACGTCGTAGAGGGGTGTGACGATGAAAACTTACGCAGTAGTAATGGCTGCCGGAAAAGGTACAAGAATGAAATCCGACAAGCCTAAAGTAGTACATGAAGTTTTATATAAACCTATGGTTTGTCATATCGTTGATGAATTAAAAGGTTTAGGTGTTGATGGTATTTATGTTATTGTTGGACATAAAGCTGAAGAAGTCATGAAACTTGTTGATGGTGTTGAGTTCGTAATGCAAAAAGAACAATTAGGAACTGGACATGCATTGATGCAAGCAAAAGATGTTTTAGGAGATAAAGAAGGAACAACTATTGTTTTAAATGGTGATGCACCATTAATTACTAAAGAAACATTACAAGGGTTAATTCAATATCATAATGAACATCAAATGAAAGGAACAGTCATGACATGTGATTGTGACTTAAATAAGAAATTTGGTCGTATTATTAGAGAAAATGATCAAGTTAAAGGTATTGTTGAGTATAAAGATTGTACAGATGAACAAAGAAATATTTCTGAAATGAATGTTGGAGAATATTGCTTTGATAATGCTGCTTTATTTAAAGCATTAGAATCAGTAACAAATAACAATGCTCAAAATGAATACTATATTACAGATGTAATTGAAATTATGAATCATCAAAACTTAAATGTTGGTGGTTATAAAATTGATGACTTATCAGAAGTTGGTGGAATTAATGATAAGTTTGAATTACAAGAAGCAACAAAACAATTACAATATCGTATTAATAAAAAACATCTATTAGATGGTGTAAATATTGTAGATATGACAAATACTTATATTGGTAGAGATGTAGTGATTGGTCATGATACAACAATTGAACCAGGATGTATTATTAAAGGAAAAACAGTGATTGGTAATGGATGTCATATTGGACCTTATTGTGAATTTGATAATGTAGAAATCAAAGATAACGTAGAAATTAAATTCTCTGTTATTGCTGATTCGATTATTGAAAACGGTGTTGATATCGGGCCATATGCAAGACTTAGAAATCATTGTCATATCTTAGAAAATGTCCACATGGGTAACTTTGTGGAAATGAAAAAAGCAACTTTTGGTAAAGGAAGTAAAGCTGCGCACTTGAGCTATATTGGAGATGCGACAGTTGGTGAAAACGTAAATATTGGCTGCGGTACTATTACAAGCAACTATGATGGAAAAAATAAATTCCAAACAGTAATTGAAGACAACGTTTTCGTTGGCTGCAATTCTAATTTAGTTGCTCCTGTAACTGTTGGTAAAAATGCATTTATTGCTGCTGGATCAACAATTACAGATGAAGTTCATGAAGATGCTTTTGCAATTGCTAGAAGTAGACAAGTGAACAAAGAAGGTTATAGTAAAGTATTAGAAGAAAAAAGAAATAAAATAGGAAAATAGGGGTAAAAGAAAAAATGAAAAACAAAATTACAGTATTTGCTTTATCATCATCAGTAGAATTAGCACAAGACATTTGTGATAATTTAGGTTGTGAAATGGGAAAATCAAAAGTTCACCATTTCGCTGATGGAGAAATCTTAGTTGAAATTGATGAATCAGTTCGTGGAAAAGATGTTTTCATTGTCCAATCAACATCTAATCCTGTTACTGAAAACTTAATGGAAATCTTAGTTTTAGCAGATGCCTTAAAAAGAGCATCAGCTGGAGAAATTACAGCTATCATGCCATACTTTGGATATGCTAGACAAGATAGAAAAGCAAAACCTAGACAACCAATTACATCTAAATTAGTTGCTGATTTATTAACAACTGCTGGTGTTAATCGTGTTGTAACAATTGATTTACATGCTGCACAAATTCAAGGATTCTTCAATATTCCTGTAGATGATATGCAAGCATTACCATTAATCTGTAATTATTTCAAAAATAAAAACTTAGATGATATTTGTGTTGTTTCTCCAGACCATGGTGGAGCAACTCGTGCTCGTAAAATGGCAGTTGCTTTAGATTGTCCAGTAGCTATCATCGATAAAAGAAGACCAAAACCTAACGTTGCTGAAATCATGGGTGTTTTAGGTGATGTTGAAGGTAAAAACTGTGTCATGATTGATGATATGATCGATACAGGTGGAACTATTGTAGCAGGTATTGATATGTTACTTGAAAAAGGTGCAAAAAATGTTTTCGTTGCTTGTACACACCCAGTATTCTCAGGACCAGCTGTTGAAAGATTGAAAAACTGTTCAGCTAAAGAAGTCGTTGTTACAGATACAATTATTTTACCTAAAGAAAAACATTTCGATAAATTAAAAGTTGTTTCAGTAGCATCATTACTTGCTAAAACAATTGAAAGTATTGAAAATAATTTACCAGTAAGTGATGTTTTCCAAGAATTTGATTTCGAAAAATAATATAAAAAATAAAAGTCTTCCGGCTCCGTGTCAATAGTGG
>ENA-ORLM01001275-ORLM01001275.1-human-gut-metagenome-genome-assembly--contig:-NODE-1275-length-16764-cov-2.833104_pt1 | contig 16764 bp, 10 predicted proteins | sample MGYA00243063_ERZ508815 | MGnify/ENA primary metagenome ERZ508815 (study PRJEB26277, sample SAMN04329768) | human gut metagenome | biome: human-associated habitat | host: Homo sapiens | place: USA...
GGGGGGGGGGGGGGGGGGGGGGGGGGGGGGGGGGGGGGGGTTGTGTTGTTTGTGTTTATTTGGTTATTATTTATTGATATTAAATATTTGATTTGTATTGTTTAAGAAATAATAATATAAATAAAGTGAAAATAAATTAAAAAAGGAGGAAAAAATAGAAAAAAAGAAGAATATTTTCTGCTCAATAAATAGCAAATTCTCTTCATTATATACACGGATAGAAGAAATAGCTAAAGGAATAGTCACCATTGTCCCTTTGTTAGGTAAAATATCATTGGAATTATATGATATATAAATTAGTAGAATGGTTGATGATAAAAGAGATTTTCTTTTTATGAAAAGTTTCTGCCAATAAGACGTTTTAAAGGAAATGTGAAATTTTGATAAACCATCTTTTTTGCAGATTGGTTAGTATTTATCCTTAATTGGTTTGTATTTATTGAATTTCTAGTTGTTTTTTCTCATCTTTGCAGCACGAACTTTAAAATTGATATTGTATGAAACTGAAGCACCTTATTCTTCTTAGTGTTATTTGCTGTTCCCAGTCTGTATTTGGACAAAAAGCCAATCAACAACCGAAGACGAGTGGCAATCCTGTATTTCCGGGATGGTATGCCGATCCGGAAGGAATTGTATTTGGGGATGAATACTGGATTTATCCTACGTATTCGGCGCCTTATGACGAACAGACTTTCATGGATGCCTTCTCGTCTAAAGATCTGGTGAACTGGACAAAGCACCCGAAAGTGTTATCAAAAGAGAATATTAGTTGGTTTAAACGTGCTTTGTGGGCACCTGCCGTGATTCATGCGAATGATAAATATTATATATTCTTCGGTGCGAATGATATCCAAAGCAATAATGAACTGGGCGGTATTGGTGTAGCTGTAGCCGACAATCCTGCCGGACCATTTAAAGATGCATTAGGCAAACCTCTAATTGATAAATTTGTAAATGGTGCGCAACCGATCGATCAGTTTGTTTACAAAGATGATGACGGACAGTATTATATGTATTATGGTGGCTGGGGACATTGTAATATGGTGAAACTGGCCCCGGACTTGTTGAGTATCGTACCGTTTGAAGATGGTACCCTTTATAAGGAAGTAACCCCCGAAAAATATGTAGAGGGACCTTTTATGTTGAAACGTAACGGAAAATACTATTTTATGTGGTCGGAAGGCGGTTGGACCGGACCGGATTATTGTGTTGCTTATGCCATTGCCGACTCACCGTTCGGACCCTTCAAAATATTACAGAGAGATCCCAATATTGGAACAGGTGCCGGTCATCATTCAGTTGTAAAAGGGCCGGGAGAGGATGAATGGTACATCATTTATCATCGCCATCCATTGGGTGAAACGGATGGAAACGCTCGTGTGACCTGCGTTGACCGTATGTACTTTGATAAAGATGGAAAAATAAAACCCATAAAGATGACTTTCGAGGGAGTAAAGGCAAGCCCATTGAAGTAAAATCTGAAAAGTTCAGCCCATCCGTAATTAATATTTTAATAAAGATGGGCTTTTTTTGATTTATTGTTTTATTTTTGTCCTTGTAAATCAAACATACTTATTATAATGAACCCAGATATACACACTCTTTCCGACTCCCTTTTGTGGAAAAGGTTTCTCGAGGGAGATTCGAGTGCGTATACCCAAATCTATAATCGAACGGTGCAAGATCTGTTTCGATTCGGACTATTATATACTTCAGACAAAGAATTAATTAAAGATTGCATACATGATGTGTTTGTGAAAATCCACATGAATCGTGCAAAGTTAGCCCCAACAGATAATATTGCAGCTTATTTGACGGTAGCGTTGAAAAACACTCTTTTTAATGCGCTAAAAAAAACAACAGATTCTCTTTCGTTTGATGAAATAGGTGAGAGAGAAGAGACGGTTGACGAATCCCCTTCCACTCCGGAAACTATATATATTAATAATGAACAGAAAAAACAAGTTCAGGCAACCGTGCATACTATGATGTCTGTATTGACGGACAGACAGCGTGAAATTATTTATTATCGATATATCAAAGAGATGAGTATTGATGAAATAAGTAAGGTGACAGACATGAATAATCAATCTGTTTCTAACTCCATTCAACGGGCTTTGGGACGTATCCGGGACTTATTTAAGAGAAAATAAGAGAGAATAATCAGCCTATTTTTCCTGTCAATCAAAAAAAAGTGGAAAAAACTTCGGAAAAGGTGAGTATAAAATGAAAGTACAACTGTTATTCATACGTAAAGACAATGAAAATGATGAACTCTGAACAAAAACATACAGATTTTTCCCTATATACTTTTGAAGAATTCCTTCAGAATGATTTCTTTATTTCTTCCATGAATCATCCTACGGAAGAAACACAGAAGTTCTGGGATGAATTTGAACAGATGAATCCTTCCAATATAGATGAATATATAGCAGCAAAAAGATATTTGGAGGTTTTTTCAAAAGAGAAAGAAGAAGTACTTTCAAACGAGGAAACGGATGATTTATGGACTCGTATACAGGCAACCAATATAAATAAGGAGAAGGCGAAACGTAAGAACTATTTCTTAATAGGATTGAGCTCGGCGGCCAGTGTTGCTATTCTCGTGGGATGTTTCTTCTTATTAAAGAGTTATTCTTCGGTGCTGGATCCGGATATTGCCACTTTTGCAGTGAATACCAAAGCTGATTTGCCTCTGACGGAAGAAACACTGTTGATTTTGGCGGAAGATAACGTAGTGAGCCTGAAAGAAAAAGAAACGGAGATTACGTATGATTCCGTAGAAATCAAAACAAATCAGGAAAGTATACAAAAGGAAAAATCGGCAGCTTACAATCAATTGGTCATTCCGCGTGGAAAGCGATCGGTGTTGACGTTTGCCGATGGATCTAAAGTCTGGGTGAATGCCGGCACGAGAGTGATTTATCCGGTAGAGTTTGAAAAAGATAAACGTGAAATCTATGTGGACGGAGAAATCTACATAGAAGTAGCCAGAGATGAAAACCGCCCTTTCTATGTGCGGACCAAAGATATGAATGTCAGGGTGCTTGGTACTAAATTTAATGTAACGGCGTATGAGTCGGAAGCAATTAGAAGTGTAGTGCTGGCGCAAGGATGTGTTCAGGTAGAGACAGCCCGGACTCCGAAAGCGATTTTGGCTCCTAATCAGATGTTCAGTTCCGCCGATGGAAAGGAAAATATATCACAAGTAGATGTAGAACAGGCAATATCGTGGATAAATGGACTCTATTGTTTCCAAAGTGCCGATTTGGGAATAGTCTTGCAACGCCTGTCTACCTATTATGGTGTGAATGTAGAATTTGACCCAGCGCTAAGTAAAATAAAATGTTCCGGAAAAATCGATTTGAAAGACAACTTTGAAACAGTTATTAATGGATTAACCTTTGTTGCACCAATTTCTTATGCCTATGATGAACAATATAAAACGTATCGAGTAGTAAAGAAATAGATATAAAAAATAAGATAATAAACTAATCTAACTCCCGTATTTTATGGTAATTATTGAAGAGAGTGGATGATACGAACTATCATCCAGATGGGACTTGTGTGCCTATAAATGTTTAGATACAGAAAATAATATTATGAGAAATTTTTAACATGTTTAATATGAAAAATGCAATTAGAGAACGAAAGAGTAAGGTTCTCGGGCTATTCCTGTGCTTTTTACTTCTCGGAATAGACTACTCTTTCGCAAGTTACAACAATTATTCTCAATTTAAGACCCTTTCGGTCAGCATGAGTAACTCGACGTTGAGAGAAGTGCTTAAAACAATAGAGAAAAGTAGTCAATTTGTTTTCTTCTATTTAGATGACGCTGTCAACTTAGAACGTAAGGTATCTATCGACAGTAAGAATAAAAATATAGAAGAAATCCTTTCTGAACTTTTCGAAGGTACTTCGTGTACTTATCGGATCTCTGACAGGCAAATATTTATTTCCGGAAAAGCCCCTGCTTCAACCGAACAGCAACAGAATAAGCGGAAAATATCCGGACGTGTCACTGATATAAAAGGAGAGCCGCTTATTGGGGTGAACGTTACTGTGGATGGAGATGCAAACGGTTCGATTACGAACATGGATGGTTTGTATGAGATATTCGTAACCAAGAAGAGTGTAGTGCTTAAATTTACCTATATCGGGTTTAAAACTTCTGAAATACGAACCAATGCTTCGACCAACATTTATGATGTCACCTTGGAAGAACAGGTCAACGAATTGGAAGAGACTGTTATTGTGGGTTATGGTACCCAGCGTAAAATAAGTAATATCGGTGCACAGTCTTCCATGAAGATGGAAGATATTAAGACGCCTTCTGCCAGTTTAACAACTACATTGGCAGGTCGTTTGGCGGGTGTTGTGGCTGTACAACGTACAGGAGAACCGGGAAAAGATGCTGCTGATATCTGGATTCGTGGTATTTCCACTCCCAACACTTCTTCTCCGCTAGTATTGGTGGATGGAGTGGAACGTTCGTTCAATGACATCGATCCGGAAGATATTGAATCGTTGACAACGTTGAAAGATGCATCAGCAACAGCTGTGTATGGTGTACGTGGTGCCAATGGCGTAATTTTGATTAAAACCAAACCGGGAAAGGTAGGAAAACCGACAGTGAGCGCGGATTATTATGAATCGTTTACCCGTTTCACGAAGATGGTCGATTTGGCAGATGGTATCACTTATATGAATGCAGCCAACGAGGCAATGCGTAATGACGGTATTGCTACGAAATATACAGAAGATCAGATACGTAACACGATTGCCGGTAAGGATCCTTATCTATATCCGAATGTGGATTGGTTGAAAGAAATCTTTAATGATTGGGGACATAATCGCCGTGTGAATGTAAATGTACGCGGTGGTAGCGAGAAAGTCGCTTATTATGCATCAGTCAGCTATTTTAATGAGACAGGTATGACGGTGACTGATAAGAATATCGACACCTATGATTCTAAAATGAAATATAGCCGTTATAACTTTACTACCAATTTGAATATCGACGTAACTCCTACTACTAAGGTCGAGATCGGTGCGCAAGGTTATCTGGGAGAAGGAAATTATCCGGCCATCTCTTCTGCCGATTTGTATAATGCGGCAATGTCTATCTCACCGGTTGAATATCCAAAGATGTTCTTTGTTAACGGAGAAGCCTTTGTGCCGGGAACTTCAACCAATAACAACTTTAATAACCCTTATTCACAGGCTACACGTCGTGGCTATGACAACCTGACGAAAAATCAGATTTACTCTAATTTGCGCGTCACACAGGATTTGGATATGCTCACGAAAGGACTGAAACTGACTGCTATGTATGCATTCGACGTATACAATGAGATACATGTACATCAGGACCGTGCGGAGTCTACCTACAACTTCCTGGACACTAGTGTTCCTTACGATATGAATGGACAACCTATTCTGCAACGTATTTATGAAGGAAGTAACGTGTTAAGCTATAAACAGGAAACGAGTGGTAACAAAAAGACCTATTTGGAGGCTTCCTTGAACTATGACCGGACATTTAACGACGATCATCGTGTTAGTGCGTTATTCCTGTTCAATCAGCAATCCAAACTATTATATCCGAAAGGGACATTGGAAGATGCGATTCCATATCGTATGATGGGTATTGCCGGTCGTGCCACTTATTCATGGAAAGACCGTTACTTCGCAGAGTTCAACATCGGTTATAACGGTGCCGAGAACTTTTCGCCTAAACATCGTTTCGGAACTTTCCCTGCATTTGGTGTAGGATGGGTTGTTTCAAATGAGAAATTCTGGCAACCTTTGTCGAAGGCAGTTTCTTTCTTGAAGATACGTTATACAGATGGTAAAGTGGGTAATAGCGAAGTTTCCGACCGTCGTTTCATGTATCTGGATCAGATGAAAGAAAATGGAGACTATGGTTATAAATTCGGACCGAATGGAACTAAGTGGTCCGGTTATGAAACAGTGAATATGGCTGTTGACCTGATTTGGGAAGAATCTCGCAAACAAGACCTGGGTATTGACCTTAAGCTATTTAATGACGATCTGTCTATTGTATTCGACTTGTTTAAAGAACGTCGTGAAAACATCTTGTTGAAGCGTGAACATTCTATACCTTCATTCTTGGGATACAACACATCTGCTCCTTACGGAAACATCGGTATCATAGAAAATAAAGGATTTGACGGAACGATCGAGTATAACAAGCGTATCAATAAAGACTGGGTAATTGCGCTTCGTGGTAATGTCACCTTTAATAAGGATAAATGGATTCAGGGAGAATTGCCGGAACAGAAATACGAATGGATGAACCAATATGGGCACAACATCAATGGAGTGAAAGGATATGTTGCCGAGGGGCTGTTCACTCAAGCTGAAATAGATGATATGGCACGCTGGGAATCTTTGTCGGATGCCAATAAAGCCATTACTCCCAAACCGTTTGCATCACAGTTTGGAACAGTGAAAGCCGGAGATATCAAATACAAGGATTTAAACAATGACGGTCAGATAGACGCATACGACCAGACTTACATTTCTCGTGGTGATGTGCCGACAACTGTCTATGGTTTCGGATTTACAATAGGTTGGAAAGACTTGTCTGTGGGTATGATGTTCCAGGGCGTAGCAGGAGCTGAACGTGTTTTGAACGGTAGCAGTGTTAATCCGTTTAATGGCGGTGGTGGTAGTGGTAACCTTTACTCTAATATTGGCGACCGTTGGACAGAGGACAATCCGGATCAGAATGCCTTTTATCCGCGTTTGTCTTATGGAAGTGAAACAACCAGTAATATTAATAACTTCCAGAAAAGTACCTGGTGGGTGCGTAACATGAACTTCCTGCGTTTGAAGACATTGCAGATTTCTTATAATCTGCCTAAACCCTGGGTGAATAAAGTTCATCTGAAGAATGCGGCTGTATATGTAATGGGAACTAACCTGTTCACTTTGAGCCGTTTCAAATTGTGGGATCCGGAGTTGAATACCGATAATGGTGCTTCTTATCCGAATACGACTTCTTATTCAGTTGGTATTAATTTCACATTCTAAACAAAAAGATAATGAAAAAATATAATTATATAATCGTTAGTTTGCTGGCGTGTCTCTTGACGACATCTTGTAATGACTATTTTGACCAGGTGCCTGATGACCGTTTATCACTCAAGGAGATTTTCACAACCAGAGATGGAGCCTTGCGGTATCTTTCGAACGTATACACATTCTTACCGGATGAATTTAACCAACGTCAGGTGCATGAAACAAGTCTGTACCGTACTCCCGGTCCTTGGACAGGCTCCAGCGACGAAGCAGAGTGGACAAATGACAATAAAGGGAAATTGATAAATAACAACTCTATCGATGCGACGGAAGGAACGATGGTATTGTATCGCTGGAAGAGCTGGTTTTCAGGTATTCATGAAGCGGCAGTATTTACAGAAAATGTAGATCAGGCACCGCTGACTGTTACAGAAAGAAATCAATGGAAAGCGGAAGCAAGAGCTTTGCGGGCGATCTACTATTTTTATCTAGTACGTACTTATGGCCCGGTTCCTTTGCTTGAAAAGGACTTCCCGATGGATACTCCGAGTGATGAGTTGCAACTCCCGCGTAATACGGTAGACGAGTGTTTCGATTTTATCGTATCAGAGTTGAAAGGTGCGCAAAACGATGGTTTACTGGACGATGCTTCTACCGACAAAGTGTCCGGATATGGCCGTATTGATAAGGCGATTGCACAGGCGTTTATCATCGAGGCATTGACTTATCGTGCCAGCTGGTTATTTAATGGAGAGTGCAATTACTATTCTGACTTGGCTAATACGGACGGAACAAAGCTGTTCCCTAACAAACCGGACGAAGCTACCAAACGTGCCAATTGGCAGAAAGTGATTAATGAATGTAACACTTTCTTCTCTAATTACGGAAGTCGTTATCATTTGATGTATACCAATAAGGACGGTGTTTCTGTTTCCGGTCCGGACTTGGAAGGCTTCAGCCCGACAGAATCTTATCGCCGTGCAGTAAGAACCCTGTTTTCTGAAATGGGTAACAATAAAGAAATGATTTTCTATCGTTTGGATAATGCTGCCGGAACCATGCAGTACGACCGTATGCCGAATAGATCCGGTAATACGACCAACTATAGAGGTGGTAGCTTGTTGGGAGCAACCCAAGAAATGGTAGATGCCTATTTCATGTCAAACGGAGAATCTCCTATTTCCGGTTATAGTGCTGACGGAGTCACTCCGATTATCAACGAAAAATCCGATTATGTAGAAGAGGGAGTTTCTACAACAGAATACAAAGGAACAGACGGTACCTTATATGCACCGACAGGAACCAGAATGATGTATGTTAATCGTGAACCTCGTTTTTATGTAGACATTACCTTTAGTAATTCAAAATGGTTTGATGGAACAGAAGGCGATTATATAGTAGATTTCACTTATAGCGGAAGTTGTGGTAAAGAACAAGGTAGCAATGACTATACAAGTACAGGTTATTTGGTGCGCAAAGGAATGGATTCCGGCGACCGTAACCAGAACTTGGTTTGTGTGCTCTTGCGTCTGACTAATATTTATTTTGACTATATCGAAGCGCTTGCACATGTCAGCCCGACTCATGAAGACATCTGGACGTATATGAACATGATCCGTAAGCGTGCGGGTATTCCGGGATACGGTGAAACAGTCAATCTGCCTAAACCGACTACAACGGAAGAAGTCATGGAGCTGATTCGTAAGGAGAAACGCATTGAGTTGAGTTTCGAAAACTGCCGTTATTTTGATGTACGTCGCTGGGGATTGGTAAATGAGTATTTCAACAAAGCAATTCACGGTATGAATGTCAATTATGACGGAAATGAATTCTTCAAACGTACGGAGATTGTGAAGCGTATTTTTGACCGTCAGTACTTCTTCCCCATACCACAGGGCGAAATTGATATTGATAAGAACTTGGTTCAGAATACAGGATTCTAAATACTGATTATAAAATAGAAATTATGATGAAACAATATATTTTCTCTGCAGTTTGTCTCATGTCCGGTGTCCTTTGTATGTCCTCTTGCAATGAGGATAAACAGGCAAAGCCATATACCCCGGATTACGAGATTGTACCGGAGTATACTAATGCGGATACCTGGACTGCCTATGAAGCATTTAATGATAACTTGCTGGACCCCGATAAGAACATTTATAAAACAAGTACCGCTTATACTGCTGCTACTGACCGTAATAACGGAGCTGCTGCTATCTGGTGCCAACCGATCTATTGGGATATGGCCATGAACGCATATAAACGTGCAAAAGCGGAAGGAGATACGGAAAGAGAAAACAAATACAAGCAGTTGTGTGATGATTTGTTTGCCGGAAATAAAGCACATTATGTAAACTTTGATTTCGACGATAATAATGAGAATACCGGCTGGTTTATCTATGATGATATACAGTGGTGGACCATTACTTTGGCACGTGCTTACGAATTATTTAAAGTGGAAGAGTATCGCAGTCTGGCAGAAGCAAGTTTTGCACGTGTATGGTACGGTTCTCCCCGCGTAGGTGATACGGGTTCTTATGCAGATCCTGAAAAGAATTTGGGTGGAGGTATGTTCTGGCAATGGCAGCCTATCGGCAATCCGAATGAAAATGCTGCCGGTGATGGTAAGATGGCTTGTATTAATTTCCCGACTGTGGTAGCTGCATTGACCCTTTATAACAATGTTCCTGCCGATCGTGTGGCTGATCCGAATCCGGAAAGCTGGAGTAATAAGTACGGTGATTTTACCCGTCCGCATTATGAAACGAAGGAAGCTTATCTGGCAAAAGGAAAAGAAATCTATGAATGGGCTGTGAAGAATTTGGTAGACAGCAATACCGGAGAAGTTGCCGACAGCAAGCATGGTGAAGGCAATCCGGCATGGTCGGACCATGTATACAATCAGGCCACTTTTATCGGAGCTTCGTTATTGCTTTATAAAGCTACCGGTGAGAAAACATATTTGGACAATGCAATTTTAGGAGCTGACTATACAATGAATACCATGTCCGAAACGTACGATTTACTGCCGTTCGAGAGTGGCGTGGAACAGGGTATTTATACCGCTATCTTTGCGGAATACATGGCCATGCTGGTGAATGGTGGCCAGACCCAGTACGTACCGTTCTTGAAACGTAACATTAATTACGGCTGGGCTAATCGCGACCGGACACGTAATTTGTGTGGTGGCGAATATCATAAGGCACAGATAGAAGGCGCTACTATTGACAGCTATAGTGCATCCGGAATACCGGCATTGATGTTGTTGTTTCCGGCAGATAAATAATTGTAACCCATAAAAAAGAAGAATAATGAATACGAAATATTCAAATTGGAAAATGTGGTATTATGTGTTATGCATGGTACTGACACTTCAATTGGCGGCTTGTTCTGAAGAAACGCATGACGAGTATACTGCGGCTCCTGAAATAGAAGATACCTATATCGACCAACTGGATGCATTGATTGCTGAAATGACCGATTTGCAGCAAAATTCAGACTACGGAGATAAGAAAGGACAGTACCCCACCGAAAGCCGGGCAATTCTGACAGATGCGATAGATGATGCCAATCGTGCGGTACTTTTAATCAAATATCAGCAACCCTCTCCGTCGGAAAGTGAGAAACAACGCTATGTGGCAGAAGCCAAGGCGTCTATAGAACAGTTCAAGAGTACGATCCGTACAGAAGACGCTGAAACAACACCGGCTGAACTGTTTGTGGACGGACGTGGTGATGGTGGTTCTTATATCGATTTCGGACGTAGCGAAGAATATGTCAATTTCGGAACCGAAGGAAATCAAGCCTTTACTGTTGAGTTTTGGGTGAAAGTAACCAAAGGTGGTGGAAAAGACCAGAATGTGTTCCTGTCAACTTATATGGGCGGTGACGGATGGCGTAATGGCTGGATGATGTATTGGCGTAATGCAGACGGTGGTATTTATCGTGCAACTTGGGGCGAAACAGGAGGAAATATCTGTGAACCGTCACTAAAGGCACCGGAAGATGGAGAATGGCAACATTTCTTGTTTGTGTACAGTGATAAAGGCTTGCCGGGCAGTCCGGAGCTTCGTGCGAAATTGTATGTGAACGGAGAAGTGAAAACAACCGAGGGAAGCGTGGGTAACAGGTTCTATAATTCGAGCAACTATGCCAACTATAATGCACCGATGACCGCTTTCGGACGTTATATGCGTACCAGTGATAATCTGTTTGAAGAAGGCTTTGCCGGTTATATGAAGAAAATCCGTATCTGGAAGAGCGCAAAGGATAACGAATATGTTCAGAATTCTTATAATGGAACGGCTGAAGTGACGGGTAAAGAAGCAGATTTGGCGGCAGCATGGGATTTCATGACCAAACCTTCCGGTTCGGGTAATGAAGTAATAGACCTGACAGGCCGTCATACTGCTAAGATTATCGGTACTTACGAGTGGCAACGTATTGTTGAATAATAATGTAAAAACGATGAAAAACATGAAATGTTTAACTAATAAATGGAGAGAGGGAGCAATGCTCCTCTCTTTCCTCCTGATTTCTAGTCTGGCAGGGATATTTACCGCTTGTGACGATATTGAAGACGAGTATATAACAGATACACAATTAAGTATCTTACAGGAAAGTCGTGCGTCATTGAACTATTTATTGAAGAATTCAACCTACGGAACTGCTCCCGGAACATATCCTGAAACCGGAAAGGATATATTAAATGCTGCTATTACCGAGTTGGATGCACTGATAACACGGGTAGAAGCTGGTGAGGAACTGGATGAAACAACTTTGGAAGCTGCTGTAGCAAAGGTAAATCAAGCGATTGACGAGTTTAAAAATTCAAAATATTATAATCTGTCTCCGGAAGCACAGCAATATATCAATAATTTACTGACTAAGGCAGATGAAATACTTGCAATCGTTAATGATGAAACGAAGTGGGGAAATCATCAGGGACAATATCCGGTAGAAAATAAGTCGGTTTTGGAGAGTGCAGCTAAAGACTTGGAAAGTCTGGCTGAAAGAATCAAATCCGGTTCCATCACAGATATGACGCAGGAGATTTATGATGAGGCTATTGCTGCTGCCGATAAGAAAGTAGAAGAAGTCGAAGATTCTGCATGGCCGGATAACAGTCAGATTACCTGGAATCTGTTTGTAGATGGAAATGCCGGTTCCTATATAGACTTTGGTTATAGTGAGGATTATGTGAAGTTTGGAGAGGATGACAATCAGGCGTTCACGATTGAACTTTGGGTAAATATCAAAGAATATTGCAATAAGCAGGGAGAAGATAACTGTACTTTCCTTTCTACCATGACAAACGATCCTTATTGGAGCGGATGGCGTGCCCAGGATCGTACGAAAGGATTATTGAGGACAATGGTTGCTCACTGGGAAGATGATAATCATACAAATCCTCTAGAATGGGAACCGGGATGGAAAAAGTCGGACAACTGGACCAAAGATCGTTGGACGCATTATGCATTCCTGTTCAGGGATAAGGGATTGCCGGGATTTGATACTCCGACAGATGTGAAGTGTTATTCCATGATTGACGGTACGAGACAAGGTGAAATCATTCGTGTGGGTGAGTCCTGGAGAACGTATATTAATGAACAATCTATAGCTAATAAGGTCCACATGACCGGATTCTGTATGATGGACAATAATGGAAATCGTAACGAATGGTTCTCCGGTTACATAAAGAAGATCCGTATCTGGAAAACAAACCGGACAGAAAATCAGGTATATGCTTCTTATATGGGGAATGAAGAAGGTGTAAGTGCCGATAATCCGAATTTGGTAGAAGCCTGGGATTTTGAAGTGAAAGGTGATCAGCCTACTCAAAGTGCTACCAGAACAATTACAGGTTTGAAAGGTCATACAGCAACATTAGTTGGTGATAACTGGCAATGGATTGAATCCACAGACATTACAGATAACAAATAATTGTTTACCGGGATGAGTTTTCAATAGGTAGATTAAATATTCCCCTTATCTCTGTCATAAGGACAGAGTGAGGGGAAATTATTCTCCAATAACCCTTTATTAATCCTTTATTTTTATTGTAGAAAAGTGTTTTGGTCTGTATTTGTTCTTTATTGAATAAATATTATCGTTTTTTTTCAGCTATTTCTGCAATCTTTGTAACAGGAAAAATACTATAAACTTATAAACTATCATGAAAAGCAAAATTCTTTTGGCTCTGACACTACTATTGGGAGCATCAACTACTATATGGGCAGTCGGCAATTCAGGAAAAGCAAACCAGAAGAAGCACGCATATACGAACGAAGATGTATGGGCAGCTTATGAAGGATTTAATAATACACTACTAGACTCCAATAAATATATTTACAAGACAAATTCGTCCTATCCAAGTGCTGTTGACCGTGGCAATGGAGCAGCGGCTATCTGGTGTCAGCCTATTTATTGGGATATGGCAATGAATGCCTATAAACTGGCAAAGGCACAGAAAGACAGAAAGAAGACAAGTTATTATAAAACACTCTGCGAGAAAATATTCGCAGGGAACAAAGCGCAATATTGTCAGTTTGATTTTGATGATAACAATGAAAATACCGGCTGGTTAATCTACGATGACATCATGTGGTGGACTATCTGCCTGGCACGTGGCTACGATCTTTTTGGAGTGGATGAATATCTGAAACTCTCGGAAGCCAGTTTCAAACGGGTATGGTATGGCTCGGAAAAAGTGGGTGATACAGGTTCGTATGACAAAGAAAGCGGAGGTATGTTCTGGCAATGGCAACCCATTCAAAATCCGAAACCGAATAAATTCGGTGATGGAAAGATGGCATGTATCAACTTTCCGACAGTTGTTGCAGCATTAACCCTCTACAATAACGTACCTGAAAATAGAAAAGAATCGACCGACAAACGGCCGGATTATCAGACGAAAGCTCAATATCTTGCCAAAGGTAAAGAAATCTATGAATGGGGAGTGGAAAATCTCTTGGATAAAGCAACAGGAAAGATTGCCGATAGCCGTCATGGAAATGGCAATCCCGCATGGAAAGCGCATGTATACAACCAGGCAACCTTTATCGGAGCGTCCATACTGCTTTATAAGGCGACCGGAGAGAAACGTTATCTGGACAATGCTATTCTGGCAGCAGACTATACAGTGAAAGATATGTCTGCAGACCATAAAGTGCTACCTTTCGAAGGTGGTATTGAACAGGGTATCTATACTGCCATCTTTGCGGAATACATGGCATGGTTGGTGTATGATTGCGGACAAACCCAATATCTCCCGTTCCTGAAACGTACCATCAAAACAGGTTGGGCAAACAGAGATAAGACACGGAACGTATGTGGAGGCGAATACTATAAAAAGTTGCCGGAAGGTGCGGAAATCGACAGTTATTCTGCTTCCGGTATACCGGCATTGATGCTTTTGTTTCCGGCTAAGAAATAAATAGAAAACGACACAGAACCACGTAAAAATGAATAATAAACAACTACTGATTATATTCAGCCTGTTATTAACCGGCAATTATGCTTCTTTTGCTCAAACTCAAACGGCCAAAGACAAGGAAGCAAAAACAACTTTTCAAACAGCCGAACCCTGGAAACCCGAAACGGATGTGCGTGCTGATGCCACGATGGTGTATGGCACGCTGGATAAAAAGGGTGTTTCTTTTGAACAGCGTGTTCAGTCGTGGAGAGACAAGGGGTATCAGACACAATTTATGACCGGAGTGGCATGGGGAGACTATAAAGACTATTTTCTCGGCAAATGGGATGGAATAGACGGTCACCTGAAAGAGGGGCAGCGGGATCGTAACGGAAACGAGATAGCCCACGGACACTTGATACCCTACATTGTACCTACCGAAAGTTTTATCCGTTATATGCAGGAAACGCAGATAAAGCGGGTGATTGATGCCGGCATTACTTCCATCTATCTGGAAGAACCGGAGTTCTGGATGCGTGGCGGATATAGTGAAGCCTTCATGTCCGAATGGCAGAAATATTATAATTTTCCCTGGAGACCTCAACATGAATCTCCCGAAAATACTTATCTCTCCAATAAATTGAAATATCATCTCTACTATAACGCATTGGATAAGATATTCACTTATGCGAAAGAATATGGTAAATCGAAAGGGCTGGATGTGAAATGCTATGTGCCTACTCACTCTTTGATTAACTACACTTCCTGGCAAATTGTAAGTCCGGAGGCCAGTCTGGCTTCATTGGATTGCGTAGATGGCTATATCGCACAGGTGTGGACCGGAACTGCCCGTGAACCGAATTACTATAACGGCGTACAGAAAGAACGTGTATTCGAGAATGCATTTTTGGAATATGGATGTATGAAGTCGATGACTGCGCCGCTGAACCGGAAAATGTATTTCCTGACTGACCCCATTGAAGACCGTGCAAAAGACTGGCTGGACTATAAAATTAATTATCAGGCAACCTTCGCTGCACAGTTAATGTATCCCATGGTAGATACTTATGAAGTAATGCCTTGGCCGGACCGTATTTATCAGGGACTGTACCGGATAGCGGGAACGGATCAGAAAGAGCGTATTCCCCGATCTTACTCTACCCAGATGCAGACAATGGTGAATACACTGAATGATATCCGTACTTCTGATAAAAAGATCACAGGTACGCATGGCATCGGTGTACTGATGGCAAACTCACTGATGTTCCAGCGCTTCCCGAACCATAACGGATATGACGACCCGCAGTTTTCCAGCTTCTACGGACAAACTTTGCCTCTGTTGAAACGCGGTATTCCGGTAGAATTGGTACACATGGAAAATACTCCTTTTAAAGAAACCTTCAAAGGGCTTCACATACTTGTCATGTCTTATTCAAATATGAAACCGATGGAGCCGGAATATCACAACTATCTGGCTGATTGGGTGAAGAAAGGCGGAGTACTTATCTATTGCGGAGAAGATGTCGACCCTTATCAAACAGTATTGGAATGGTGGAATACAGAAGGGAATGAATATAAAGCCCCTTCGGAACACCTGTTCGAGCAGATGAATCTGTCCCGTAATCCGAGTGAAGGGACTTACCATTATGGTAAAGGAACAGTGATCGTTATGCGTGAAGACCCGAAACATTTTGTGTTGAAAGCCGGAAACGATCAGAAGTATTTTGAAGCGATCGCATCCGCTTACCGGAAAAAGCTTGGTAAAGCAATTGAGACTAAAAATAACTTCATTGTAGAACGTGGACCGTATACCATTGCTGCCGTCATGGACGAAAGCGTTTCTGAAGAGCCTCTGACTTTATCCGGATTATATATCGACCTGTTCGATAAAGACCTGCCTGTACTGACATCCAAACAGATTCAGCCGGGCGAACAAGGGTATCTTTATGATCTGAACAAGGTGTCCGGCAAAGTAAAGGCCAAAGTGCTTTGCGGAGCCTCTCGTATCTATGATGAGAAAGTGGGAAAACGGAGCTACTCTTTTGTAGCCAAAAGTCCGATAAACACGACTAACGTATCAAGAGTACTCTTGCCTTGTAAACCGGAGAAAGTACAGGTAAACGGGAAAGAGGAACAACCGGAGTGGGATGAATCCTCAAAAACTCTTCTGTTGAGTTTCGAGAATGATCCGGCTGGTGTGAATGTGTCAATAGTATGGTAAATAGATAAAATAAAACAGGTAATTAAATTATGAAACAACAACTGATGACGCTGTTTCTGGGAGCAGCCTCTGTATTATGTAG
>ENA-ORLM01001278-ORLM01001278.1-human-gut-metagenome-genome-assembly--contig:-NODE-1278-length-16737-cov-3.245918_pt1 | contig 16737 bp, 13 predicted proteins | sample MGYA00243063_ERZ508815 | MGnify/ENA primary metagenome ERZ508815 (study PRJEB26277, sample SAMN04329768) | human gut metagenome | biome: human-associated habitat | host: Homo sapiens | place: USA...
GCGAGCGTGCCGCGTTTCTTATACCTTGCCAAGGGCTACGGGGATTTGATAGCATTTCTTTACTAACTTTCCAGTTACAGCAGTTCCTTCAGCATCTGGTTGACGCTGGCGGGGTCTGCCTTGCCTTTCATGGCCTTCATGGTCTGGCCTACCAGGAAGCCGATGGCTTTCTCCTTGCCGTTGTGGTAATCCTCGACAGACTGGGAATTAGCGGCAATGACTTCCTCCACGACTTTACGCAATGCACTTTCGTCATTGACGGTCTTCAGTCCCTTCTCCTCCACATACTGTTCGGGATCTACATCTTCCTCAAACATCACCTGGAAAACTTCCTTCGCCACGGAGGAATTGATCACTTTGCCATCCACCAGAGCGATCAGCCTGCTCAGATGCTCCGGGGAGAACCGGATGTCCTCTGGCTCCATCTCTTTTTCTTTTAACAGGCGCATAGTCTCCACCATCAGCCAGTTGGACACCTTCTTGGGCTGGCTTCCCAGTGCCACGGAAGCTTCAAAGATATCTGCCAGATGCTTGGAGCCGGTGATGATATCGATATCATATTCCGGAATATCGTATTCTTCCTTGTAACGCTTCATCTTCTCGGTGCGGAATTCCGGCTGTCTGCTGCGGATGCTATCCAGCCACTCATCGCTGATATAGACCGGTACCAGGTCGGGATCCGGAAAATAACGATAATCCTGCGCATCCTCCTTGGAACGCATCGCATAGGAATATTCCTTATTATCATCCCAGCGTCTGGTCTCCTGAATGACCTCTTTGCCGGCCTCCAGCAGATCGATCTGTCGCTCCCGCTCCCCCTGAATGGCTCTGGCGATGGCCTTGAAGGAATTCAGGTTCTTCATCTCGGTACGGGTTCCGAACTTTTCCGCTCCCACTTCTCTCACGGACAGATTGACATCGGCACGCATGGAGCCTTCCTGAAGCTTACAGTCGGACGCTCCCAGATACTGGATCAGCAGACGTAATTTTTCCAAATAGGCAATGACCTCCTCCGCGCTGCGCATATCCGGCTCGGATACGATCTCGATCAGAGGCACACCGGAACGGTTGTAGTCCACCAGTGTGCAATCTTCCCAGTCGTCATGCACCAGTTTACCGGCATCCTCCTCCATGTGGATCTCGTGGATACGCACCGGCTTCGTGTAAGCGTTGCCGTTCTCTCCCGCTACCTCGATTTCAACCAAGCCATTCCTGCAGATGGGCAGATACAACTGAGAGATCTGATAGTTTTGAGGGTTATCGGGATAGAAATAATTTTTTCTGTCAAATTTGCAATACTGTGTGATGGTACAATTCGTCGCAAGTCCTACTGCCACCGCATATTCCACCACCTGTTTGTTCAGCACAGGAAGAGAGCCCGGCATACCGGTACATACCGGACAGGTGTGGGTATTGGGTCTGCCACCGAACGCTGTGGAACAGCCGCAGAATATTTTCGTCTTCGTGGCAAGCTCTACATGAACTTCCAGACCAATGACGGTTTCATATTGTTTTGCCATAGTAATCTCCATTCCGCAGACGTTTCCTTTCATCGAAGGAATCGCAAATCAAATTTCAAATTTGATTCTGCGATAAGGGCTAAATACCTTTCCGTATCTGCATTGCTTCTATGCATATGTGTATATATTTCCGTTGTTCTACTTCACGCTCTGCTCATAGGTATATGCTGCACGGATCAGTGTCTTCTCTTTGAAGCAGTCACCGATCAGCTGCATGCCGATAGGCAGGCCTTGGGAATCCGTACCGCAGGGAACGCTGATACCGGGCAGTCCCGCCAGGTTGATGGAGATGGTGTAGATGTCTCCCAAATACATCTTGATGGGATCCGCCAGACTGCTGCCCAGCTTCGGTGCGGTAGTGGGTGCCACCGGTCCTAAGATCACATCGTATTTTGCAAAAGCTTCGTCAAAAGCCTTCTTGATCAATGCTTTCACACGGAGTGCCTTCAGGTAATAAGCATCATAATAACCGGAGCTTAATACAAAGGAGCCCAGCATGATACGACGCTTCACCTCGGGTCCAAAGCCCTGCGAACGACTTCTCTTGTACATGGTGTGCAGGTCCTCCGCATCCTGTGCACGGTAACCGTATTTTACACCGTCGAAACGCTCGAGATTGGAACTTGCCTCTGCAGCCGCGATCGTATAATAAGTGGGGATCGCATAGTCTACCAGACTTAAGTCGAACTCCTCCACTTCTGCCCCCTGCGCTTTCAACACTTCCGCTGCTGCCAGTACCGCATCCCTGACCTCGGGATCCAGTCCTTCCCCGAAATAGTCTCTGGGAATACCGATCTTCATTCCTTTCACATCCGCTACCAGCGCAGAGGTGAAATCTGTGTTCTCCCGCTTCATGGAAGTGGAGTCCTTAGGGTCATGGGAGGTGATGGCCTCCAGTACGGTGGCACAGTCCGTCACGTCCTTCGTCAGCGGTCCAATCTGGTCCAGAGAAGAACCATAAGCAATCAGTCCGTAACGGGATACCGTTCCGTAGGTGGGTTTCATGCCGACGACACCGCAATAAGATGCGGGCTGTCGAATGGAACCGCCGGTATCGGAACCCAGTGCTGCAAAGCATTCCTGCGCTGCTACTGCCGCTGCAGAGCCGCCGGAGGAACCGCCGGGCACATGCTCCGGGTTTCTGGGATTCTTTGTCACTCCGTAATAAGAAGTCTCCGTAGTGCTGCCCATGGCAAACTCATCCATATTGGTCTTGCCCAGAATCACTGCGCCTGCCTTTTCCAGATTCAGCACTGCTTCCGCACTGAAGGTCGGCACAAAATTCTCTAAGATTTTAGAAGAGCAGGTAGTCAGGGTTCCCTCGGTGCACATATTGTCTTTGATAGCAAAGGGAACCCCGGCCAGAGGCCCGGTCAGTTCGCCTGCTTCGATTTTTTTCTGTACTTCCGCTGCCTGCTGCAATGCCTTTTCCCGTTCTACGGTCACATAGCAGTGGTAGGTATCTTCGCTGGCTGCGATCTTATCCAGAACGGCCTGCGTGGCTTCCACCGACGTAGTCTTACCTTCCCGGATCGCCTTAGCCAGCTCTACTGCTGTCAGGGATAAAATATCCATATCCATTCTCCTTTTTTAATGTCTGACGGAAAACCATTACCGCCTAAATGCTGTAACCAGATGATAAAGCGGTATTCTACCCGATTTCTAATCGAAAGTCCAAGGCTTTTGACATTAGTCAAAAGTCTTTGGTACCACAAACATGTTGTCCTTCTCGCCGGGGGCATTGGCCAGGGTCTGTTCACTCTCATCCCCATTGGTCACCACATCCTCACGGAAGACATTCTGAACCGGGAATACATGAGACATAGGTTCCACTCCCGTTGTATCCAGTTCACTCAATTTGTCGATATAGTCCAGCATTCTGCCCATATCCTTTTTCGCCGCTTCCTTCTCTTCATCAGAAAGCTCAAGTTTTGCCAAAATGCCTACATATTCTATGGTCTCGTCACTGATCACGTTCGCCATACTAATTTCCATTCCTTTCCTGTTCTTTCCGCACTAATCTCTCACTTTAATGTGTACCTCACGCAGCTGCTGTTCCGTCACTTCGCCGGGAGCCCCGCACATCAGATCCTGTGCATTGCCGTTCATGGGGAAAGCGATCACCTCACGGATGTTATCCTCGTTCCGAAGCAGCATGATCATACGATCCACGCCGGGAGCCATTCCCGCATGAGGGGGAGCTCCGAACTGGAATGCCTGATACAGTGCTCCGAACTTGGTCTTTAATGTCTCTTCGTCATAACCTGCGATGGCGAAAGCTTTTTTCATGATCTCGATGTCATGGTTACGTACTGCGCCGGAGGAGAGTTCCACACCGTTGCATACGATGTCGTACTGATAAGCCAGGATCTCCAGCGGATCCATGGTGTTCAGTGCTTCCAGACCGCCCTGGGGCATAGATAACGTATTGTGGGTAAATCCGATCTGCTTCGTCTCGGGATCCAGCTCAAACATCGGGAAATCGTTCACATAGCAGAAACGGTAAGCATCCTTCTCGATCAGATCCAGCTTCTCGCCCAGCTCGGTACGGATATGACCTGCATAGTAGTTCGCCTTATCCTCTTTGTCCGCAATGAAAAAGATGGTATCTCCGGCAGAAAGTCCTGCCATTTCTGCCAGTTCTCCCTTCATCTCTTCGGGAATAAATTTATCGATGGGTCCCTTGTAGCTCATATCCTCTGCCACTTCGAGATAACCAAGTCCACCCATACCAAGAGAAGTTGCAAAGCTTAACAGCTTCTCATGGAAGCCTTTGGACATCTCCGCATGTACCTTGATGGCACGGACGGTTCTGCCGATAAAAGGTTTAAACGTACAGCTCTGGAAAAACTCCGTCACATCCATAATTCTCAAAGGATTGCGCAGATCCGGCTTGTCACAGCCGAACTCCAGCATGGCCTGTTTGTAACTGATGATGGGGAACGGTGTCTCGGTGATCCTGCTGCCTTCGGGAGCAAACTTTACAAAGGTATCATGCAATACTTCCTCGCCTACCTTGAAGACATCCTCCTGAGTCACGAAGCTCATCTCGAAATCCAGCTGATAGAACTCTCCGGGAGATCTGTCTGCTCTGGCATCCTCGTCGCGGAAGCAGGGGGCAATCTGGAAATATTTATCAAAACCGGAAGCCATGAGCAGCTGCTTATATTGCTGCGGTGCCTGGGGCAGCGCATAGAATTTTCCTTTAAATTTTCTGCTGGGAACAATATAGTCTCTGGCGCCCTCGGGAGAAGAAGCACACAGGATCGGGGTCTGGATCTCCAAAAATCCCATGTCCGTCATCTTCTGACGCAGATAACTGATCACCTTGGAACGAAATACAATGTTGTCCTTTACTTTTGCATTTCTAAGGTCAAGATAACGATATTTTAATCTCACATCTTCCCGGATCTCTTTAGACGTCTGGATCTCGAAAGGAAGCTGTTTATATACTCTTCCCAACACATCGATCTTGTGTGCTTCCAGTTCGATGGTGCCGGAAGGAATCTTCGGGTTGTAGGTTTCTTCGTCTCTGTGCTCCATGAGACCGGTTATGGACAGGCACATTTCCTTGGTGATGCCCTTTAAAAGCTCCGGCTTACGGATGACCACCTGTAATACACCGTACATATCCCGCAGATCGATAAAAGATACGCCGCCGTGGTCACGGATGTTCTCCACCCAGCCTGCCACCTGCAAAGTCTGTCCGATCTGCTGTTCACTGATCTCTTTCATTGTTAAATCTCTGTACATATCGCACCTCCTGTTATATAGTGTCCCGAATGTGCGCTCCCTGTACAGCTTATTTTTGAATACAAAAAGCCCCGGGACATGTTAAAACATATCCCGGGACGAATCATCTAATCCGTGGTACCACCCGAATTGACAGGCGCCTTTGCCTATCCACTCTTGTCACTTAACGCGTGCAACGTGTCATCCTAGCTACATGTGATATTCTGCAGTTCAGATCACCTGCTCCGGAGTGTTCCCTTCGCCAGCTTCCGCAAACAGCGCTCTCAGTCGGTGACGCTGTATTCCTGTCGTTTCCCTTGGCAAGAGTCTCTTTCATAGCATTTACAAAATAGTTTTTCAACTTAGGTTTATAATATTCGCACAAATCAAATCTGTCAAGCGTTTTTTATTGTAACAGTTCAGCCATGGACATATCCGAGCGCAAAAATCATGCTTGCATGATTTTTCGAACGAATATGTTCATGAGATGAGCGCCGGTTTATGAGCAAAGGTAGTCACGAAGTGACGGAAAGCGTGTCAACGCGACTTTGCGAATGGCGCGGGCTGAACGGAAGATTAGTTGCTGCAACTTTAGTTGCTGCAACTTTAGTTGCATGCACTCTTGAACTGATTCCAGATCTCCGCATGCAGATCCTCTGCCTCCTGGGAGATATTCTGCACGATCTCGCCCTCCGCTGCATCTTCCGGCAATACGATCATTTTCTTCATGTCGTCGGAAATATACTCTTCCGCAGCTTTGTTGGTGCAGTAGTAGCCGATATACTCATAGCATTTCGCCGCATTCTCAGGATCGTTGATATAGTCCAAAAATGCATAAGCCGCATCTGCATTGGGTGCCTGGGAAGGTATAAATCCGGCCATGATGCCGAAGCCCAGTCCCTCCTTGGGATATACCACTTCCAGATCCGGTCTCGCCTGCAGTGCCGCAGATACCTGGGAAGTATACAGGAACGCTGCTGCCACCTCACCGCTGATCAGATAATCCTGCGTATTATTGTCATTGATCACACGGATATTGGGAGCCAGACTCAGAAGCTTCTCTCCTGCTGCCCGGATCACATCCAGATCCTCGGTGTTAAAGGATTCTCCCATGGTCTTTAAGGTGATGCCGTCGATAACACGATAGTTTGCCGTCAGTGCCACGTTATTTTCCAGTGCCGGATTCCACAGATCCTCATAGCCTGTGATCTTCACATCCGTCAGTCCCGGATCGTATACGATCAGAGGAATGCCCGCTCCGTAGGGCACGGTATATTCGTTCTTCGGGTCATAGAACTGAGACATAAATACAGGATTCAGGTTATCATAAGTACTGATCCTGGAAGTATCCAGCTTCTGAGCCAGGCTCTCCTGAATAGCCAGCTCAATGATATAGTCATCCGCAATGACCAGATCGTAATCACCGCCCCTGGTTTCTTCCAGCTTCGCCAGCATATCCTCATCATAGTCAAAATTAGAATAATTGATACGGATACCGGTCTCTTTTTCAAAACCATCTAAAATCTCCTGGGGGAACATGCCGTCCCAGGTATAGAGATTCAGTTCTCCCTTATCTTCTTTACCGCCTGCTCCACAGCCGGTAAACAACGTGACCAGCATGGTCGCTGCCAACAGCATTGCCAGCTTTTTCTTCATAATCTCCTCCTTCGATACAGTTCTCCTGCATCATCTGCTATACATTTTTATGTTGTTACTTATCCGCAATTGCATTTGCGGAATCGTTCTTTCCTCATTTTCCCCCGGCAGCTTTCTCTACAGCTGTCTGCGACTTACATCCCAGCACATACGCCCCCGCCAGACACAACAATATCACAAACAGCATGACCGTGGCAAGTGCATTGATCTCCGGTGTCACACCGGTCTTTAATTTCGTGTAGATCTTCACCGGCAGGGTATTGACCTTCGGTCCAGTGACAAAAATACTGATCACCACATCGTCGAAGGACATGGCAAATGCAAGCAGCACTCCCGACAGGATTGCCGGAAGAATCTGTGGCAGGATCACATCCCTAAATACCTGCCACTTCGTAGCTCCCAGATCCAACGCCGCCTCTTCCAGAGACCGGTTCATTCCCACCAGTCTCGCCCGTACCATAGTGAACACGTAGGGCACACAGAACGTGGTATGGGCGATCACCAGCGTGACCATACCAAAGGGCAGTCCCATCAGGGAAAATACGGACAAAAATACCATGCCCAGAATGATCTCCGGGATCATGATGGGGAGTGTGGACACATAGGCCACGGCATCGTCCAGTTTCCGTTTTCTGCGGCTCATCCCCAGTGCTCCCGAAGTGCCGATCAACACCGCAAAGGCACAGCTAAGTACCGCAAGGATCAGGCTGTTAATCAGTGCTTCCCCCAGATCTCTGTCCCGGAACAACTCCCGGTACCATTTCAGGGAAAAGCCCTCCCACACGGAAGTCAGCTTGGAGGCATTGAAGGAATACACCACCGTCAACAGGATCGGGATATAGGTCAGCACTGTGATCAGCGCTACATATACAAAGGGCCATTTTTTCTTTTTCATACGCTACATCATCCCTTCCAGCTGTGAGGTTCCGGTGATCTTGCGGTACAGGCGGATCATCACGGAAGTCAGTATCATCAACACCGCAGACAGCGCCGCCGCAAAAGGCTGGTTCCGCCCCTTGGTGATCTGTTCCTGAATCACACTGCCCACCAGCACGATCTTATTGCCGCCCAGGATATCCGCTATGAAAAACAGTCCCATGGACGGAATAAAGGACAGCACCACGCCGGACAAAAGTCCCGGCAGCGTCAGCCGGAAGCTGACGGTCCAGAAGGCTTTCCACGCCGAGGCTCCCAGATCTCTGGAGGCTTCCACCAGAGAGGCATCCAGCTTCTCCGCACTGGAATACACCGCCAGGATCATAAAAGGCAGTAGCGAATAAACCATTCCCACTACCACTGCCGGATAGGTGTAAAGTAGCTTTAACGGCCGATCGGTCAGATGCAGTCCCATCAATATCTTATCCAGCACACCGTTGCTGCGGAAGACAATGATCCAGCCGTAGAGGCGGATCAGCGCACTGGTCCAGAACGGGATCATGATGAGTAGCAGCATCCTGCGCTTCCAGACAGCGTTCATTTTCGCCATGAAATAACCGTATGGATACCCGATCAGTGCCACGAAAAAGGTGGCGGTAAACGCCAGCTTCAACGACTGCCAGAAAGTATCCAGATACAGCGGTTCCAATATTCTTTTGTAATTGTCCAGCGTGAACGTAAAGTCCACACCCCAGACCTGTGCTCTCTGTAAAAAGCTTAACAGAAACAGATACAGGATCGGCAGTGCCACAAACAGGATCGTGAACACATACATGGGGATCAGCAAGCCGATGTCCCCAGCCTTTCTGCCGTTACTTGTTGTTTTCGTCTTTGTCATTATCTATTACCTTTACTGCGTGGGGCTCCTCCCAGCCGATCCGTACCTGCTGTCCCGGCTGCAGATCATTGTCGATTCCGTAGCGGCTGGCGGTCAGAGTCTGTCCGTCCGGCAGACGGAACAAAATGCGTAGCTGCCCTCCGGCAAAGCTTTTTTCCACCACCACAGCTTCCCGGGTGCAGACAGTCTCTCCGTTCATCAGAATGTTTTCCGAGCGGATGGCAAACGTCTCTCCTCCCAGACGGAGGATATTGGCATTTCCCACGAAATCCGCCACATAGCTGGTCTGCGGCTGATAGTACACCTCATTGGGCGTCCCCAGCTGTTCCAGGATGCCTTCGTGCATGACACCGATGCGGTCCGACATATTGATGGCTTCTTCCTGATCGTGAGTGATGTAAATAAACGTGATCCCCAGCTGCTTCTGCAGACGTTTCAGTTCCAGCTGCATCTGCCTGCGCAGCTTCAGATCCAGTGCTCCCAGCGGTTCATCTAACAGCAATACTTTCGGCTCATTGATCACCGCTCTGGCAATGGCAATACGCTGCTTCTGTCCACCGGACAGCTGATCCGGCATCCGTTTTCCATACCCTTCCAGCTGTACCAGACGAAGGGCCTGCTCCACTCTCTCTGCAATCTCTGCCTTGGGAACTTTTCGGATCTTCAATCCATATCCTACGTTGTCCGACACATTCATATGCGGAAACAGGGCATAATTCTGGAACACCGTATTGACATCCCGTTTGTTCGGCTCACGGTTCGTAATGTCCTGTCCTTCCAGGATCACCTGTCCGACATCCGGCAGTTCCAACCCCGCAATAATACGCAGCGTCGTGGTCTTGCCGCAGCCAGAAGCTCCCAACAGGGTAATAAATTCTCCCTGTGCCACCTCCAGATCAATGCCTTTTAATACTTCTGTATTGTCAAATGATTTCCGGATCTGCCGAAGTTGTAATATACTTTCGCCCATGCACCGGCTCCTTTCCTCATTTTCATATATCATTTTTGATACAGATTCTACCGTATTTTTTTATCTCAGTCAATCCTTTATCCCCAGGCAATAAAAACGCTAAAAACAGGCTGCCGGCTTCAGAGCCGCCAGAATATCAGGCATTAAAAAATGCCAAGCCACAGGTTTTCATCCTGGGCTCAGCACCATATTTTACAACTCAACAACCCGGTCATTCACCTGTGTAAAGCTGCCTCCGTCCATATTTTTACGTACAAAGGGAACCCCCCTGCGCACATAGTATACATTATCCTGAAGCAGGGCATCCGGATTCTCTGACGGGCTGATCGTACCACCGAGATCATCATAGCTGATATTATCGCGGAAGGTATTATGGATCGCCTCCTGCAGACAGAACATCACACAGCCGCCTTCATTCTGCCTGCTGTAATTGGATTCATACACCGTTCCGTCCCCGGAATCCGCATCATATGCCATGCCGTCCTGATTGAGTCTGGTGTCCGTGACTTCATTATAACGAAACAGGGCATCCTTGCATTTCCAGGGCCAGATCCCGGCTGCCACTTTTCCCATCCGGTCACCCGGCTCGCAATAGATCCGGTCATTGATCTCGCAGGCCACAGAGTCTGCCATATTATGCTCCACCAGAGGACGCAGGGCATACATCGGCGTGATCCCATCCCCACCGGCCTCTTTTACATAATTATTCCGTATCTGCATATTTTCATGTCCATAGTTCAGAAAAACGGCTTCCGTAAGCTCTGCCCCCCGGAACTTATCATGGGCATAGGTATAGCCTGCTGCAATTCCCCAGCGGCTGACCCGGTGCACGAAGCATCCTTCAATAACGATATCCCGATACCGTGCCACACCCGTCAGCTCCTCACATTCCGGGCGGAGCGCTGTCATATAGATCCCACCGTTGTTCATGTGTTTATCGTAGACATTCCCATGGACATCATGGATCCACAGATTCCTAAGTGTAATGCCGCTCCGCACCCCTTTGTCCTTAGCCACCACAGCCACACCGGTACGGTTCATTTTCTCACCCAAGCTATAACGCTCTCCCGGGATCATGCTGCCTTCATTCGTGATCTCCAGATCCTCGACCACAATATGCTCTGCATCGTACAAAAGCACTGCGGAAGATACATAGCCGTGATACACATGCGTAGGTGCATCCAGCGGGGTCCCATAATCCTGATACCAGATCCCCTGTCCGCAGGCATCGATCCGCGGCGGTGCATCTGCTGTGCCGTACGCTCCGATCACGATCGGTGCCTCTTTCGTACCGCTGTCTGTCACATGCAGATATTGTCCGTAAAATACACTGCCCCGTTCCAGCAGGACACGGTCGCCCGGCTGCAGGTGTCTTCGATTGACAGCAGACAGACTGGCAAACGCCGTACTGCATGTGCGTCCGTCATTTTCATCACTGCCTGTTCTCTGACTCACATAATATGTCGCAGATAAGCTTGTCATATGCATCCTCCCGTAACCGTTTCTCAATGATCTGTGACACCTCCTCATAGGTAAAATAATCCCCATGATAGCGTCCGAACAGATCTCTATTCTGTTCGTAAAAATCCCGCTTCTCCTGCTCCGTGAAATCCGGGCAATAACCACCTTCCCGGACCTTCTCACACGGCTGCACAAAATCCAGCTTCAGGCGGGTCAGCTCATATTGCAGATACGCCGGTGCGGAAAAATAATGCGGTCCGTAGAACCGCTGTCCTTCCTGTTCCATTCTCCGCAGCTCTTCATTGTGCTTCTGTCGTCTGGCCTTCAGTCCCTCCATGGAGGGATCCTCAATCAGACCCATTCTATGCGCCAAAAGGAAGGCTCCCTGAGCCTTCCTGATATGCGCCTGTGTCATAGTTTCCTGTTTTGGCATTTTCTGTTGCATTATTTCACTGCTCCCGTAATTCCATTTGCAAAGCTCTTCTGTAAACACAGGAAGATGATCGCTGTAGGAAGTGTACAGATCAATACTCCCAGCATCAGCATACCATAATCCACACTGTATCCACTCTTCAGATTGGCTACTAACATCGGCATGGTGATCGCCTTGCTGTCCTGTAAAATGATCGTCGGCCACAGATAATTGTTCCACGCATTCATAAATGTAACCGTCATCGCCGCTCCATAGGTAGATTTCATCACCGGAATGAACATCCGGAAGAAAATCTGTATTTCGCTCAGGCCTTCCAGTCTGGCAGCCTCGATAATATCATGAGGGAAAGAACGTGCCGCCTGTCTGAAAAGCATGATCATAAACGGAGTTGAGATGGATGGCAGTGCCAGTGCGATCCAGGTATTTACCAGCTTCCAGGAGGTAAACATCTTGAACAGGGGGATCATGATCGCTACGAACGGAAGCATCATTGCCAGCAACAGAATACTCATCAGAATATCCTTGCCCTTATCATGATAGATCTCAAATCCATAACCGGCAATGGAACAGATCAGCAGTGTCACAACCGTGATCACGATCGCATTACGGAAGGAATTAAACATTGCAAGTCCCAGATTCTGCATGTCAACCAGGGGCTTGAATTTCTCGTTCTGTTAGTTAGCCGGGTTCAGACGCCCTCTTACCACTTCAATACTCTGGGTGGTCGAACCGCACAGCATTTTTTACAGTGGAAATGCCGACAGAAAACTTGCTATCACTAAGATTGTGTAGGAAATGATTTGTTTGAATTTAGTCACGTTTGTCACCCACCTTCATCTGAATTGCAGACAGAACCGCTACCATCACAAGTATGCATACAGACAACGCTGCCGCATAATTAAATTTCGGTGTCTCCACAAAGGAGATATTGTAGATGTAATGCGCCAATGTCATTGTAGATTTTCCGGGACCGCCTGCTGTCAGGTTCATAGACTCATCGAACAGCTGCAGTGTTCCCGAAGTAGACATGATCGCCGTCATCAGAATGGTCGGCTTTAACAACGGTATCGTGATCTTCATAAACTGCTGGAACGGTGTCGCTCCGTCGATGTAGCTTGCCTCATATACAGAATAATCGATATTCTGTAATCCTGCCAGATAGAATACCATATTATATCCGGTCCATCTCCAGATCAGTGCGATCACGATGACCCATCGCGCCGGCCATGTGCTCTGGAACCAGTCCACGGAAGACAGTCCGATGGCCATCAGCACTCTGTTGACCACTCCATCCGGAGCAAACAATGACTTAAATATCATGGAATAAGATACCAGTGACGTTGCACACGGAAGAAAGATCAAAGTGCGGAAAATACCTTTCCCTTTTATCTTAGGATTATTCAGCAGCTGCGCCAGCATCAGTGCGAGCACAAGCATGATCGGTACCTGAATCACAAAATAAAAGAAGGTATTGAACAAGCATTGCTGGAATGTTTTATCCTTGAAGATCCTGGCATAATTCGCTACACCATTAAAGACTCCTCCTGTCTTCCGGAAAGAAAGAAGGATGGCCTGTGACATCGGATAGAAACAAAATACAAATATTAAAATCGATGCCGGGAGCAGGAATGCCCATCCGGTCAGATTATGCCTTTTTTCCAAACTTAATTTTGCTTTCTTCTTTTCCATGTTTCTCTCCTACAACAGTACCGGGAACGCGCTGCTGCACCCCCGGTACTATCCAGTTTCCATACTCTGGTGATTATTCGGCGATATTAAACTCTACGGTATCCTGAGCGTTTTTGATCTCTGTATCGATATCAGCGTTCTTCTGTACAACGTTGGTAATCGCATCTGTCAGTGCACTTCTGATATCAGAGTAGTATGCACCGTAGTCAATTCCGGGAACACGTCCGGCGAACTCTACGATATCCTTGTACACTGCCTGACCACCGTAGAACTCATTGCCATCATTATAGGTCTCAGACTGTGCTGCGGGCAGGTAACTTGCGATTGCTCCTGCATTTACCAGCAGATCATCGTATAAATCTACATCAGCACCAAAGGTAGCGTTCAGGAAATCAAATGCCAGATCGGTATTTTTGCAGTTAGAAGATACTGCCCAACTTGCACCACCGCAGTTAGCGTAGTTGGTTGCGCCTTCTACATCATCTAACTTAGGCATATTCACGATTGCCCATTTACCTGCCTGATCCTCTGCTGCCTGAATGGAGGACATGATCCAGCAGCCCTGGATAACGCCTGCTGCAGTACCCTTGTTCATGGAAGCGATATACTGATCCCAGTCGGTATAATCTGCCATGATTCCTTCATCGATCAGCTGCTTATAGGTCTCGATTGCTTTCTTCAGTGCTGCGTTGTCAACCAGTGTCACCTTTCCATCCACCATGGGAGAAGCGCCTGCAGACTGTAACATCTCGATCACAATTTCAGAACCGCCGGAGCAGGTCAGCATGGGAACATCATTCGCAGCCATTACCTTCTTAGCCAGCTCCATGAACTCAGACCATGTGGTATCCTTGAAATCTTCTACCTTAAGGCCTGCTGCTTCTACCATATCGGAACGAATCGCCATGATGGTAGCACCATTATCAAAAGGAATACCATAATGTGTTCCATTTACTGTAGAGTCAGCCAGCTTACCCATAGAGAACTGGGAGAAATCAATTCCGCAGTCATCCAGTGCTGTGAAGATTCCGGGATAATTGGTTGCATTTTTGTGGAAGGAATAATCCTGCATCAGGAAGATATCCGGTAATGTGCTGTAATCACCGGCTTCAGCCGCTGTGATCAGAGCAGTCTCGATATCGCTATATACCTTCTCCTGAATGTCTAACTTGAAGTTAGGATGATCCACCTGATATGCCTTCTCTGCCTGCTTCATTGCATAGACATTGAAGTTAGGATCCCAGCACCATACGGTCAGTGTCTCGTCTTCTGCGGAAGCAGTTGTTTCTGCTGCTGCCTCTGTTTCCTTGGATGCCTCGCTGGATGCTGCGCTCTGCGCATCATTTTCGGCAGGCTTGCTGCCACATCCGGCCAGCATGGACATAGCCATTGCCGCTACTAAGAGCACGCTTAATACTTTCTTTTTCATCTTAAATAACCTCCTTATACTTGTAAAGTACTTCCTTATAAAATATGAAACGCTTTTTGCCTTCCATAAGTTACCTGTCTTCGATATCGTCCACCCAACGCATTTCGCCGGGTTTCAGATCCAGCACATACGCACATTTTCCTTTGATATACAGCTCTGTGTGCTGTGCCTGTGCTGAGTTGTTGATCACTGCGATCTTGCCGGTCTTCTGGAATACCGTTACTTCGGTATCCACATTCGTTACATAGTAACGCTTCATCTCCTGCTCCATGCCGGCTGCATAATAGATTGCCCGAAGCAGAAGTCTGCAGTTCTGAGGAGAATACGGAAGACCTGCAAAATACACACTGTGTCCTCTGCCATATTCATTGACCACCAGCTGGCTGTATTCCCCATCCATCGCAAGGATCTGATAATGTCCGCCCTGTGCATAGACGCGACTGGTTCCCTCTCCGAAATCCAGGGCTCCGTCAATATCCTCTAAGATAAAGTGATCTGCATTTTTCTCATTGTACTTGTCCGTGCTGAGAGAGAAGCACATCTCGCGGTCTACACCGAGCACATCGGACAATTGGAAATATCTTCCCTGATGCTGATAAGCGGTAGGCTCACCCACACCGATGAAGCCGCCTCCCTGATCCACAAAGCGTCTGATATTGGTCAGGACCTTTTCGTCGATCCAGTTCTCCGCGCCGCTGAATGCGGTGTACGCATCCCCGACATTAATGATGACCTTGATCTCCTCAGGGATGCCATTCCTGACATCATCAAAGGAAATGAACTCGACCTCAAAAGGCATTCCGCTTAAGCATTCCAGTACTCCCTCTGCGGAATAGGTTTCCCTGTGCCAGATCGCATGATGTACCTGATTGGACATCCACCTTCTCTGACTGCCCCAGCAGTTCAGGATCGCCACCTTGAAAGGTGCCACATAGGAAGCTGTCCCCTGCATATTTTCATGGATCTCCCGAAACTGTGTTACTACATTTTGTATTTCATCAATGAAACCGGGCCAATTACTTGCCAGCTTCAGATAACCGCCATATCCGATCCTGTCCAGAGGGGACCTGAGTAATGCACGCCTTGCTTTACGCCAGTTATCCCTTGCCTCTCCGATCGGGTCACCGCCTTCGCAGAACACATCCGGGAAAAAGTAAGGCAGCAGCCGTCCTTCGGTATAATCCACTCCCTTGATATCAGAGATCATACGAAGCGTCACACCGCTTCCGACAGAACCTACCACTGCATCCAGTCCGATGCCCGCGAAATATTTACCGTAGGGCTCTGTTCCGATCCAATGATCTCCGAGGAACATCATAGCTTCCTTGCCATAAGAATGTACAATATCTACCAGCTCCTTCGCCAGCGCACATACCTCGATCTGCTGGAACTCTATGAAATCCAGGAACTGTTTGCTGGGAACGCGGAACATGCTGTTGTGATATCCCTGATCCACAATGTACTCCGGGCGGAATTTGTAACCTGCCCATTTTTCAAACTGTTCCAGGATATAGGGGCTCACACTTGCGCTGTATCCAAACCACTCTACAAATTTTTCCCGCTTCTTGTCATCGAAGGTCAGTGTAAACTGATGGAAAAAGGTAGTGAAGCGGACCACATCGATATGAGGATTGTCTTCACACCATTTTCTCAGCTTGTCTTTCACATACTGTTTGGTCTTGGGCTGTCTCACATCGTAAGTGAGCTGATGCGGTGTATCCTTCCAGTCATTCGTGATGAAATTGTACATGTGTACCGGATCCCAGATCAAAAATGCCAGAAAGCTTACCGTATACTCATGATAGGGGATCGTACGGATCTCCACTTCACCGGATGCCTCATCAAATTCCCATGCATCCGTCGGCACCACTTCACCGGTCGTTCTGTCGACCACTTCCCACCAACGCTTCGGATCGTCCAGCGTGTTGACCTTAAGCTGCTCCGTATGGAAGCCTTCCATCAGACGGATGCGGAGTGTTTCCCCTCTGGCGGTGATGCGGTTGCTGATCAGGTATTCCTGCTGGATCTCCTCCGGATGCTTCATTGCCCACGCATTATCCTTTCTCGTGGTAT
>ENA-ORLM01001280-ORLM01001280.1-human-gut-metagenome-genome-assembly--contig:-NODE-1280-length-16704-cov-3.251759_pt1 | contig 16704 bp, 18 predicted proteins | sample MGYA00243063_ERZ508815 | MGnify/ENA primary metagenome ERZ508815 (study PRJEB26277, sample SAMN04329768) | human gut metagenome | biome: human-associated habitat | host: Homo sapiens | place: USA...
CTCGATGTATTTATCCGACATCGGGTACAGGGTAAGGCGGCAGCCTGCAATGGGCAGTTCCGTGCCACGGCCTGCCCAGGGCAGGTCCGGACGGTTGCAGCCGGTACAGCAGTTTTCAGTTTTCATAGTCTTTCCTTCTTTTTTGTTTGTGCAAAATAAAAGGGATGCTTTTCGTCCGGAAAGCATCCCCCCTGCCAGCGAGTCCAACGGCCCACTGTATCAAGCAGCAGAAACGCATTTCCTACGCCGGTATTATCCGGATCAGGTGCAGGGAGTCGGGTGTGAACCCTCTCAGCATAAGGCCCCTCCAGCATTCTGATGATTCTCTTTTTATTGCCACTGCATAGCATACCGCAGCCGTGCAGAAATGTCAAATATTTGTTGCACTTTGATGAAGGGTGGCGGCTTCCACGGTGATCATGGAGACGTTCATGGGCTTCTGGCGATGTCTATCGATTCACAAAATTCAGCGCCAGCACAAGCACCAGCATATGCACAGGGTAAAAAGCATAGCAGGCATACTGGAATGGTTTGCTGTGGCAGCCCTGCCGCCCGCGATACAGCCAGATGGGCACCAGCGCCAGCAGCGCAAGCCCCTGCTGACACAGTTCAAACTCCATGCCGAACAGCCGGATGGGGTACATCAGCCCGCCCAGAAGCACCACGTTGATCCAGTACAGGGTCAGCACCTGTCCCAGCAGGCACCACCATTTCCGGCCCCGGAAAATGTAAAAAGCGAACACGGTCAGCACACCGGCACCGTAGTAATCTGTCATGCCCAGCGTTCCCAGCAGCGCCCCTGCTGCTGCCACTGCGGCGCACACCGGCAGCGAGACCCAGAGCTTTTGCTTTTTGCGCACTGTTTCCATCAGATGCACCCCCAGAAGCCCCAGCAGCAGCGTCCAGATCACGTTCTGGTGCACCGGGTAGAACCATGTCCCGCCATACATCAGATCAAAGGGCACTTCTGAAAGCAGCGCAAACAACAGCAGCCGCAGGGCATAACGCTTCAGATTCCGGGTATGAAAGTAGCCTTCCACTGTCATAAATGCAAAGATAGGGAACGCCAGCCGTCCGGCACAGGTCAGCCAGTCCTGCGCCGGCAGAAGGGTCGCCCACAGGTGATCCATCAGCATCAGCGCCATGGCAAGGATATGAAGTGCTGCTGCACTCAGGTCAATGCAATTTGCGGCAGTGGGACGAATCGGTTTGGTTGACATGATCATACCTCGTCTTTGTCTAAATTCAGTTGCTTTGTCTGGAATACGAACGACTCCCTCCAAGAATTGCAGCCCCGGCAGTTTTTTACCGCTGGGGCTGCGGCACTTCATCGCTTATCCCTCCGGTTTTGCACCGGCCATTTTGGATACGGCAAGCATCCAGGGCAGCTTCTGCCATTTGCTCTGCCTGCAAAATGGGGGATGCAGTGCACCCGCCCCGCAGGCGGAAAAATGCTCCCGCAGCAGTCTGCGGGACAAATTCAGAAAGGGTGGCTTGCCTGCCTGCCCATGGAGACGTCAGCACGGTGGCAGGAATGTGAGGAATGGCAAAGGACGGTTTCGGCGAAGAAACGTCTGGCGGTGGCGGAAAAGCCGAACGCAAGATTTTTTCTATTATGCTGGCTCGTAAGGTGAACCGGACCGAAACTTCCTTGCGGAACTGTGCAGCGTTATCGTTCATCTGCACCTGAACCGGCAGCCGCGTCCCCGGCGCTTGCCGCACCCAAAATAGCCGGTGGAGCGTTTATTCAGGCATTGGTGCTTTCCAGATAGGTCTCAAATGCTTCGGCAAAGCTGGCGTTCACATCAAAGGGGACTGCATAGTCCACCCGGGAGGTCACAAGGCACAGGTCGATCCGGTTGGAGGTCTCGTCCGCCTGCCGGTTCAGCTTGCCCAGAGCAGCATGGATGACCTTGCGGTCATAGTTGATGGTGGTCACCCGCTTCACATCACAGCGGTAGGCGATCTGGTTGCCCTCTGCATTGAAACGGTAGCCGGTACCGCCGCCGGAAAGCAGCTGCTCGGAGCTGCGCAGGTCGTTCATTCGCTTGAAGGTGCGCGCCACGCTCTGCCGCGCAGCGTTCAGGCTGACCTCGCTGTCCATATCCATGTCCAGCGCATCCTTTGCCTTGCGGATGGCAGCGAACAGGCGGCCCTTCTCCTCCAGCAGATAGAGCATGAACCGGGCAATATCGGTGATCTGCTGGGCATATTCGGTCTGGGGCAGGTCCAGGATCGTCTCGTCCTCAGCCTCTGCCATGACCTTGTGGCGCAGATAGGTGTTGGCCACCTTGGTAACGTTGGAATCGCAGTCCAGAATACCCTGGGCCTCGTCCAAAAGGGCCTGCAGCTTGTTCTGATAGCGGAATGCTTCTTTCAGATTCATTGTATCCACCTCGTTTTTTCTTGGTCGCTGTGCGTTCCCGTCTGTTTTCCTCTATTGAACCATATTTTCCGGCAAAGCACAAGCCGCCCGCCCAAAAGTGCATCAAAATGCAAAGCGCCCCAACATGTTCTTTACCACACGTTGGAGCGCTATTTTCTGGAGCAGGATACGGGACTCGAACCCGGCCAAGGGCTGCCGTGGGAGAATACGCCGTAGCATTTTTGACGAAAATACGCCGTTTTGAAAAACCGATATTCACCGGTGGCGTTTGATGCTCACGCTTTACCAGAAAAAGTGGGTTACTAAAGTGGGTTACCGCAATATTTTCTGAAGCACTGATTCCAGCGCGGCAGTGGTCTCCTTTTCCTCGCCCTCGATCAGATGGGCGTAGATACCGTAGGTGTCCATTTGGCGGGAGTGACCAACCAAAGGCTTTACAGCACCTTCCGGTAGCGTCTTGGCCATGCTCACAAAGGTATGCCGCAGATTATATGGCGGAACGTAGGAAAGCCCGTTGACCTCACAGTAGCGCTTCCAGCGGTGTCGGAAGGTGTTCTCTGAGTTGATGCCGAACACTGAGTCTGACCCACCTGTCAGCAGACGCTGCGCGGCCAGAATCTCCTCCGCCGTCGGAGTCAACTGCACCGCACGAAGGGCGTTGTCATTTTTGCCCCGGGTCACTTCCCCTCTGGAATTGATGGCCCGGTGAATCTGGATTACAGAACCTTTTACGTCCCTCCAACGCAGGCCGATCATCTCCCCCGGGCGCATCCCGGTGACCGCGCTGAACCGGTATGCGTTGATATAAGGATCTGGCACGACCACCCCGCGCCATAGGGTGGTATCAATGGCAAAGAGCTTTCTCAGATCTTCCGGTTGCAAGATGGTCTTTTCCCTCGATCTGGCCCCCTTTGGCACGTGTAGCGATTCCGGGTATAGCGTGGACATTTTGCCCAGTCTCATCCACTTGCAGAACGCCCGGAGATCAGCGCACATGGAGCGGAGATATTTTCGGCTCAAGCCACCCGCATAACCCCGGTTCACTGCAGTCTGCATCTGCGCCTCGGTCAGATCTTCAACCCGGCGGCGACCGATTACCGGTCTAACCCAAACTTTCCAGCGGCTTTCTACCGGTTCCCAGTTCGAGCGGCTGGTCGTCAGCTTCAGCTCCCCGATCCACTGCACGTAAACATTCTCCACCAGCACCCGCGTATTTGAGATGCCGTCATCCAGCCAGGCATCGGCTTTGCGATTTGCCTCACGCTGTCCCGTCCTGCCCGGTGTAGCTGACGTGAACGCTCTCCGCTCCCCGTTCTTCTGCACTTTGATCTGCCAGCGCTGCTGCTTTTCCATCCAGACAGCCGTATTTGTTCTTTTTCCCATATAAACACCTCCGAAAGACAGGTACACTTTGACAAGCCCAGCCGGAGGTGCTACAATACAGATGTCTGGTCTGTGTATCACCTTCCGGGTGAGCCTGATCTATCCAAACGCTCTCGGTGCGCCAACACCGAGAGCGTTTTTGCTTTTCAGGCACAGGCAGCAAATCACCACCCATGCAACAAAATTCTAGTCGATTGCAACATTCAGTGCAATACAAACCTGTGCAACGTTTGTATGCTCGAAAAAGTGAGTGCTCATGCGGGTTTTCAGGTTCAAGCATACAATGTCTACTCAAGCCCTATATAAAGACCCTTATCAGAAGAAAAGAAGAATATACGCGCGTGAGAGCGCGTTTGATACCCGCCCGCGTAGGGTTTATAGGAATTTCTGTATGCTTTGTTTCGGGTTGCCCACGCCCCGGGAGGGAGGTCAGTAGACCTTGCGGCACTCGATCACCCGGCCCAGAACCCGCACCGGCGTTTTCTTCAGGTCATACACCTGCGGCTGGTGCACCGGGTTGGAGCTGCGGGGTGTCAGGATCACAAGAGTCCCCTCCTGCCGGAAGGTCTTGACCGTGGCCTCGTCGCCGTTCACCAGCACCACCGCGATCTCGCCATTCTCCACTTCAGGCTGCTCACGCACCAGAATCTGGTCGCCCTCGTTCATACCCGCGGCGTTCATGCTGTCACCCCGGATAGTCAGCCAGAAGTACTTCGCACCGTCGGTCTGCCGGATCGGAATGTATCCCTCAATGTTCTCCTCGGCATACATAGGCAGTCCCGCCCGGACTGTCCCCAGCAGCGGCGCTACCTGTGCTACGTCGCACGGTGTAGCTCCCACTCTCTGCTTCCAGTCAACGCTCTCGTGGCTTTTCGCCACGGGGGCGTTTTTGTTTTCATCGAGCAACTGGTCAACCGTAATATGGAAATAATCCGCCACTTTTTGTAGCTGCGCCACCTGCGGAGTTCGCCCCAGGTTCTTCCAAGTTGACACTGTGCCCTTACTGATACCCAGCTCTATGGCCACAGCAGAGGGGCTTTTTCCCACGGACTTGCAAAGCTGGCGATACTTGTCATAAAACATAGTTTACCTCCATAGACTTTGTGCAAATCGTCAAAGTTCAATAAAATGCACTTTTAGGGCTTGAAAAGTCTACTTGGATGAACTATACTGTGCACAGCGGTTCACGAAAATAGACTTTAAGCTCAACTTCACAACCTGAGTATACCATAAGGGTTTATTTTTGTAAACACTTTTTTGCAAAGAAAGGAGTACATTTACATGAACCTATCCTGGCAAGCTGAGGTTTTCGCGATGATGAAGGACAACAACATCAGCCGCAGCGACCTCGCCGAAGCCGCAGGTGTCACCCCAGAGTACGTCAGTATGGTGCTGAACAAGCGGCGCAACCCCGCAGGCGCGGAGAACACCTTCAGAGCAGCCGTCCAGAAGCTGCTGACCGAAAAGGAGTGACCACCATGGCACCGAGCACGCCACTGGGCAGCTTTCACCAGAGCCCCTTCTGGCGGCTGCGGGCAAGATTCCGGGACTACGGGCTGTTCGATTCCGAGCTTGCACAGGCCACCGGGATCGCCCAGTCAACTCTCAGCCGCCGGATGCGGGGCACGATGCCCTGGACATCCGACGAGATCAAGACCATCTGCCGGGTGCTGAACATCCCGCAGGAGCAGGTCGGGGCTTACTTCTTCCCCGACATCGAAAAGGAGGAATCACAGTGAAAAAGATCACGATCACCGGCGGCGTTGCGCTGTTTGCCCTCGTCGGGGCGGTCAAGGTGGCGCAGGGAGCCTGCACGGTCGCAGCACACGCCCTGACCCAGTGGGGCAGCTGGAGCCCGGCAGAGGCCGCCCAGGCAGCCCCGCTCCTGGTGTTTGCCCTGGCTGCAGGCTTGGCCTTATCACTACACAGCCTGCGAACCGACAACGAGCGGTACAAGCGCCAGAGCTACGGCAAGGTAGACTGCACAGCCTACCGGCAGAACCGCGAACAGGAGGACTGAGCATGTTTTCTGACAAGAGACGCGGAGACATCTGGTGGATGGTCGACACCCACCGCAAACCGGCAGACACCTGCCTGATCCGGGGCGACCGACCGGTGATCGTGGTCAGCAGCGACAGCGCCAACCAGACCGGCAACACGGTGACGGTGGTTCCCATGACCTCCAGCCCCGCAAGGCTGGCCCGGGGCGACGGATTCTGCGACAACGTCCTTCTCCAAGGCTATGGTGAGCCGAGCATGGCCCTGCCTCGGCAGGTACACGGCGCAGACCGAGCCGATCTGCAGCAGTACCTCGGCCACCTGACCGACGCGGACATGCGCCGCCTCGATGCAGCGCTCCGGAGCGCGCTCGGATTATGACCTGGTACACGGTATACGAGGCTTCGACCGAGGAGGTCATCGCCAGCGGTACCGGCCCGCAATGTGCCAAAGCCCTGGGTATGACAATGGGGGTCTTTTACAGCACCGTCAGCCATGCCCGGGCAGGCATCAACAGCAAGTACACCTTCTACGTTGAAAAGCTGAAAAAGGAGGATTTTTCAGAATGAAAACGATCAAAGTCAAGTTGACCTTCACCGAGCCGCTGCTCGGCACCTGGCCTGCCAACCCGAACGTGGCCCGCGAGTACATCGCATCCAAGGGCCCGGACGCTTCCACCATCGAGGATGAGGTGGCCGCCCTGGGCGCAGATGCCGCAGCCGATAGGGCAATGACAGTTTTCCCCCGCAACGAGGCGGGGCAGCCGATCTTATACGATTACCAGCTCAAGGGGTTCTTTAAGGACTCCTGCGGTATGCTGGGGCGCATCGGCGGCAAAGACGAGAAGGGCAAGAAGAAAGCAGTGAACGAATCCGGCAAGCTGACAGCCTACAAGAAGATCATCGACGGCCTGATTTTTGTCGGGCCCCGCCAGATCCCCCTGACCCTCAGCGGAGAGATGACCGAGTGCCAGCGCCCCCTGCGGGCCCAGACAGCCCAGGGCGAACGCGTGAGCCTCGCCAACAGCGAGCAGATTCCCGCTGGTTCGACCTGCGAGTTCGAGATCACCTGCATGGACGATGCCCACGAAAAAGCGGTGATGGAGTGGCTGGATTACGGCAAGCTCCGGGGCCTGGGCCAGTGGCGCAACTCTGGTAAAGGCCGCTTCACCTACGAGATTCTCGGCTGACTGCAAAGGCATTGGGCTGCCGTGCGACGCAACGGCAAGGAAATGCCCGGCCCGGCATGGCAACGGCAACGGATGGCATTGCCAAGATAGGCGACGGCAAAGCACTGCTGTGGAAGCATAGCAACGGCAAGGCATGGCGAGGCTTCGTATTGCAAAGGCAAGGCATTGCTTTGTATGGCAAAGGCATTGCGACGAGATGCTTCGCTCTGCAAAGGCTCGGCATACCATGGCTTGGCGGCGGCATGGCAATGCGGAGTAGCGCAGCGCAATGGCATAGCATTGCGACGCGTGGCGAGGCGCGGCAATGGCATAGCATCGTGACGCGAAGATTGGCTTAGCAATGGCATAGCATTGCGACGCGTGGCGAGGCGCGGCAATGGCAAAGATACAGCTCCGAACTGCAAAGCGTAGATTCGACAGAATCTTTTTATAAAAGGAGCATGACTATGAACTTCACACTGACCATCAACGGCGAAACCCCAGCCGAACTGCTGGACACCCTGACCCAGCTGGGCGGCATGACCATCAACGTCAACACCTCGCCCAATGGTGGGGTCGAGACCCACACCATGACCGCAGCCGAGCTTCCCCGGCACACCTCTCCGCAGCCCCAGAGCACGCCTGCGCAGCAGCCGGACAAGCCCAAGGCGCAGACCACCGCCAAGGCCAAAAAGCCCACACGGGAGCCCGCAGCCGCCCCCGCGGAGGAGCCTGCAAACCCTACAACGGCAGAAGCCTCGGATTCTCCCTCGCAGGCGGATACCGCACCGGCAGCCTCGACCTCCGCACCCGCTCCTGACCCCGCCGCACTGGACAAGATCCGCGATCTGGCCCGCAGCCTGATCGTGGCTGGCAAGCGGGCAGGGGTTCAGGCAGCCATCAAAGCCACTGGTGCTGCATCCATCTCTAAGCTGCCGCCTGACAGCTACACCAGCGTCTGGGAGGAGCTGCTCAAGTTGAAAGACGAGGTGGACGCAAATGCCTCCAATTAAACACGCCCTGCTAGGTGCCTCCAGCGCAGCCCGGTGGATCGCCTGCACCCCCAGCGCCCGGGCCACCGAGAATCTGCCCGGGGAGACCAGCAAGTACGCCGAAGAGGGCACCAGAGCCCATGAGGTGTGCGAAGCCCACCTGCGATACAGCCTAAGCTGCTGGGAGCACGGGGAAGATTCGCCCATGTTGGGGGAATCCATCCGCCTGGATGGTCAGCCGGACGACCCACCTGAGATGTGCAAAGCCGCGAACCAATACGTAGATTTTGTGCACCTTCAGTGGGGGCTTTACCTCCACCAGCCCGAGGTGTTCATCGAGCAGGAGGTGGACGTGAGCCGGTGGGTGCCGCAGGGCTTCGGTACCTGCGACTGCCTGCTGATCGGCGACGGCATCCTGCACATCATCGACTTCAAGTACGGGCAGGGCGTGCCGGTGAACCCGGAGCACAACCCGCAGCTCATGTACTACGCCCTCGGTGCCTACGCCCTGTTTGAGGGCATCGAGGAGGTCAGCACAGTGCGCCTGAGCATTGTGCAGCCCCGGATGCAGGAGGAGCCCCAGACCTGGGTGATTTCCCTGGCCGACCTCCTCACCTGGGCACGGGAGGTGCTGCAGCCTGCCGCTGAAATGGCCTGGAAAGGCGAGGGCGTGTACCACCCCGGAGGTCATTGCAGATTCTGCAAGGCTCACCCCGCCTGCCGGGCATGGAAGGACAGGTACGGCCCGCTGGCCGGATTTGAGCCTTACCCGGAACCCGCTACACTCTCTGACGAGGAACTGGGCGAGTGGCTGCAGAAGCTGGAAGGGCTGGCCGCCTATGCCAAAGATCTGGAAGAGTACGCACAGCAGGCGCTGATGGAGGGCCGCACCCTGCCCGGATGGAAGCTGGTACAGGGCCGCAGCACCCGCAAGTGGACAGACCAAGATGCCGCCTTCCGGCAGATGCAGGCAGACGGTATCGACGAGGCCATGCTGTACACACGTACACCCATCACGCTGACCGTGGCCGAGAAGATGATCGGCAAGAAACGTTTTGCCGAGACCATGTCGGCCTTTATCACCAGGGCCCCGGGGGCTCCCAAGCTAGCACAGGCCAGTGACCCCCGCCCCGCCTACGACCGTTTAGAGGGCTTCAAGCCCGAGGAGGATTAACCATGAACACTATCGAAGTTATCATTCCCTGCCGTCTGTCTTACGCCAACATCTGGGAGCCCAAGCAGGTGAACGGCACCGGCGACCCCAAGTACAGCTGCTGCCTGCTCATTAAGAAGAGCGACACCAACGCCCTGGCCGCCATCCGCAAGGCCATCGAGGCCATCAAGACCGACCCCGCATCCCTGGCAAAGTGGGGCGGCAAGCTGCCGCCCAAGCTGAAAGATCCCCTGCGTGACGGCGACGAGGAGAAGGACGACGAGAACTACGCAGGCTGCTACTTTCTGAACGCCAACGCCAACGCAGACTGCCGCCCCCGGATCATCGACCGGGCCTGCAACGAAGTGCTGGATCAGGACGAGGTGTACAGCGGCTGCTACGCCAAGGTCAAGGTCGGCTTCTTCTCCTACAGCGCCAGTGGCAACCGGGGCATCGGCGCAGGGCTGGAGGTCATCCAGAAGATCCGCGACGGCGAGCGCCTGAGCGGAGGCAACAACCTGGACGGCTTCGAGGTGCTGACCGACGAGGACGACGATTTTCTGAACTGAGTATCACACCGGAGGCTCCGCACAACGGGCCTCCGGCCTTTTTGAAAGGAGGCAGCCGTGAAGAAACCGATCATCACGGTGGATATAGAGACCTACTCGCCGCAGGACATCGCCAAGGTCGGTGCCTACCGATACGCCCAAGACCCGGACTTTCAGATTCTGCTGTTTGGTTTTGCCATAGGCGATGAAGATGCACCGGAGGTAATAGATCTGACAGATCTGCCAGACCCAGGCGCTGTGCTTCGGAAGCAGCTGCCGTGGTTGCTGGATGCCAGCTACACCAAGCGGGCGCACAACGCCGCCTTTGAGTGGTGGTGCTTGTCGGAGGCCATGGGGCTTGACTGGGCGCAGCGGGTGCTTTGGCTGCAGCAGTGGGAGTGCAGCATGATCCACGCCCTCTACTGCGGACTGCCCGCCCAGCTGGGTGCACTGGGTCAGGTGCTGCAGCAGCCGGAGGATGCCCTCAAGATGAAAGAGGGCAAGGCGCTGATCACTTACTTCTGTAAGCCCTGCAAGCCCACAAAGCGCAACGGCGGGCGCACCCGCAACTTGCCTCAGCACGACCCCGACAAGTGGTGGCTGTTCTGCAAGTACAACGGCATGGACGTGATCGCAGAGCGGGCCAACGACCGGAAGCTGGCCCCCTGGCCGGTTCCCGAGAGCATCATGCAGCAGTGGCGGGAGGATGTGGAGATGAACGCCCGGGGCGTGGCCGTGGATATGGCCCTGGTAAAGGGGGCCCTCGCCTGTTCCGCGCTGATCACGGAGGAGCAGACCGCCGAGAGCAAGACACTGACCGGACTGGCCAACCCCGGCAGCCGTGCCCACCTCCTCGGCTGGCTCCACAACCGGGGCGTAGAGCTGCCGGGGCTGACAAAAGAGGATGTGACCCACGCGCTGGCCGGAGAGCTGCCCAGCGATGTGCGCAGGGTGCTGGAGCTCCGGCAGCAGCTGGGCAAGACCAGCAACACCAAGTATGAGACCATCGCAGCCAGCGCGGGCCCTGACCACCGGGTGCGCGGCACCCTGCAATTCTACGGGGCCAACCGGACAGGGCGCTGGGCCGGGCGGCTGCTTCAGGTGCAGAACCTGCCCCGCACTTACCTCGACCATCAAGCTGAGTGGCGCAGCATTGTAAAGCTACACGACCCCGAAGCGTTAGCTCTGCTGACCGACAATGTGTCCGACACTCTGAGCCAGCTGATCCGCACAGCGCTGGTGCCCGGCAAAGGGTGCACCTTCGTGGACGCAGATTTCTCAGCCATCGAGGCTCGGCTGATCGCATGGCTGGCCGGTGAGGAGTGGGTGCTGGACGTTTTCCGTACCACCGGCAAGATCTACGAGGCCACCGCGGCCCGCATCTTCGGTGTGCCATTCGACAGCATCGTCAAGGGCAACCCCAACTACAAGTACCGCCAGCGCGGCAAAGTGGCAACGCTGGCTCTGGGCTACCAGGGCGGTGTGGGCGCTATGAAGCGCATGGGCGGCGATCAGCTGGGCCTGGACGACGACGGCCTGATGGACATCGTCCGGCGCTGGCGCAGGCAGAACCCCAGCATCTGCAAGCTCTGGGATACGATGCAGAAAGCCGCCGTGCACACCATCCGCACCGGCAGGACTACCGTACCCCGAGTAGGGGTGACGCTCCGCAAGGAGCTGGCCCTCGGGTTCCCCTTCCCGTTTCTGACCATGCAGCTGCCCAGCGGGCGCAAGCTCTTCTACGCCGACCCCGGCACCACGCCGGATGACCGGATCACCTATAAAGAATGGGATAACGGTGGCTGGCGGGAGGCAGAAACCTACGGCGGCAAGTTGACCGAGAACCTCACCCAAGCCGTGGGCCGGGATTGCCTGGCTTTCGCGCTGGACAACCTCCGACGGGCTGGGTACCAGGTGGTGTTCCACGTCCACGACGAGGTCATCATCGAGCTGCCGACCACGCAGGACGCAGAGGCCGCGTTGGACAGCGTGGTACGCATTATGAGCATTGTGCCGCCCTGGGCCGAGGGGCTGCCCCTGAACGCGGCAGGCTGGTACGGTGACTTCTTTACAAAGGACTGAGGACGATGAAAAACTCCATGATTTCCGACAAGGCGGCTGTCTACGCAATCTCGAAGGAGGATGCACTGACCCGGTTGTCAGCAGAGTATGATGCCCTGTTTACGCAGAAACGCCTTAGCGAGGCCCGCGGTGTACGCCTGGCAATGCAGATCCTGTGGCAGCTGGACGTGCACGTAATCTCGCAAGCAGACTGGAGGGAGAGCAGACAATGAGCAAGACTTACCCGCCTAACAACTCAGATGTGTGCCCCTGCACCTGCGGGGCCCTGCCCCACGGTGTCGGGGTGAGGACTGACGGGACGGTCGGGCTGACCAAGTACCGCAAGAGCAGCAGGTACGCAGCCGACGGAGGCTGGTCGGTGGTCTGCACCCGCTGCGGCAGGGTCGGCGAGCGCGGCAGCACGCAGATCGACGCAAAGGCCAGATGGAACGCGCACCGCTTCCGCTATGGCCCGCTGAAGGAGGAGGACAAATGAGCGCTACACCAATTGAGATCAGCGTGGGCGGCAGCCGATGGGCATCCAGCTGGGCGCAGGATCTTATGACCTGGGAGGACTTCACCGAAAGCCTGTCGGCCCGGATGTACAACAACGCCAGCACTGAGACCCACGCCGAGTACATGGCCCTGTCCAAGGCAGAGCAGGACAAGCGGAAAGACGTGGGCGGCTTTGTGGGCGGCAGCCTGCGGGGCGGCCTGCGCCGCCGCGGCTGCTGCACCGGTCGCAGCCTGATCACGCTGGACATGGACGGCTGCGCCCCCGGCAGCACACAGCGGTGGGTGGCCGCCATCAAGGCTCTGGGCACAGCAGCGGTCTATTCCACCCGGAAGCACGACCCGGAGCACCCACGGCTGCGGGCCATCTTCCCTACCGACCGCATGATGCAGCCAGAGGAGTACCAGCCCTGCGCCCGGATGGTGGCCCAGATGCTCGACCCCACCATGCAGGTGTTCGACAAGACCACCTTTGAAGCCGAGCGCCTGATGTACTGGCCCAGCCGCAGCAGCGACAGCCAGTGGGTCTGCGAGGCCACCGAGGACGGTGACCGGATCAGCGTGGACGACATCCTCTGGCTTTACGAGGACTGGCACGACGTGCGGCAGTGGCCTGCATGCCCCGCTGAGGCGGTCAAGCTGCCCGGCGGCAAGCAGGCCGACCCCACCGCCAAGCAGGGCGTGGTGGGCGCTTTCTGCCGGACTTACGACATCCGGGCGGCAATCGCAAAGTTTCTGCCTGGGGAGTACGTCGATGCCGGGCAGGATCGCCTGACTTACGCCGCAGGCAGCACCACGGCGGGCGCGGTGCTTTACGACAACGACACCTTCATCTACAGCCACCACAGCACCGACCCCGCAGGCGGCAAGCTGCTGAATGCGTGGGACTTGGTGCGAATCCACCGCTTCGGTCAGCTGGATGCCGATGCCGCGCCGGGCACACCCGCAGCGTCCCTCCCCAGCTGGCAGCAGATGCGGGCCCTGGCCGAGAACGACGGCCCCACAGCGGCCCTGCTGCGGCAGGAGACCGTAGACCACGCGATGGAGGGCTTCGAGCCGCTGCCCGAGGAGGACACCGACCCGGACAAGTGGCAGGAGAAGCTCGACCGCACCCAGAAGGGCGCGATTGCCTGCACCATCCAGAACGCGTGGCTCATCCTCGAGCATGACCCGGTGCTCAAAGGCCGGATCTGGTCGGACACCTTCTCGGAGCGGCTGCGGTGCAAGGGCCCCTTCCCCTGGAGCGACAAGACCCAGGAGCGGGACTGGAGCGACGAGGACGACGCTGGCGTGCGCTGGTATCTGGAGACGGCCTACCACTTCAGTGGGGTCAATAAAGCCGCCGACGCGGTGGCTCTGACCGGAGGCCGCCACGCCAAAGACCCGGTGCGGGAGTACCTGAGCGGGCTTACATGGGACGGCACCGAGCGGCTGGACACTCTGTTCATCGACTACTTAGGCGCGGAGGACAGCAGCTACACTCGCGCGGTCACCAGGAAGATGTTCGTTGCTGCGGTGGCCCGGTGCTTCCGCCCAGGCTGCAAGTTCGACCAGATCTGCATCCTCAGCGGCAAGCAGGGCATCGGCAAGAGTCTGCTCCTCAGCCGGATGGGCAAGGAGTGGTTCAACGACAGTATCACCAGCTTCGACGGCAAGGAGGCCCGTGAGAACCTGCGGGGTGTCTGGATCGTAGAGCTGGGCGAAATGACGGCTTTCAGCCGCTCCGAGAGCGAGGCAGCCAAGCAGTTCCTGAGCCAGACGGAGGACAGATACCGGGCCGCTTATGGCCGGAGAACGGTGCAGTACCCCCGCAGGTGCGTGTTCTTCGGTACCTCCAACAGCTCCGATTTTCTCCGCGATGCCACCGGCAACCGCCGATACTGGCCCGTAGATTGCAGCTACGAGCGGCGCACACGGGTCGTTCACGATGATCTGACCCCCGCAGAAGTGGATCAGTTGTGGGCCGAAGCGGTGGCCCGATTCAACGCGGGAGAGGAGCTGATCCTCCGGGATGAGCTGCAAAAGGCCGCCCTGGCAGAGCAGCAGGCGCACACCGAGCGCGACCCCTGGGAGGGCAGCATTCTCGATTTTCTGGACAAGCCTCTCCCTCTGGACTGGGCCAAGCGCACCATCGACGAGCGGGTCTGCTGGTGGGAGAACGGCCCCGCAGACCCCGCCACTGCCACCCAGCAGCGCACCTCGATCTGCGTCAACGAGGTCTGGCGGGAGGTGCTCGACAGCACCGGAAAGGCCCCCGACCGGCAGCAGTCCAAGCGCATTGCAGCCGTGCTGAATAGCCTCCCGGGGTGGGCTCCGGGCAAGTACCCCCAGCGCTGCGGGCCCTACGGGATGCAGCGTATCTGGCGCAGAAAATCGGAGTAATTACCCGTCCAAAAACGAGCATACAGAACCCGCCGAAACCGCTTTGAAAAACATACTGAACATACAGAGCAGGTCGGCGAAACCGAGCATACAGAGAACTTGGCAAACATTAAGAGAACCGAAGAAAACAAGAGCCGCAGCAGCGGTCAAAACATACACAACATACAGCCAACATACAAAGGCCAAAAAGTTTGTATGCACAAAAAAGTGAGCATCCATGCGGGTATTCAGGCCAAAACATACTCAACATACACACTTTTTCTCCTTAAAGGGAAAAATCAAAGGAAATAAGAGCGCACGCACATACACGTGAGAGGCTTATATTCTTCGCGTGAGGGTTTTATAGGATTTGAGTATGTTTTTGTATGTTTGTATGTTCAGCCCAAGCACGAAAGGAGAAACTAAAATGCCGACAAATAAGCCCCTCGAGAAGAGCATCGAAAGCGTCCTGCGCAAGGCCGTGGAGGCCGAAGGAGGTTTGTGCCTGAAGTGGGTGTGCCCCGGACACAGAGGTGTGCCTGACCGGATGATCCTCTTCCCCGGCGGCATCATCGCCTTTGTGGAACTCAAGCGACCCGGGGCAAAGGTCAAGGTGGGAGGATTGCAGGAGTGGTGGAGGGAGAAGATCCAGATCTTCGGATTCCCATGCTACGAGATCAGCACAGCCGAACACGTCAAGAACCTGGTCAGCTACCTGAGCACCCAGAGCTTCATGGCGCAGATGGCGAACGCCGACGACGCAGAGAGCGACGACTGACGCGCTGCCCTAAAAGAAACGGAGGTCAAAGCAATGCAGCAGTTTCACCCGCACCCGTATCAGCAGGCGGGCATCGAAGCGATCCTCGAGAAGCCCGGGGTGGCGCTCTGGATGGAGATGGGCCTGGGCAAGACGGTGGTCACGTTGACCGCCATCGACCAACTGATCTACGACCGGCTGGAAATCAGCAGAGCGCTCATCATCGCCCCGAAGAAGGTCGCAGAGGCGACGTGGCAGGATGAGGCAGAGAAATGGGAGCACCTGCAGCACCTGCGCATTTCCACCGTGCTGGGCACAGAGAAGCAGCGCAAAGCCGCACTGGAAGCCCCAGCGGATATTTACATCATCAACCGCGAGAACGTCCCCTGGCTGGTTCACACACTGGGCCGGGGCTGGAACTTTGACATGGTGGTTCTGGACGAGGCATCCAGCTTCAAGAACTACGCCGCCCAGCGGTTCAAAGCCCTCAAGGCGGTGCGCCCCCGCATCCACAAAGTGGTCGAGTTGACCGGCACGCCAAGGCCTAACAGCCTGCTCGACCTCTGGGCCCAGATCTACCTTCTCGACCAGGGGGAGCGGCTGGGGCGGTACATCACCCACTACCGCAAGAACTACTTCTGGCCCACCGAGTACAGCTACGAGCCCCGGGAGGGTGCCGCTGAGACGGTGGAGAGCCGCATCAAGGACATCGTCCTGAGCTTCAAAGCCGCCGACCACCTGACCCTGCCGGAGAAGATCACCGACGACATCCCGGTGGTGCTGGACAAGCCCGCCAAGGCGGCCTACAAGAGGCTGGAGAAGAACTACCTGCTGGAGGTGGACGGCGAGACCATCACCGCCCAGCAGGCGGCCACCCTGACCGGCAAGCTGCTCCAGCTGTGCAACGGCAGCCTGTACGACGAGGACGGCACGGTGCACCAGATCCACCGGTGCAAGCTGGATGCTTTCGACGAGCTCATCGACGCGCTGGACGGCCAGAGAGCCCTTGTGTTTTACGGTTTCCGCTTCGACGAGGAGCAGCTCACCGAGACCCTGAAAGCCCGCCACAAGAGCCTCAGATTCGCCGTGCTGCGCTCCGGGCAGGATGCCGCAGACTGGAACGCAGGAAAGCTGGACGTTCTGCTGGCCCAGCCTGCCAGCTGCGCCTACGGACTGAACCTGCAGCAGGGCGGTCACCACCTGATCTGGTACAGCCTGCCCTGGAGCCTGGAGCTTTACGCCCAGGGCGAAGCACGGCTCTACCGCCAGGGCCAGACCCAGAGCGTCATTGTTCACCGGCTGATCGTCAAGGGCGGTGCCGACGAGATGGTGGTCAAGGCACTGAACCGCAAGGACACCGACCAGAACAGCTTGATGCAGGCCG
>ENA-ORLM01001285-ORLM01001285.1-human-gut-metagenome-genome-assembly--contig:-NODE-1285-length-16670-cov-6.411439_pt1 | contig 16670 bp, 15 predicted proteins | sample MGYA00243063_ERZ508815 | MGnify/ENA primary metagenome ERZ508815 (study PRJEB26277, sample SAMN04329768) | human gut metagenome | biome: human-associated habitat | host: Homo sapiens | place: USA...
CAGAATCCAGTTGATCGTGTCCCTGTTCATGATAAATTCAAGGCAACTGAACTCTTCACGAACAAGTATGGCATATCACGACCGGAAATCTGATAGTTGGTCGAGTAGCTCCCGCTCCGCCCCTCGCTTTTCCCGTAGGTGTTCGTATCAATCGTTTCCTTGCCGAGCAGTTCAGACACATACTTGTGCGTACTCTGTTCATTGCCGCCGAGATAGAGAAATTCATCGCAGTTGCCCACGATGGATTCCCAGTGTTTCTCAAACAACGCCTTTAACTGCGCCAGATTTTGCAGGATAATGGATACCGACACGCCTCTTGAACGCATAACGGAAAGTATCTTGTCAAAATCGTCGGGCAGGCTCACATTGGCAAACTCGTCCATCAGAAAATGGACGGGTATCGGCAGACTGCCGCCGTGGATATGGTCAGCGGAGTAAAAAAGCTGCTGGAAAAGCTGCGTGTAAAGGATACTGACGAGGAAATTAAAACTCGAATCATTATCCGGTATCAGCGCAAACAGTGCCGTTTTCTTCTCGCCCATTGAAGCAAGGTCAAGCTCATCGGCGGAAGTCAGCGCCGCTAAGCTTTCAAGATTGAATTTCTCCAATCTTGCGGCAAGAGTGATCTGAATGGATTTGAGCGTCTTTGCTGAGCCGGAGTGGTAGGAACGGTAGTATTTCAGGGCGATATGGTCGGGATTATCCATTTCCAAATCGGCGAACAGATTGTCGAGTGGAGAAGGGCGGTTGTCCTCCTCGTCCTCAATCGCCGCCGCCCTGAGCATTTCCATTACCATAGCGAAATTCTGCTCCTCCTCCGGCGCTTCGTAGTGCAGATAAAAAACAAGGGCGAGTAAAAGCATACTCGCCGCAGTATCCCAAAAAGGATCGTTGGATTGAGAGCCTTTCGGGGTGGTACTCTTAAAAAGGTTGGTCACGAGGCGCTGAATATCGTTGTCGTTCCTGAGATAGACAAACGGGTTGTAACAATGGCTTTTCTCCATTGAAATCAAGTCCAGCACCTTGATCTCATATCCTGCTTTTTCAAGTAGATTGCCGACATCACGCAGAATTTCCCCTTTTGGATCTAAAATTACCTGAGAGGAATTGCTTGTCTGCATTAAGTTCGGCTTACAATAGAATCTCGTCTTGCCTGCGCCGGAGCCGCCGCACACCAGAGTATTGAGATTGCGGCGGTGCTTTTTCGCATTGAGTCCGATCCGGACATTCTGCGTCATCAGCTTATTTTCCGAGGGCGGGCTTTGACGGTACTTTTTATCAATGGCTTTTGCGCTGCCCCATTTCGCAGAGCCGTGTTCCTCACGCCGTCGGTAATTCCTCCGTGTAGACAGATAAATCCCAATCCCCATTCCGTAGAGCAAAAGCAGAACGAGGACAGTTTTTAAGCTGTCCCCGCAAAGTTCGATATGGAACGGATCATTGAAAACCGTCAAAAGGCTCGGCAGTATCTCCGGCAGACCGCCCTTGACGGACGGCGCTATCAATAAGCCGAGCCACACAACGGGAAGAATCCCGATTACCGCAAGGATAATCGCAGACTGACTGCCGCTATCTCGATTCACGGCAGGATTCCTTTTCTACCACTTTGAACTTGCGTCTTGGGGCGTGACCGATTTTGATAATCAGGTCGTCAACAGCGTCGGTGGACTTTCCCTCTTTTTTGAGGTCGGTCTTTTTATCGTTCAGGGAACGAATTACAACGCCGTGTTCATAATCGTCCAAAGCGATATGGTAGAGTTCTTCTTTCATCTCAGCTACCTCCGGTTATCTCTCCTGTTCCTTTGAGCGCTCCGCCCGCTGGCGGTACAGCTCATCGGAAACACGGGCGGTAATTTCCTTAAATGCCTTCTGCGTCTTGCCGAGTTCGGCTTTGATGTCCTTCGGCTCTTTGTTTTTCAGTTCATCGGGGATACGGTCAATCGCAAAGTTCTGCGTATCGACTCCGTATTTCTTGCAGAGCATATACCCAATGCACACCGCTTGAAATCCCATATCCCTGCGGCTGTATACCTCGCTGTTCATAGAAAGCTCGGCGTGACCGAGTTCCTGAGCGACGCACTGGCAGAGGGCAACGCTGTCGCCGATGTCCCGCTTCACATAAAGCGTCTGATCTTCATTTTTATAAAAAGCGCCCATATCGGGATAAGGAAGCTCACTCACACTTTCAATGTTGATCGGGGCGCTGTCGAGCATAACCGCCACCAGCTTTCTCGGATCACGGTTAGCGGTCGGGGCGGCGGGGCGCTTGCCGTTGGTCTGTGAAACATCCAGCACTCTTTTCAAGTTAAAATCAATGCCGATTGTCCCGTCTTTCTTGGTGTACTCGTAGGGATCAAGGATAATAAAGGTCTTGGAGCCTTTATTGACCTTTACGCCCTCAGCCGCCCAATCATCAAACTCCTTGATTTGGCTTGCCTGCGGGAACTGTTTATACATCAGCAGCGTATTGTTCGCCGTGTACCTGTCCATACGGCTCTGCACATCAAGGTAGGCTTTGAATTTTTCCGGCGACTGCACCACTTCCGAAGCGGTATTGTCGAGCAGTTGATAAATGGCTTCTTTCTCCGCCTTTTTCTTGGCGGCGTATTCCTCCGGCGAAAGTCTCGGCGGTCTTGCGCCGCTGCTTTGCTTATTCTTAAAATCGTTGGTCATATCTTTTTACCTCTCTTTTGATAGATTTGATTTTTGCGGGTGCGGGACGCTAATCTGCCCCAACGCCTGTGCTGTGCGGTTTTCTTCTTTGGAAGCGGTCGGCTCGCTGCGCTCTGTTCCTTTTTCTGCCTTTGCCGCCGCCCTGTATCTGCTGAGATTTTCCTTTACAGACGATTTCACACGGGAAACTCTGAGCTTATCCGCTGTATCCATCGCCTTTTGCTCCAAAGACGCAAATCCTTTCTGCGCTTTTTCAAATAAACGGGACAGCCTTGATAATACGCCTTTATCCGTTTTGGAATGTTCCGCTTCCTTTGCGGCTTTTCCCATAAACAGCAGCCCCATATTTTTCAAATGCCCTTTTGCTCCCTGAAGCTCCACCTGCATAGCGGACAGCTTCTTTGTGTCCTGCGCCATCTCCTTTGACATTCTGCCGAACATAGCAGACAGCTTATCCAGCGCTTCGGGGATTTTCATTGCCCTGACCGATTCGGCGAGGGCGTCCCTGCCTCTTTCCCGGAACGCCCGCACAGCGTTCCCGGCTGACTGGATCAGATTGTCCTTCATCTTTTTGACTGCGGAAAATCCCTGACGGATTTTGCTCTCCGTTTTTTCCACAAGGGTATGGCACTTGCTCCGCAGCGTGTTGTTGTGGATCAGATTGATTTCACGGCGCATATCCTGAAGCTCGCCGAGCATTCCTGTCAGCGTTTCTTCCATACCGCCGATATAGCTTACCAGCGACTGCACCTCGTTTTTCTCTTTCATCAAGCCGTTTTTATCAAGCGTGTCTAACAGCTCCACGATCTGCGGGTGTTCCTTCAGTTGATCCATTTCGCTCACCTCTCTTTCGGCTTCTTGGATTTCTTCGGCTGCCTGTGAACGGTCTGCCGATTGGCTTCAGGGGTTTTCGGCTTCTCTTTGGAAACCTCCGGCACAGTACGCTCTGCTTCCTTTTCCGCTTTGGCAGCCGCCTTGTATCGGTCGAGCTTTTCCTTGACCGAAGGCTTCTTATCCGCCGCCTTTGCGACACCCTTATCAGTGTGCGTACCTGTCGTTTCTGAGTCTCGCTCGGACAGAGGGCTTTTGTCCGTCTTTGCGACCGAGGGGTTTTGGTGGGAATTTTCCTCCTTCTGCATTGGCTTTCCCATCGCTTCCTCCACGATGATTTCGCCCCTTGATTTCGTAGGCACTTCATTGGCAGCCGCTTCACGGTCTGCCACATCTTTTTCCGCTTCGGAAACAATGGAAGCCTTATCGACTTTACCAAGTTCAAAGCGGTCGGAAATACGCTGGATTTTCGCAGCGTCCTCCGCACGGGCGATAATATCGACCATCGCCGTATCGCTCTTGGTATTTTTATCACGCAGAACGCAGTAAAGGACGCCGTACCGTTTCGCCTGCTCGGTAAACTTCGGCAGGTCTTTCTGCTGGAACGAAAAAACCTTCAGCTCCTTGCCGGACTTAATCATATTGGTAAGCCGTGCTTTTCCTCGTGTCTTATTCGACTGGCTGATTTCCTGCTTCAGCACGGAAGCTAACAGAATAGCGATATTCTTCGCCGCCGAGCCTGTGAGCCGGACAGCCACTTCAAATCCTTCAAGCGACAGCCTGACGATTTGTTCTGCTGCGTCACCGCCGTTGTTCATAGTTTCGGGACTCCTTTCTTTGAGATTTTTCTTCCTCTGCTTTGACTTGCGAAAGGGTATCGGCAATTACGCCTGACCGCTTTGCAATCCCATCGCAGAGCTTTACTTCTTTGCGAAGCTCTTTCAGGCGTTCGGAGATAGCTGAAATTTTTATCTTTGCCGCCGACAGCCGTTCATCTGATATATCTACCTTTCGTATTTCATTTCGGAGATGTGTTCTGTCGGCGGTAAGGGTTTTGATTTCGTCCTCAACCGACCGCTTATATGAAAAAAGCTGCTCATCCGTACCGATCTGGTGCTTGCCGAGCAGCGTTACCTGTTTGGTGAGTTCGTCCATCTTCATCAGATCGTCTTTGAGAAGATAGTGAAGCCTCGCCGTATTCTGTTGTTTCTGATTGTGCTTCGGAAGGTAGCCGAGCCGATAGCAGTAGTATAGATACAAGCCATACAGACCGCCGACCTTTTGGATTTTGCTTTCTCTTGTGGGCAGGCGGTACTGCCGGACAATATAGGTCTTTGGCTGGAACGGCTTGAACACGATATTATCCCGGTTGGCAATAAGCCGTTCAAGGATTTTCTCTTTGGTGTATTCCTCGCCGAGCCGGTAAGTCCGTATCGGCTTTTCGCTGCCCTTGGGTGTAACCGTCGCATACTTACGATTAGGACTAAAATTCGAGTGATAGCCCATCACGCTCAGCTCATATTGGAACTGCCGCAGGTTGCGGCTCATCGCAATCGCCTCGTCAATCGCTTTTTTTGCGTTGTTGTATCGGGTAGGCATACCCGCCTCGTCCTTCATCGTAAGATAGGCGGGCGATCTGTGCAGCTCCGGCTTTTCTACAATGGACAGCTTATGTTCCAAGCAGATCTCATCGGCGATATGGCGGAAGTAGTACCAAGACTTTTCTTTGTCTTTCAGCCGCTTCCCATCGGCAAAGGAAACGGAGTTGATGACAAAATGGCAGTGGAGATGTTTCGTGTTCAGATGGGTAGTAACGACCACCTGAAACCGCTTGCCCCACATCTTTCTTGCAAACTCCATTCCGATCTGCTGCGCCTGTTCGGGCGTGACCTCGTTTTCCTTAAAGCTCAGATACCCGTGATACGCCTGAATCCCGTCCGTCTTGCCGAACTGTTCCTTGACGGTAATGAACTGGTCACGAGCCATCGCCACATTGCAGTTGATCCCGTCGCAGAAAAACTCGTGTTCCGTTTTCTCCTCGTCCTTCGCATAGGCAAGCACATCTTTGAGCGCCTGATAATCTTCGGCAGAATATTCGGGGTTGGCGGTCTTTTCAGGATTGGTCGTATAGTCCAGTACCTGACCGAGCCGGACGCTTACCTTCCAAAGCTTTGTTACTGCCATTTCAATCCGCTTTTTTCAGGGCGCAGAAATTCACGCTCAATCGCCGCCTGAAACTTGTGCCACCTCAGCGCCTCATTCTTCAGCATTTGCGAATCCACAAAGCCGAGGGCGTTCGCTTTAATGGCGAGCTGATTGATGTTGTTTCCGATAGCGGAAAGCTCCCGCATAGCGTCATAAAATCTCTCGTCCGGTTTTTCTCTCGGCTCATAGCCACGAAGCAGCAGTCGAATCAGCGCCGCTTCGGTCAGGCAGGCTTTCTTTGCTTTCTTCTGCAAGTCCTGTGCTTCCGCCTTTGAAAACCAAAACTGTTTTTTGACTGTTCGTTTCACAGTTCCTCGTCCTCCTTTCGGATATTTGGTGTGCGGCTGATTCGGTTGATCTGCATAAGGCACATTATCGTCACGCCGATAATGCCGCCGAGCAGGAAGCCTATCATAAAGAATAGAAATTCGTGCATAGTCAAAATCCTTTCCTGTATTGGGGTATTAGGGGCAGCCCCTAACGAGCTTTTACTGTTTTTGCCCGATAGGAGTAAAAACAGTCTGCTCGCTAAGCTAACGCAGACCTGTCGGGCTGCCCCGTATTTTCCTGATATTTATCGTTCTTTGTCCGCCCTGTCGGGCTTGAACGGCTCGATCTCAATCCCGTGTGCGGTTTCGTGGAATCGCTCAGGATACCGAAAAAGCCGTTTGTACTTCAGTAGTTGTTCGCTCGATAAGCTGCTGTATTTCTCATCGGCGACATTGGAACGGGCAATAAAAAAGTCGCCGTGAATGATGTCGGCGACCTCTCTTGAATCTTCAATCAAGAAGCATTTTTCTATTTTCCAACCGTCCTTACCGCCCATTTCGTCCGCCATCAAGCCCTCCATTCTCAGGCACGGATCAACACCGTCCAGAGAAGCACCGTAGATGGAATAGCCGCCCATACGGGACTGGAACGCTTTGTTGTCCGAGCTTACTTCATAAGTCCGTTCAAATTCGCTGTACGGTTTTTTGAAGGTATCAGCGGTAAAAATGATATGTGCGGTAAGGTGCTGTCTGTTGTTTTCCGCTTCCCGAAAAAGGGATTTCAGGTCGCTGTAACTCATCTGTGTGCGCTTCGGCGGCTGGTAGACCGCCCGATTCATCGGCAGCTTTCCCTGCTTCCCATCACGGTTGCAGACGATAGCAGCGTCATCTTCAAAGGGCATATACTCGTCTAAACCGCCTCTGCCGACCAGTTCTTTCATCGCTTCATAGGTGTTCGGTATCTCTTTCACAATCGGAGATTTGCCGACCGGAACGAGCAGGACAGAGATTTTCTCCTGCTCGGCAAGCGATAGGAAGCGGTCGCTGATCTGCGTCTTTTCCGGCTCAAAATCAACCTTCTGAAAACCGAAGCTGTCGCAAAAGTGGAAGTAGCTTTTTCCGGTATTCCCGTCAATGATCTCCACCACATCGGACACGGACATCGACCGCCCTTTATATCCTGCGGGGTGTTTAAGATTGAAAATCTCATAGAGTTTTTCCAGCGTGAAGCAGTTTACTTCTCCCTCGAACACCTTATCATAGAGGCTGCTGTCGATTTCTGAGCTGCCCTGAAATTTTGGAAGGCTCTCGTAATTCATAAAGGCGACATTGTTGGCGTCACGCTTCATATTGATCTGATAAATTCGTACATTCAACGCTCATAGCTCCTTTCTTTGGATTTGTAGATTCCAAGCTGTATGCAGAGGTAATCGTTATAGTCCTTGCCTTTCTTCGGCGGCTCGTCAAAGACCTCATACTTGTTTCTGAGCAGTTCTTTTAAGGTGTTGGCACAGAGCCTTCCCGTTTTGTCATTGTCCAAGTGCAAATGAATCGTCTTGATAAGTGGATTTTTCTCAAGGAAAACGGAAAGCGCAATCGGAATTTTGCTGTCTTTGCTCTCTTTCTTCGGCTGATACACGCCCGAAAGAGAGAGCAGATTTTCTGCTTTGTAGTCCTTACCCTGAGCTTTTAGCAAAGTGGCATAGGACAGCAAATCAATGGCGGCTTCAAACAAATGCACCGACTGGCAAGGCTCTTTTGCAAGCAGGCGAAAGGAATATTGCTTGTCGCTTCCGTATGCGTCTCCCTTAAAGGTACTGCTTCCTAAACCACGGTAAGCGGCATATTTGGGCGTCCCTGTTTCGTCCTTCCCGACAAAAACCGCATTATGATAGCGCCCGTTGCTTTCAAAAATCACACCGTCCGCAATGCACTCCTGAATAATCTGATAGTCAATGCCACGATTAAAAAGGTACTGTATTACCCGTTTACTGTCTTGATATTTTTCCGGCAAACGCAGTACCTTTGGCTCAGTTTTTTCTTCTTTTTTCGGTGGCGGCGTCCAATTTGCCAGTTCTTTTCCCGTAAGGATTTCCACTGCGTCCATAAAAGAATAGTTCCTGACTTTTATCAGATAGTCAAGCGCATTATAACCGCCGAAACCTTGCGACCACCAAAACCATTTGCCATTGGACATTTTCAGGCTGTCGTGGTCAACGGTACGATATACATTTCTCGTTCCTTTAACTTCCTCAACATTATCCGGCTCAAACTTTCTCAGATAAGTGAGCAGGTCTATTTGCCGCACCTGTTCAATAATCTCCGGCTCAACATATGGCATATCAAATCTTACCTTTCCTGAGAAGCTCTGCGACTTTCTCAATGGAATCTTCCATATCTTCAACTTCGGCATTCATCAGCCATTCGTCCCAAGACAGCTCCAAAACATTTTTCGTTTTCATAAGGGAGCTTACCATTTCAGGCGGAAGCTCCGTATTCTCCACATAGTCGTACAGCTCGCACATAAAGGCAAACTGCTTATCGTTTGTGATGATTGTGACCTGCGGCTGGCAGAGATACCGCTTCACATATCGGATCAATTCTCTTTCAAGCTGGCACTGCAACACCAGCATATCCGCACGGACGGTTTTTAATTTACACACCATTTTTCTCACCTGCTTTCTCTGTTTTTATCCCGTTTGAGTACATCGTTTGCCCTTGTTTCAATGGAATCCCGAATGGTATCCATGTGTTCAACCTCTCTGTCCTTAAACTCATTATAGACATCATCAAGCGGGCAGGGAGAGCGAAGCAACGCCTTTGCCTGTTTCGGAGAAAGTTCCAGCTCCTCCATACACATCACAATGTCCTCTTTCATCGTGTACTCGTAGGTATGATTCAGAATTTCCTCCGGCGGCTGATTAAGCAGCCAGTCCCTGTACTTGTCCTGCTCGGCTTTCATCTTGTCGTAGAGCAGGGCGTTATAGTCTGTTTCGCCCATAAGCGAACACCTCCTTAAACAAAAAATATAGCCGCCTGATTTTTCATAAAAACCAAGCGGCTATGTAAAACAAAAAACAGACTTCCTATATTAAATCACAGGTTACATCAATAACAGTTGAGAATTTTGAAAGGTTTACTCCATATATTATCCATTCATTTGAATTATTTGGCGATTGATGCCCACTCATTACTAATGATACAAGATTGCCTTTACTATCAATAATTGGCGCTCCACTTGTACCTTGAAAATCTTTGTGTGAATAGTTCTTGTTTTCAAGCACAAATATATGATAGCTGTTCTCGGATTTAAGATAGCGAAGATTATCATAATATGCAAGCGTCGAGTAAAGCCCTAAGACTGTTTCGGTTTCAATGAGACTACCTTTTATTAGACCGCAAAAACCATATTTTTCATTAGTTGTGGGGGCTACACTCAAATCAGAAGTTAAAGGTATTCTATCTATTTTTTCAAACTCTCCGATATGATTTTTATTTATTAAGAACTTGCAAGGTGGCATTGGTGTTGAAAATTTTTTCATAGCAAAATCTATAATATCTACTTCTTTTGTCCGCAAATCTCCCATTGCACAAATACTAAAATCATTGACTTCATATAAAACAGTTCTACACTTTTCCGAATCGTAGTCAACGACTATACCATGAAGGATGTCTGTTTTAACTTCAACTGCGTGGAGTACGGTAAGAAATATTAAGTGTCCTTTGTAATTTACAAAACATCCACTACCCATTGAACACGGTTTGTGGGTTTTTGAATCAATTGAATTAACAGGAATAGTTGACAAAATTCTTGTCATCCTTAGAGCTTGAGAATCCATATCAGTTCCTTGCTTTCATTTTCTATTTTCAGTTATTATATCACAGCTATATGAGGATTTCCACCTTGCCGTGATATGTAAAGGCGGTATGAGACTGCTCCCATACCGCAAAGAAGGTTATCGTTCATAAGCTCTTTCTTTTGAAACGGGTACGCTGTCGCCCTCGTCCGGCGCACCGTCCACCAGCTCGTTTTCCCGCTTATCCACATTGAGCAGACCATTAAGGACATTGAGCCGATTTGTCTTTTCGGTCAGTTCTTCTTCCTTGTCAAACGGTTTCTCAACCTCTGCTTTCGCAGTAGCGAATTGCTGTTCGAGAGTTGAAAGCTCCCTGCTTTTCGCCTCCAGCCGTTCAGGGATTTTCTCAATGGCATTGTCGATTCGGGTAATGTTGCCGATAGCGTCCGTGCCTAAAGAGACGGAACGGGAAAGGCTGCCCTTGATTTTTACCTGATAGGCTTTTTCAAAGGTATCAAAGGAAAGCTCCAACTCAAAGCCTCTGTACTTGCCGAGAGGGACGGGATCGGGCGAGGTCATTTCCTTGCAGGCGTCAATGATTTTCTGTCCGCCTTCCGCTTTTTCGGAATAAGAAACACCCTTAACCTCAATCCCTACAAAGGTATCGTCAAGAGGCTTCGGGTGTTCTTTTGCAAGTGATATGTCCTTTTCCAGTCCCGCAATCGTCTCTTTCGTCCGAGCGATTGTTGTCGGGTAGTATTTGATGATCTTGTCCTCCAGCTCGTACTTCTCAGAGAGATAATTTGACTTCAAAAGACGCAGCTTCTGCACCTGAATATCCAAATCCATTTTTTCCTTGATGTGCGGATTGTCCGCCGCAAGCATTTTGATCTCCGCATAAGAGAGAGCAGTAGCGTCCACATCTTCACAAGAACGCACGGGCGATTTGCTCGTCATAATCTGACTTGCGAATTTCTGCTTGCCCTCAACGAGCTGCCAGCAGTATGCGTCAAAAGTCCCTTCCGTAACATATCGGTACAGACCGACCTTCGGGTTTTCGTTGCCCTGCCGCACCGTCCGTCCGGCACGCTGCTCCAGATCGGCAGGTCGCCACGGGCAGTCAAGGTCGTGGGAAGCAATAATCTTGTTCTGCACATTCGTACCTGCGCCCATTTTCTGCGTGCTGCCCATCAGGATTCGCACTTCGCCACGGCGCACTTTTTTGAACAGCTCCTGCTTTTTCGTCTCAGTATCCGCCTCGTGGATAAACTTAATTTCCGATTCGGGAATACCACGCTCGATCAGCTTCTGTCGTATATCCGTGTAGACGGAAAACTCGCCTGCACCCTTTGGAGTGGAGAGGTCGCAAAAGAGGAGCTGCGTCAGTTTTTTATCACTGTTTTCCTCCCATATACGGAACACCTCGTTTACGCAGGCGTTGACTTTACTGCCTTCCTCATCGGGTAACATTGGATTCATCATTCGCTGGTCAAGGGCGAGCTTCCGCCCATCGTTTGTGACTTTCAGCATATTGTCCACGCTGGAATCCACATTGCCGCCCCTTATCTTTTCGGCTCGTTCGCCGAGAGAGGCGACCATATCTTTTTGCACCTGCGACGGCTTCACGGCGATGTTGTGATACTCCACTTCCGGTACGGGAAGATCGAGCATATCCGCCGTTTTGATGTCCGCCACCTGCTTGAACATCGCCATCAGTTCAGGCAGGTTATTGAATTTCGCAAAGCGTGTTTTCGCTCTGTATCCTGTTCCTTCGGGTGTAAGCTCAACTGCCGTGACCGTCTCGCCGAACATCGACGCCCAAGCGTCAAAGTGCTGTAAATCGTGTTCTTGCAGCGTCCGGTACTGCAAATACCGCTGTATGGTATACAGTTCATAAGGTAGGAAACGCCACGCCATACTTCCTTTCGTCCGTGGTCTTGGCGTAACCCCCTCCAGAACCGTGCTTACACCTCTCGATGTACACGGCTCGCCATCTTTCATAGTTTAAGTGATTTTGTCTTTGCTTCTTCGTAGCATTTCGGGCAGAGAGCCAATGACTTCCGCCTTTTCAGTAACATCAGTTCATCAAATTCATTATCAGCGTTCAAATCTTTTAAGCGCTTTACATGGTGCATATACACTTTCACGGGGTTTGCTCCGCACATCTCGCATTGTCCGCTTTTTAAACGTCCTGCAAGACTATTCGGTTTTATCTGCCCTCTGTATTTCGGCATAATGTCTACAAATTCAGGTGCGATATTGTTATTACGCCTAAATCCTTCATTGTAAAACTCACACCGCTTTGTTCCACTCTTGGTTTTGTAATCTGCGCCAAAGTCGCCCTTTACGCTACGGTATTTCTTATACATCTTCATAACAGAAGAATTATATTTTGCCGCCAACGTCTTTAAACAGCTTCCACGCATGATAGAATGAAATTTCCCCAGATTGCATACATTGATTGCTAACCTGTAATAATTGTACAATCCTCTGATTTCAGAATTATATTTACTGATGATTGCCACATCGTCTAATGGCATAAGCGCCCCTCTGTGGAGTGGCTTCCAAATCTCTTTGCCGTTTTCGTCTTTTTTGATTTTAAACGCACCGTATTCGTGCAGTTTCGCAATCCATTTTTCTTTCGGCATATATAACTGCACTTTTCCATACCACACCCGTTGCAGACCTTTTTTCGTCCGCTTTGTGTCCTGACTTCTTGATATTCTTATGTCGTATCCAAGATACCGCACCTTTTCAGAGGAATGGGTAACGTGAGTTTTCTCCTCCGACATTGTGAGATTTAGCTTGTCTTTTAGAAATATCTTTACCTGTTCCTTGATATTTTCAGCATCCTGCTTTGAACCTGTTATTGAAATCAGGAAATCGTCAGCGTAACGGTTGTATTGAAGTCTTTTGTAATTCTCATCCATCTCGTCTAAATGTGGTGTGGACAACATCACTTTCCTTGCTTCTTTAAATGCTGCTAGGTTTGCTTCTGTGCGCTCTATTTCCAGATTTTTCTGCGCTTTCCGATAAGCCCAGCGTACCTTATCATGGTCTTTGTGGACTTTACGGCTTCTTGTATCGCCTTTGTCAAAACTCTTTTTCATCCTTGCCATGAACTCATCAAGTTCATTCAGATAGATGTTGGCAAGTATCGGACTGACACCGGAGCCTTGTGGACTGCCGGAGTACGTTTCATGGTATGTCCACTGTTCCATATATCCTGCCCTTAGAAACTTCCACATCAGCGATATGAACGCTTCATCTTTTATGCGCTTTCTCAAAAGCTGTATTGTGATATGGTGGTCGAAGCTGTCAAAACAAGCCTTAATGTCTCCTTCGATTATCCACTTTGCACCAGTGAACAGCGTTACGATTTCTTTTAACGCTGTGTGGCAACTTCTTTTCGGTCTGAAACCATGTGAATTATCAGAGAATGTCGGCTCATAGATTGCTTCAAGTATCATACGGACAACTTCCTGTAACAGTTTATCGTCCGTTGACGGAATCCCCAATGGGCGCTTTTTACTGCTGTTTTTCTTCGCAATATAAACACGCCTTGCAGGGTTCGGCTGGTATGAGTGGTCTCTCAGCTTCTGAATGAGCTTTTCAATGCGCTCCATGCTCATACCGTCAAGAGTGAATCCGTCTGCACCTGCCGTCATGCTCCCCTGAGAGGTCGCAATATTCTGGTATGCAAGCAGATAGAACTCTGGGTTGTACAGGTTACGGTATAATCTCTCGTACCTGTACTCTTTGTTTTTTGCTTTTTCACTTAAACTTTTCAATACATTTTCGGGACTTCTCATAATGCCTCACGCACCTTTCCTTATTATTTGTATTGAAGAAAGACTGTCTCCCTTCGCCATGTGGACGGCTTTCCCGTCCTCGGACTACTACGGAGACTCTGTTGCCATAGTAAATATTCAGAGTCACTTTTCTCATAGCACTCATAGCCGATTTTCGGCATTTTACCTTAGGCAATCCCCGTTTAGAACTGCAATAACATAAGCCTGTTATGATTTCGGATGTGACGTTCGTCGTTTTCCATTATCCTATGGCTGATTTACTCTGGGTATCTTGTGGATACGCATGGCCGACTCATATCCACCAGAGTACATGCGAGTATAACTTCCTTACGCATGGAGCAACATTTTGCCCAATCTCCGACTGTCATTCAGGCAGTTTAGCTTTCATCCTTATTCATAACTTTTCGCCACTACCACGCAAACACTTTGGAAGTTTCCGTGTTTCGTGCCCTCCGACATGCTACACTCCCCATCGGGTTTCCCCTTTTGGATAAGTCGGGTGACGATAGGGTGCGGATTATTCCGCTTTGATACCTTGCCCTATTACTTGCTCAAGGTAAGATTATTACAGCCCCTTACGGGCGCACAACCATACTGTTTGAAATCGGCGTACCCGTCGCAAACACAACGCCACGCCCTCCGGTAATCTCATCAAGATAGCGGCATTTCATAAAAAGGTCGGAAGATTTCTGCGCTTCCGTCTGAGCGATACCGCCTACATTCCGCATTTTCGTGTAAAGATACAGATTCTTGTAATAATGACTTTCATCTATGAAAAGCCTGTCTATACCAAGTTCTTCAAAGGTTACGACATCATCCTTTCTTGATTGATCGTTCAGCTTTTCCAGCTTCGTTTGCAGGGATTTTTTCGTCTTTTCAAGCTGCTTGACCGAAAAACGGTCGCCACGGTTTCGCTTTATATCCGCAATCCCTTCGATAATATCGTCAAGCTGCTGCTGTAAAACAGCCCTCTGCCGTTCAATCGAAATTGGGATTTTTTCAAACTGCGAGTGACCGATAATCACAGCGTCATAATCGCCCGTGGCAATCCTGCCGCAGAAGCGTTTTCGGTTTTTCATCTCAAAGTCTTTCTTCGTAGCGACCAATATATTCGCCGCCGGATAGAGCTGCAAGAACTCCGCCGCCCACTGCTCCGTCAAGTGATTCGGCACGACAAAGAGGGATTTATTGCAAAGTCCGAGCCGCTTGGATTCCATAGCGGCAGCAGTCATTTCAAAGGTCTTGCCTGCACCCACGGCGTGTGCTAAGAGGGTATTCCCGCCGTAAAGGATATGGGCGACCGCATTTTTCTGATGTTCCCGAAGCTCAATTTCGGGATTCATTCCACTGAAAATGATATGGCTTCCGTCATACTCACGGGGACGGATACTGTTGAACTTGTCGTTATACAGCCGCACCAGCTTTTCCCGTCTTGCGGGATCACGCCATACCCAATCCTGAAAGCCCTGCTTGATCAGCTCCTGCTTAGACTGGGCGATAGCCGTTTCCTTTTTATTGAGGACAGCTTTCTTTTTGCCCTCATCATCTTCCATATAGTCAAAGACACGCACATCTTTCATATTGAGCGTATCTTCGATAATTTTGTAGGCGTTTACCCGCTTTGTGCCATAGGTATTATAGGCTTTCAGGTTTCCACGGTCGTAGGATTTTCCCTCCACATTCCATTCGCCTGTCAGCTTTGAATAATGGACTTTGATGTTCCACTGTGCATATCTGGGCGTATCCAAAAACTCGTACATAAACTGCTGTGCGATTTCTTCCGGCAGCCAAGTCGTGCCGAGCTGCACGAAAATCTCGCTGGCAGTCAGGTCTTTCGGCTGTACCTTTTCGAGCGCTTCCACATTGATTTTGTAATCTTCGGGGTAGACCTCTGCGGATTTTTTCGCCCAAGCGAGCTTTTCTCTCACATTGCCGGAAAGATATTCGTCTGCCATCAGGTACTTTCGCTCGGTGCTGTTTCCGTAGCCGTACATCGGGTTTAGGAAGATAACGCCCTTTAATTCCTCATAGATTTCCTGCTCGGTCTTGCCCGTAAGGGAACACATATATTCCATATCCACACAGGCTTTTTCGCCCATAGATACGGCAAGCGCTTCGCTGGCGGTATCCACCGTGGTAACGGGTGTATGGGGCTTGATCGTCCGCTTCGTGAACATATCCGCCTTGCGTTCCAGCTCCCCGTTTTCGTCCAGTACCTCCAGTGCGGAAAGCAGGGCAAAGGAGCTGTCCTGCGAAAAAGCGGACACATTCGCACGGGAATTGATCAGCCCGTACTTTTTGGAAAAGGTGTCGTAAAGCGCATTTAGCTTCTGCTGTTCCTTTTCGATTTCATAATCGGGATAATCGGCAATCTGCATTTCAATCAGGCTGCGGACACAATCTCGAATGACAATCATACCCTTAATGCGGTTTTCTGCCGTAGCGGAACACTCCACCGGCGTCATTCGGGAATTTTCACGGTAATAGATTTTATCGTCCACAACCGTATAGGAAAAGTTGCGGACTTCGGGATCGGCGGGAATGGAATTATCTTCTTCGGTCAGTTCCTCGTCCACCTCGTAATCCGTAATCTCTGCGTGGATATTGGAAATGGCTTCGTCCAAAAGCTCGGCAAGGTCGGCGTTTTCGTAAGGGACAACGGTATCTTCCTCGCCGAATCTGCCGGATACGGTTTTCCATTCACCAAGTACCATTTCGGGATGATCGACGAAGTAGGCGTTCATCTTCACGCCGTTTTCATCGGTGTTCAGGTGTACCCATTCAGGCTCAAGGTCAATAAGCCTGTCCCGCTTCTGTAATATCAAAATATCCGAAACGACCTCCGTTCCGGCGTTTCCCTTAAAGGTGTTGTTCGGCAGTCGGATTGCGCCGAGAAGGTCGGCTCTCTGTGCGATATACTTCCGCACGGCTGGATTTTCCTTATCCATTGTGCCTTTGCTTGTGATAAGCGCCATCACGCCGCCCGGTCTGAGCTTGTCTAAGGACTTCGCAAAAAAGTAGTCGTGGATTAAAAAGTTATGCTTGTTATACCTCCTGTCATTCACTCGAATATCGCCGAAAGG
>ENA-ORLM01001291-ORLM01001291.1-human-gut-metagenome-genome-assembly--contig:-NODE-1291-length-16602-cov-3.407262_pt1 | contig 16602 bp, 10 predicted proteins | sample MGYA00243063_ERZ508815 | MGnify/ENA primary metagenome ERZ508815 (study PRJEB26277, sample SAMN04329768) | human gut metagenome | biome: human-associated habitat | host: Homo sapiens | place: USA...
CCCGAGGCCGCAACCGACATGCCTGCCGCCGGTGACAGCTACTGCTATTGGAAGGCCGACAAGTGGGTTCTCTGCCACGCAGATAGTCCCAAGGCTGCCGAGGGCGGCTACGTGGGCCTCGTCGGCAAGAACCTCGACATCGCCTGTGACTAGCATCTTCCGTCTCGATTTGTAACATCTAGCGGGCTAAATCGTCTCTACCTGTTACAGATTTAGACAAACTGCGGGGGGCTGCCCGAAAATCTCGATCTGTAACACCAAGCCCGGTTTTGGCTGCCTACCTGTTACAGATCGAGACAAACCGTCCCCAAACCACCACAAAGGTGCCTGTCCCCTTTGTGGTGGTTTGGGGCGGCGGTATCAGAAAGTGTCAGGCAGGGGCGGCTGCCGGGCCGCCGTGTGCGAAAAGAAGTGTCGGCCTGCGTCGCTGTCGTTGGGCGAGGCCCTATTTGCGGGGATACTGAAACCACGACAAGCAGCGTATGAAAGGATCGATGCATGGCTTTTCGTAAAGACTTTCTGTGGGGCGGCGCGACGGCTGCCAACCAGTGCGAGGGCGCCTATAACGTGGACGGCCGCGGCCTTGCCAACGTGGACGTGGCTCCGCACGGCCCCGAGCGCTATGCGGTGGTCTCCGGCCAGCGTAAAATGCTCGACTTCGAGGACGGCTATTACTATCCCGCGCAGACCGGCATCGATTTCTATCACCACTAGAAGGAGGACATTGCTCTCTTTGCCGAGATGGGCTTTAAGACCTTCCGTATGAGCCTGGCTTGGACCCGCATCTTCCCCAACGGCGACGAGACCGAGCCCAATGAGGCTGGCCTGGCCTTCTACGAGGATGTATTCCGCGAGTGTCAAAAGCACGGCATCGAGCCGCTCGTGACCATCGCGCACTTCGACTGTCCGATTCACCTCATCAAGGAGTACGGCGGCTGGCGCAACCGCAAGCTCATCGACTTCTACAAGAACCTCGCGACCACGATCTTCACCCGCTACAAGGGTCTGGTGAAGTACTGGCTTACCTTTAACGAGATCAATATGATCTTGCACCTGCCGTTTATGGGTGCCGGTCTGGTCTTTGAGGAGGGCGAGAACAAGGAGGCTGTCGAGTACCTGGCCGCCCACAACGAGCTCGTTGCCAGCGCTTGGGCAACCAAGATTGCCCACGAGATCGACCCCGAGGTCAAGATTGGCTGCATGCTCGCCGCAGGTAGCTACTACCCCTACAGCTGTCGTCCGGGCGATGTGCGCCAGGCGCAGCTCGACAATCAGGACAATTACTTCTTCGTCGACGTTCAGAGCCGTGGCTACTACCCGGCCTATGCCGTCAAGAAGCTCGAGCGTCTGGGTATCGATGTGGGCATGACGGACGAGGACCGCGAGATCCTGGCCGCCAACACCGTCGACTTCATCAGCTTTAGCTATTACAGCACCCGTTGCTCCGCCGGTGCCGATAACCCCGATGTCGAGCGCACCCAGGGCAACGCCTTCGCCGGCGCCAAGAACCCCTACCTGCAGGAGAGCCAGTGGGGCTGGGCCATCGATCCGCTGGGCTTCCGCATCACCCTCAACGACCTGTACGACCGTTATCAGAAGCCGCTGTTTGTGGTTGAGAACGGCCTGGGCGCCAAGGATGTTGTCGAGGAGGATGGTTCCATCAACGACGACTACCGTATCGACTACCTGCGCCAGCATATCGCCGCGATGCGCGATGCGGTGACCGAGGACGGCGTTGACCTGCTGGGCTACACCACCTGGGGCCCGATTGACCTGGTGTCTGCCGGCACGGGCGAGATGTCCAAGCGCTACGGCTTTATCTATGTGGACCGCGATGATGCGGGCAACGGCACCCTCAAGCGCTCCAAAAAGAAGAGCTTCGACTGGTACAAGAAGGTTATCGCCACCAACGGCGAAGATTTGGCCTAGGCTTTCCCGATAACCGTAGCCTCCTAACCAAGGCGCCCGGCGAGTATGTGCTCGCCGGGCGCCTTGCCGTCTGCGGATTTTGGGACATGTGGCCCGCTTTTTGGGCCCATCTGTCGGTACACTAAAAGCACTATGGGTACCCGCGAGCGACATATTGGCAACGCGGCCGCCCGATTCGCACCCGTGGCGGATCCCAGAGGCGGCAGGCTCTTCGCCATGCCGCGATTCCTTGTTGGCATAACACATCGGGTGTACCGTCACCGCGTCTTCGCTATCGCCGGCGCCATCACCGCGCTGTTCCTCATGCTTTTGGCAGTCTTGCCGGCACTGTTTGCCTTCGACCCCAAACTTTCTAACGCCGTGCCCGCCTATAGCGAGGTATCCGAAGGGGTCGTGGATGCGCTCGTCCACTCGAGCTCTCTCCCGCTGCTTGTCGCCGCAATTATATTTTCGATCTGGGGCGTATCGGTCTATCTGCGCTGTTTGGACTATGTGTTGCGCCGCCGCCTTGTTGCCGTCGCCACCATCTGCGCCCTGTGGATGATCGAAGTCATTCTCAAGTACAAGTCGTTCACGCCGTTCTATGCCACCGTGCTGTGGTACCTGTACTACGTGCCCATGACGCTCATTCCGCTGTTCTACCAGCTGTGTGGTCTGCGCCTTGCGGGCCTGGAGCAACGCCGCCTGGGTCGCCGCTACCGTGCTGCACTGTGGATTGTGGCCATCCTGCTTATCGGATTTGTGCTCACCAACGATTTTCACCAGCAGGTCTTTCGCTTTGACCGCACAAGCGACACCTGGAGCAACGATTACACGTACGGCTGGGGTTATTTCGCCGTCCTCGTGTGGACGGCCTTTGACTTCGTGGCCTTTTTTATCCTGGTTGGCCGGTCCTCATCCTTTCGCATCCAGCGTTTCTCGGGCACGGCGGCGCTCGTACTGCTGGGTGGCGCATTCTTTGCCATTTCGTATGCGTTGCGCGTGCCCTGGGCATGGAGGCTCAACTTTTCGCTCGTCTATTGCGTCCTGTGCGTGGTGGCGATGGAAATCTGTCTCGATTGCGGTGTCATTCCGTCGTATCACGACATCGCCGGCATCTTCGACACCTTGCCGCTCGACCTCAAAGTTCTAACGCGCGACCTGCAGGAAGTCTATGCCACGCCAGTGTCAAAGCCAATGCCGGTAGGCGTGTGCGAGGAGTTGCGGACCCAGGAGCACGGCCGCGCCCATGCCTTTGCCGTGGCGTCCGATCCCGATGTGATGTACCGTGCCTTTCCGCTGCTGGGCGGATCGGCCCTGCTTGCCCAAGACGTGTCGGAGCTCAACGAGCTTAACCGTGAACTGGCGCATCGTCGCATGGAGCTGCAGCGTCAAAACGAGCTGCTCACCGCCGACTACGACCTTAAGACGCATTTGGCAGATCAAGAAGCCGAGACCTTGCTGGTCCAAGACGTGGACCAAGCGCTTGCCCGCGCGCTCGAAGGGATGTACGACCTGCTGAGCTCGCTGCCGCCGTTGACCGACGAAGCGTCTTCGCACGAGCGTTACCGCATGCTGCAGCGCGCCAAGATGCTCGTCGCCTATTGCAAGCGCAAGGGGTCGCTCACGTTGGCACAGCACGGGGAGAGCGGTTTTGATCGCGGCCGCATTCAGCTCATTGCCAACGAGCTCGCAAGCGACCTGCGCACCATCGATATCGATTGCGCCTCGATTATCGCCATACGGCGCCCGTTGCACGCCAGTACGGTAAGCGCCCTGTACGACTGCGTGTACGACTTTGCGTTTTTTGCCTACACCACCGACCATCCGGCGCTTATGTATCACTTGGGCGACCATGACCGATGCAGTGTCGAGCTGCGTGCCACGCTTTTTTCCAACGATGATGCAGATCTTTCGCAGACGCCCGCCGCGCAAGAACTCGAAAGCGCTCTGCAAGGGCGTAACGTGGCATACCGCTTTGAGGGCGAGCCCGGCCAGCTGCGCATGATCGTCTTGATGCCGAGGGCGGGTGAGTGACGATGCAGATTTCGCTCATCCTTCCCCAAATTGTTGCGCTCGATGTTGTCTTTGCCCTGGCTGCGTGTCTGCAGACGATTCACGTCCCGCTCATCGCATCGCGCCGCTCGTCCTATAACCGTAAGGTGATTTGCGCCTACGAGGCGAGCCTTGTGCTTCACCTGATGATTTCGGCGCTCATCTTATTCGCGTCGTCTGGCTCGTATCTGGTGGCGCCGCTTGACGTTTGCGCCAGGGCAATGGGCGGAGCGTTGTGGCTCAATGCCGCGATCTTTGCCTGTGGCGTGGTGCTTATGGTGCACTATCGTCGCCCCGTCATGCTGGTCGAGCTGCTGCTTGTTGTCGCCGTTACACCGCCGGTGGTTTTTGCCATGGGCTCGGCGTGGACCGTTGTCCTTATCGCAGAGGGAGCGTTCTTCCTGTTCCGTTCCATCGCGGCGCTCTTGATGGACGTCCGTAACCGCCAGGAGGATATCACCGCGTTCTCGACGATCGAGACCATCAACGTGATTCCCGTGGGCATCCTGTATCTAGACCCGAGGGGCCGTCCGCTGCTCATGAACCGCTGCATGCGCAAAAACCTGGTGGAACTTCATATGCCAACCGATCTGCGCGACATGAGCAGCACATGGAACGACCTGCGCAAACTTAGCATGCAAATGCCCGAAAGCAGCAGGAACCGTGTGCGGATTAATCTGGACCGCTTTGGTGAGGCGCGTGCGGTGGTCGAGGTCTCTCCCGCCGAGATTCGCCTATTTGTGTGCGATCGTGTTATGGTTTCGGGCCGTTCGTTCGAGCGCATTATCGGTCTTGATGTGACAGAGTACGCGCATGCTCATGACCGCTTGGCGCAAGCCAACCACCTGCTTGAGCTTGCGGGTCAAGAGCTCCAGGCCCAGATCGAAGAAGTTAAAAAGGTCGCCGACAATGCTGCCTACCTACGTATGCGCGCCCGCGTTCACGATGTGATCGGGCAGCGCCTGTCCATTCTTCATCGCTATTTGGAGGAGGGGCGTCTGGACGATGAGTCGCTCGAGCAGATTGACCCGTTGCTGCGCTCAATCTCCGACGACTTGCGCAGTGGCGGTGCCAGCGAGCCTGCAGAGCAGCTGGGCGATATCGTCCATGCTTTTGGCCTGGTGAGTGTGCAGATCGATGTTGAGGGCGCGCTGCCCGAGGACGCGCGTGTCGCCGCCGCATTTTTGCAGATTATCCGCGAGGCCTCGACCAATGCCACCAAGCATGCGCAGGCGCATCGGGTCCACGTGCGTCTGTGGCAGGAGGGGACGGATGCTGGCGCCGTCGCGCGCATGACGATTTCTAACGACGGGTCCCCGGCCCCCGTATCGTATCGCGAGGGAACGGGTATCCCAGGTATGAGGCATGTCGCGCAAGATCTGGGTGGCAGCCTAGAGGTCCACGCCGCCCCACCCTTTACGCTTACGGTATCCATTCCGCTTACGCCCAACGCTGCTGTTCGGAGGAGAAGCTCATGATTCGCGTCCTTATAGTCGAAGACCAGGCCATTCTGCGCGAGAGCCTGGCGCGCTCCGTTGGCGATCAGCCCGATATGACCGTTGTTTCCGCCATCGCCGATGCCTCCGAGGCCTTGGGTGTCGCGCTCAAGGAGCGCCCGGACATGATACTGATGGACGTCTGCACCGAGCATGATTCCAACGGCATCGTGGCGGCGGCGCGCATCAAGGAGCAACTGCCCGAGTGCCGCATCATTATCATGACCGGCATGCCCGAGATCACCTTTGTCGATCAGGCCCGCGAGGCGGGCGTCGATAGCTTTGTGTACAAGAACGTCGGTATCGACGAGCTGTTCGCCGTGATGCGCTCAACGCTGGCGGGCTATTGCACGTTTCCCAAGCCGCCCGAGAGCATTTTCTCGGGCACGGCGGCCCTCGACGATGTCGAGCTGTCGATCCTGCGCCTTGCCTGCGAGGGCAAAAGCCGTCGCGAGATCGCGGCCGAGCTGTTTATGAGCGAGGGCACCATCAAGCGTCGCATCTCGGAGATCCTGAGCAAGACCGGCTACGACAACATCATGCGTCTTGCCGTGCACGCGGTAACGGAGGGCAGCATCGTTCCCAATATGGAGCGCTAGCGCTCGTTACGCATCGGCATAAAAACGGCGGGGCCGCAGGATTAACTCCTGCGGCCCCGTCTGGTGTGCGCGGATGTGTCCGCCAATCCGCGGCTGATGTTACATGCCGCTACGCGATGGTTGCGCTGTAGGAGGCGACGTCCTCGTAGGAATCGGTCAGATAGGCGTCGATGCCGATGGTCGTGTTGGCCAGGTCGTCAAGGCTGCCAAGCTCGCCGTTCGAGAACGTGAATTCCTCGGTGGCGTTGGTGCCGGGCATCAGGTGAGCCGAGAACCAGGGGTCCTTCATGGTGCCGTTGACATTGGTCTTGCCGGAGGGAGCGTAGAAGGTCAGGTCCTTGTCGCTCTTGTTGGTGATGTTAACGACAAAGCCGATGTCGCCCCAGTCGTCCTTGAACTTCTCGGTGATGGTGATGGTGCACAGGTCGTCATCGGCGACGGTGACGGCGGGGGAGATTTCGACGCTCTGGACATCGTCGTCTTCGACGGCCTCATCGATCTCCTCTTCCTTCTCGGCGTTCTCGCGATCCTTCTTTACCGTACCGGACAGATCCTTGTCGGACTTCGTAAAGATAAGCTTGTCGCCTTCCACCTCGAGGACGAGCTTGTCGTCCTTGAGCTTCAGGTCGTGCGACTCATCTTCGGCGGTAATCGTTACGGTGGTGGCGTCCTTGGCCTCCCATTTCAGGTCGGCGACCTCAAGGAACATGTCGAGGACGCCCGTGCCGTCTTCGTCGAGGATCAGGATACAGTTGAGGCCCCACTCCTTGAGCATATCCATGTACTCATCGGTGAGCTCTTCGCCGTCCAAGGTTCCACCCGAGTACTGCCAGCTGCCGACGAAGTTGGCCTTGGGGTCTTTGCCGCCGCCGCTGCAGCCCGTCAGGGCAAAGGCGAGCGCCAGGACGCATGTCAGGAATGCGAGTACGGACTTTTTGAACGTTGTCTTCATGGTGTCCTCCTTTATCGAACGAAACCCATAGAAGCAAATGCGGGGGTGGCGGACCTCCCCGCCAATTACCAGGTAGAGGGGCTAGGGCCTGGGTGTTCCGCAGTTGCTGCAGAACTTGCCGCCGTTTTCGCTACCGCAGTTGGGGCAGAACCACTTGGTCGGTGCCGGGGCGGGTGCGGGACTGCCACACTCGGGGCAGAACTTGCCGGTGTTGGTGGCACCGCAACTGCAGGTCCACGTGCCGGCCGCGGGGGCAGCGGCAGGAGCCGGTGCGGGGGCGGGTGGCGGGGTCGGCTGTGGGGCGGCCTGCTGCTGTGCCTGGCCGGCGGCGAACAGCTGGCTGGCGTTCATGCCGCCCATGCCGCCCGCCATGCCCATGCCCATGAAGCCTGCCATCGCGCCGTTGGGGTTGGCGGCTGCTGCGCGCATCGCATCGCTCTGGGCGCTGGCGATGTTGGCGGCTGCCATGGTGGGATCGCGCATGACCGCGGCCTTCTGCAGGTCCTTGATCATCTGCTCGTCTTCTTGCGAGGCGGCGATGGAGTTGACGCCAAAGCTCACGATCTCGACGCCGCGCAGGTCGCGCCAGTCGGCCGAGAGGACCTCGTTGAGCGCGCGGGCGAGCTCGGTGGTGTGGCCGGGGATGGCGCTGTAGCGGATGCCCATCTCCGAGATCTTGGCAAAGGCGGGCTGCAGGGCGGTGAGCAGCTCGGACTTAAGCTGGCTGTCGATCTTATCGCGCGTGTAGCTATCGGTCACGTTGCCGCACACGTTGGTGTAGAACAGCAGCGGGTTGGTGATGCGGTACGAATACTCGCCGTTGCAGCGAACGGAGATGTCGACATCCAGGCCAATGTTGTTATCGACCACGCGGAAGGGCACGGGCGAGGCGGTGCCGTACTTGTTGCCGATGATCTCCTTGGTGTTGATAAAGTAGACGCGCTGGTCTTTGCCCGCGTCGCCGCCAAAGGTAAAGCGGCTGCCGATATTGGCGAACGTCTCCTTGATGGAGTCGCCCAGGTTGCCGCTAAAGACGCTCGGCTCGCTGCCGGTGTCAAAGACAAACTCGCCGGGCTCCAGCGCGACCTCGATGATCTTGCCGTTTTGCACCACGAGCATGCCCTGGCCGTCGTTGACGGCGATGACCGAGCCGTTTGAGATGACGTTGTCCTCGCCGCGCGTGTTGGAGCTGCGGCCGCCGGTGCGCTTGCTGCCCTTGCAGGCTAAGACGTCGGCGGGCATCGATTCGCAATAGATAAATTCTTTCCACTGGTCGGCCATGACGCCGCCGGCAGCTCCCAATCCAGCTCTCAAGAGTCCCATGGTGATCTTCCTTTCTCGTCAAAGGCCGGGTGGTATTGGTCAGAATGGCTAATCGTCCTTGTTGTCCTTCATGACAACGGTGGTCTCGGTGTGGCTGAAGGTGTCGTGCTTCTCGGTCAGGTCGAGGTCTCCGCAGTAGTAATCGGCGTGGGTGGCCTCGTTGGCCGTCTTGAGCTGGCCTACCAGCAGCACGTCTGCGATGATTACGATGATCAGCGGCGCGACGATGTTGATGAGGATGCCCTCGACATCAAAGGTGAGGTAATTCGGATCGAAGGCGTTCTCGCCCATAAAGAGAATCTGGGAGAGGACAAACCCGATCACAAAGAACAGCACCGAGGCGATAGCGAGCTTGGGCTTGGAGCAGGGAAGCTCGCCGACCATGCGGCCGGTCTGGCCGTTCATGGCAAACAGATAACTCTTGCCGTTCCACGAGGTGGAAAGCATCCACACGGGAAACAGGGCGTAGTCGCTGTCTTCCCAGGTGTAGTCGAGCTGCTTGCTTTCGACTGTGGCGTCGTCATACTCGTCGACGACGGTCTCGCGCAGGGCCGAGATCGTGCTCTCCTCCATGCGGCGCTCGGCGCGCGCCTTGCAGGTTTCGCAATCCTCGTCATAGCGGTTGGCGATGTAGCCGGGCATATAGGCGACCGAGAACGGGCGCAGCGCGTCGTAGTCAAACGGCTCGATGGCGTCCATATGGCCGTCGGGCATCTTGGACGATCCGTCGACCGGCACGCGCTCAAACGAGATATTGCCCTTACGGTAGGCGTCGTAGTGGCCGGTGGTCGTGACGGTGCGATCGGATTCCTCAGACACGGTCTCGTTGGTCGCATCAAAGCACACTTCGCCGTCAACGCGGGCGCCGTAGAGCCAAAACGGCACGTAGACACCTTGGACCTCGTCGATGTGGTTGCCGGTGACAAAGCTCTTGGGCAGCAAGATCTTGCCCTTGTAGTGTTCCTTGAGTGCGGCCGTGACATCGTCGCGCCCGAGCTTAAACGGAATCACCAGGTCGGGCGAGAAGTCGCCCGAAAGCTGACCGGGCGCTACGGCGGGGTTGCCGCAGTACGGACAGGTGGTGACGGCGACGGTGCCGTCCGAGACCAGCTCGGCACCGCACGACGAGCAGATGTAGCCGGCGTTTTGAGCCAGCTCCTGCACGGCATCGTCGACAGCAGGCTTGGGGGCCGCGGCTGTGGCATCGGCTTTGGCATCTGCCTTGTCCTGGCGCTCGCGATAGAGGGCCTCGACTTCTTCGACTTCAAAACGCGAATCGCAGTAGTCGCAGACGAGCTTTTGCTCGGCACTGGCAAAGTGAAGGGGGCCGCCACACGCGGGGCACTGATAGTTGACGCTCTCGAAGGCCATGATCGGTCCTTTCCGTGCCGGAGGCTATGCGCCGATGGCGCCACCACAGTATTCGCAGCGCCCGCTGGCATCGGGAATGGTGGTTGCACCGCAGAAGGGGCAGGTGACCGCGGTCTTGGGGGCCTTGGCGGCCACGACGCTGTCGCGCGTCTCCTAGCGCAGCTGCACCAGCGCGTCGCGGACCTCGGTTGCCTGGCGCTTGGCCTCGCGGTATTCGATGGAACCGCGCTGATCGATGGTGGAGTCGTTCACGCGCAGGTTGATCTCGGTAAAGTACGGCGTGTTGACGTGGATGGTCAGATTAAAGTCGTAATCCAGGTCGTAGCGCGGCGGATTGTAGCTCTCGCGCTCGCCGTCCTTGGTCTCGCGGTAAATCTCGGTGCGATGCTCGTCGATATCCATATCGCAGCCGAGTACCTGCGAGAACTCGATGATGTCGGGGTTGGCGTCGCGCCAGCGGCTCTGCGAGGTAATGATCAGCAGGCCCGCGTCTTCGTCGAGCATGATGTTGGTGCGCCCGGCAGAGAGCGTGCGCGTGGGGTTGAAAGAGGCCAGGCGCTCGGCGTTGGCCTCGCGGTAGGCGAGCTGCTCACGGATATCGTCCGCGGTGCTGGAGCGATAGCCGCCAAAGAAGGGGGAGAGCTTGCCGACGCACTCTTTGCACAGGTAGCCTTCGTTGATCTTAGTCTTGCCGAGAAGTCCCAGCTCGGTACCGCAAATCGCGCACTCTTTCTTCTCGAACATCTTGTCAAAGAAGCCCATGGCTGCCTCCCATCAACTGGTAGCGTGTGTCACTTTTGATGATGGGGGAGTGCGCGATCTTTCACGATACCCAGACGGCTCAAGGAGTCTCCACAGCTGGGACACATGGCCCATTTTCCCGACTAGTCATCGGGGGCACTTTTGTTGAGGGCGGTTTGGGCTGGATTGGAAGCACTTCGGGCATTGCGTGTGTATCAGGACCCGTTCTCCATTAAAATGGTTTTCCGGACATCTAACCGGCTGGGGGTTATCATGAGGGACTTGGGAGACACAACCGCATACCTGCGCCGGGGCATACGGGAGATTCTGTGCCTGGCGCTTTTCGTTTTTACGTTTTTGGCTGTCGAGTACCTCTTTGATGTGCGCGTCGCCGAGTTTGTACCGTCGAATGAGGTTGTCATTTACGAGAGCATCGTCATTGGTGCGAGCGTGATCGGCTTTTTCGTGCGCCCTCTTCTGTACTATCGTCGCCCTCAGGCGATTGCTGCGACGAGTGACATCACAGGCGTGCTGTTGGTGTCGGCATTGCTGCTGATGATTATGGCGGTGCAGTTCCAAGTGGTGATCGCCGGGGGCTTGGTTGCCTGTTGCGCTCTGGGCTACTGCGGATCGACCGCCCATGCCAACTTTGCGCGTCGTTTTGCGCGGACCCCTTGCCTGGCGCGTGCCGCGGCGCTTTCCTATGCTGCCGGCATTCTGGTTCAGGTGCTCAACCATATGGTAATGCCCGCGGGAATTCCGCAACAATTTGTGCTGATTGTCTGCGCGATTGCGCAGGTAGGGCTGCTCCATGTCGCCCGGCGAGCCAAGCTGCGCGACGAGGCTGCGCCCGAGTTTGAGGCTGAGATTGCCGAGCTATCGGTCGATGCGTCGGAATATGGCGCCAAGTGGCAGGAAGCCCCCGAGGCAAAGGCGGCTTTTCATGCCGCCGTGGTGCGTCTGACGGTGGCGACCGCCTGCCTCACGGGCGTATTCGCCGCTCTCAATGCGGGGCTTACGACCTCGCATGCCGCCGGCGCTATCGACTTGGGTGACTGGCCGCGCCTGTTGCTCATCTTGAGCGTCCTTGCCGCCGGCGTCTTGTATGACCTGCACGGACGCTCGTACATGAACATCATCATGACGTGTGCCGCCATGCTGTCCACACTCTCGTTCTTTCTGCTTATCACCGATGCTAATGGCGGTAATGTACTTGCCGCCACGATGATTTTCTACCTGGGCTCGGGCTTTTTCGTGGTGTTCTTTACCGCGAAGTTCGCTGCCGTTTCGATGTATGCCCGCTGGGCGTATCTGTGGCCATGCATGGGTCGCGTCATCAACAATATCTGCACGCTGCTGGTGACGGCGCCGGCGGTGGCGATTATCTCGAGCCAAAACGTGCTGACGGCAGTTGCCGTGGTGTTTGTGCTGTTTGTGGGCATTGCGATTTCGCTGCTGGGACAGTTTGGGCAAGGCGCCGACGGTTCGGCATCGCGCGGGGGGGGTTGGCGTTTGCCGTCGATGACCTTGGCGAGATCCATGCGCCCGAACGGGCCGATACGGTGCCGCCGGAGGCTCCGGAGCTGTCGTTTAACGAGCGTCTTGAGGGCTTTGTCGCCGCCTTTGGCCTTACCAAGCGCGAGCGCGATGTCCTGGAGGCCCTGGTTGCATCGGACGACAGCGTGCAGGATGTGGCGGCGTCGCTCTTCCTTTCGCGCTCCACGCTCTACCGCCATATCGCCTCGATTAACAAAAAGGTTGAAGTGACGTCACGCGTGGCGCTCATCAACTACTTCTGGTCCTGGACGCCCCAAGACTAGCAACCGGGCAAACGCCAAAACCGCCACAAAGGGGACAGACACCTTTGTGGCGGTTTGGAGGCAGGCAGCCCAATCCCGCCGGTTTGTCTCGATCTGTAACAGTTGCTCAGCAAAACCGAGCCCAGATGTTACAGATTGAGATATTTCGGCGCGACCGCTGCATTTGTCTCAATCTGTAACAGGTAGAGGCGATTTTGCCGGCTAAGTGTTACAGATTGAGACGTTGGGGATGCAGCGCCGTGCTAACCGTCACCTTTAATGGTGGTTTTCGGTCGCCGGCTTGGTAAAGCGTGTCGGCGCGGCACCCCAAGCATCCTTGACGGTGGCGCCAGTGGAGCTACAGCAGCTCGCCGTGGCGGGCGATATAGCAATGCTTGGCAAGCTGCGTGAGCGCGATGTAGGCGGCGACGATACCAACGAGCAGCGCAAAGAAGCTCGCGGGCAATGCCATGAGCCCCAGGGCATCGGCGATGGGGCTTGCCGGCAGCCAAGTGACGAGTGTCAGGCCCAGCACGGTGAGTACGCACAGCGCTGGCGCGGCGTGGTCACGCAGGCTCGGCAGATGCGGAGAACGCAGCATGTGGATCACGAGCGTCTGCGACCACATGGACTCGACGAACCAGCCGCTCTGGAAGAGCGCTGCAAAGGCCGCCATGCCGGCGGCATCGCCTGCGCAGACAAGCTCGGACCAGGTTGAGCCCACAGCGGCGGGGCACACGACAAAGAAGAGCGCGGCAAAGGTGGCAATGTCAAAGAGCGAGCTCACGGGGCCCAGCTCGAGCATAAAGCCCTTGATGGACGCGGCGTCCCAGGCACGCGGGCGGGCAGTCCAGGCGTCATCGACGGTGTCCCACGGCAGCGCGATGCACACGATCTCGTAGACCAGCGACAGCAGTACCAGCTGCAGGGCGCTCATGGGCAAAAACGGCAAGAATAGGCTCGCGACGGTCACGGACAGCACGTTGCCAAAGTTGGAGCTCACCGTGGTCTTGAGGTACTTGAGCAGGTTGCCGTAGGTGCGGCGGCCTTCGATGATGCCGCGCTCGAGCACGCCCAGGTCCTTCTGAAGCAAGATGATATCGGCGGATTCCTTGGCAATGTCGACGGCCGAATCGACCGAGATGCCGCAATCGCTCGCACGCATGGCGGCGGCGTCGTTGATGCCGTCGCCCATAAAGCCCACGGTGTGGCCGAGCAGCTCGCGCATGACGCGCACCAGGCGCGCCTTCTGCAGCGGCGAGAGCTTGGCGAAGAGGTGGGTTTTTTCGGCGCGCTCGGCAAGCTCGGTGTCGTCGAGTGCATCGATCTCGGAGCCGAGCAAGACGTTGCTCGCGTCGATGCCAATCTGCTCGCAGACGGTGGCGGCGACGCGGTCGTTGTCGCCGGTCAGGACTTTGACCGCCACGCCTTTGGCCTCGAGCGTGGCGACGGCGCCCGCGGCACTTGCTTTGGGCGGATCGAGGAAGGCCAAAAAGCCCATCAGCACCATGTCGCACTCGTCGGCGATGCCGAACTCGCCCACGCAGCGCGGATCGGTCTTCTGCGCCACGGCAATCACGCGCAGGCCCTCGGCGTTAAGATTGGCGACCTGCTTGCGAATCTGGGCGAGCTTGTCTTCGGCGAGCGGCCGGGCGATACCGTTGACCTCGACAAAAGAGCAAATCTCGAGCATTTCCTCGGCAGCTCCCTTGGTAACCATCTGGGTTTTGCCTTGGGCGTCGGAGACAACTACGCTCAGGCGACGGCGCGAGAAATCGAAGGGAACCTCGTCGACCTTGGTGTAGCGGTCGCGCAGGCTCTGGCCCAGCATGGAATCGGGTGCGACGGTCGAGGGTGTCACATCGGCACGGTCGATTACGGCCAGGTCGATAAGATTTTTGAGGCCGGTCTGGAAGAAGCTGTTCAAAAACGCATGGCGCAGCACGCGTGCGTCCTCGTTGCCGTCGGTGTTGAGGTAGCGCTCGAGTACGATGCGGTCTTCGGTGAGGGTGCCGGTCTTGTCGCAGCACAGGACGTCCATGGCGCCCAGGTTTTGAATCGCCGGCAGCTCCTTGACGATAACCTGGCGACGGGCGAGGTCCTTGGCGCCCTGCGACAGACTCGTGGTCACGATGACGGGGAGCATCTGCGGCGTGATGCCCACGGCCACGCTCGTGGCGAACAGCAGCGCGTCGATGACGTTGCCCTTGGTGGCGGCGTTGATGGCAAAGACGGCCGGCGCCATAACGAGCATGAGGCGTACGAGTAGCATGGAGACGCTCGAGACACCGCGGTCAAACGCGCTCTTCTCGCCACGCCCGTTGAGCATCTTGGCGATGCCACCCAGGTAGGTGTCCGAGCCGGTGGCAACGACAAGCGCCATGGCGGTGCCGTTTTGCACGGAGGTGCCGGTAAAGACGATGTTCTTGCAGGCAGAGAGCGGCAGTGCGGAGCCGTCGGCACCCTCGACGATAGTGACGGCGGTGGTTTTCTCGACGGCCTCGCTCTCGCCGGTGAGCGCGGACTCGATCACAAACAGATCGCGCGCGGTGATGATACGGGCATCTGTCGGAACCATATCGCCGGCAGAGAGGCGGATCACATCGCCGGGGACGAGCTCGTCGAAGGGGATCTCGATGCGCTCGCCGTCGCGCAGGGCGGTGCAAGTGTTGGAGACCAGGTCCTTGAGGGCCTCTGCCGCATTGCCGCTGCGGGCTTCCTGGATAAACTTCATGCCGCCCGATACCAGCAGCATGATGCCGATGACGATGACCGTGGAGGGGTCGCGCTGCGGCTCGGGCACGGCGAGCACGTCGATGTAGAGCGAGACCAGCGCAAGCGCGGCGAGGGTGCCGGCGAAGGGATCGATGAAGGCGTCGGCGATGCGGCGGGCGAGCGTCTTGGTCGGTGCCTCGATGGTGTTGGGGCCGGAGGCGTACAGGCGCTCGGTTGCCTGCTCGGCGGTGAGGCCGTTTGCCGTGGCGTCAAGCAGTACGAGAGCGTCATCGGCACTATGGGTGGTGGCGAATATGGTGTTCTTGGGCAGGCCGGTGTGAGCGGCAGGGCGTGCCGTGCGGCGGCGCTTGGAGATGGCTTCGAGAACCGTGGCGGTTTTGAGCATCAGCATAGGGTCCTCCTTGTTGAAGGGAGTTAGCGTACGTGTCGTATTGAATTGCAAAAAACCTAGATGTCGCTCACGTCATGCTCGCGAACCACCACAAAGGGGACAGGCACCTTTGTGGGGGGGGGTTGACGATCTGCCGGTGGCGTTTACGCGTGTGCGGAGTCCTCGCGGCGTGCCGAGGGCGACATGCAGGTTTTTCGACTATGGCTGCCTTCCATGGCACACCCCCTTAAGGCCGGGCGCGGCGCGCTTTGGGTATCTCGTACCCCTTTTTAATCCGCCCGTATTCTTGATGAGGGGGTTTGACATGTCAACCCCATTGTTCGGAAAACCATTCCCTCTGACAAAGCCTTGACAGAATGCCGTGGCCCCAAAGCGCGCCCGCATCTACGCTTCGCCTGCGCTAAACTGGAAGGCACGTACGCGATTACGAGAGGAGCCCGCATGGAGGCTTACAAGCAAGAGTTCATCAAGTTTATGGTCGAGTCCGACGTCCTTAAGTTCGGCAGCTTTACGCTCAAGAGCGGCCGTCAGTCCCCGTTCTTTATGAACGCCGGTGCTTACGTGACGGGCTACCAGCTCAAGAAGCTGGGCGAGTATTACGCCCAGGCCATCCACGATAACTTTGGCGACGATTTTGACGTGCTGTTTGGGCCGGCCTACAAGGGCATTCCGCTGGCCGTCGTGACCGCAATTGCCTACCACGAGCTGTACGGCAAGGAGGTCAAGTACTGCTGCGACCGCAAGGAGGCCAAGGACCACGGCGCCGACAAGGGCAACCTGCTGGGCTATGAGCCCCAGGACGGCGATCGCGTGGTCATGGTCGAGGACGTCACCACCAGCGGCAAGTCCATCGACGAGACCTATCCCAAGGTTAAGGCTGCTGCCGACGTCGAAATCAAGGGCCTGATCGTGTCCCTCAACCGCATGGAGGTCGGCAAGGGCGGCGTGACCACCGCGCAGAAGGAGATCGAGGCCAAGTACGGTTTCCCCGTCGCGAGCAGCGTTTCCATGGCCGAGGTCGTCGAGACCCTCTACAACCACGAGATCGATGGCAAGGTCGTCATCGATGACGAGCTCAAGGCCGCCATCGACGCCTACTACGAGCAGTACGGAGCCCGAGAGTAGTTACGGCGTTTTACCAAACGCCGTAACTGCTCGACGCTGCGCGGGCCGCATTTGGACAATCTGACGTTCAACTTCAAGGGCGCGACCAGAAGGTCAGCGCCCTTTC
>ENA-ORLM01001297-ORLM01001297.1-human-gut-metagenome-genome-assembly--contig:-NODE-1297-length-16498-cov-2.798307_pt1 | contig 16498 bp, 10 predicted proteins | sample MGYA00243063_ERZ508815 | MGnify/ENA primary metagenome ERZ508815 (study PRJEB26277, sample SAMN04329768) | human gut metagenome | biome: human-associated habitat | host: Homo sapiens | place: USA...
GCGGTGAAATAGTTCCTAAATACGGCTTTAGATGCTTCAGACAGGAACTATTCCACCGCAACTTCGAAGTCTAGTCATGCGACGTATGGCGATGCAGTAAATCTGCTACACTAGTACAACATGCCTCCGTAGCTCAGGGGATAGAGCACCGCTCTCCTAAAGCGGGTGTCGACGGTTCGAATCCGCCCGGGGGCACCAGAGATTTGTCGAGCCCGGTACACCGCCACGGTACCGGGCTCTTCTGGTTCATGTCATGTCAAAAACGAAGCGCCCGCTTGCTGGGGGAGCAAGCGGGCGCCTGTGAGCGAATATGTTTGCGGCGAGAGCCGTGATGAGCGGTGGGGTGGCGACTAGTTGGTCGTACCGGAATCGTCACCCGTGCCCGAGCCAGAGCCCGAACCCGAGCCAGAAAGTGCGACCGTCAGCGTAATCGTGCTGTCGGTGGACTGCTTGCCGGTGGGGGAGACGCCCGTAACGGTGGCATCCTCGTTACCGCTTACGGGATTGCCGTTCTGGTCACAGAAGCCGATGTTATAGAAACCGGCGTTGTTGAGCGCGGTGACGGCGGCGGAGATGCTCTTGCCGTACAGGTTGCCCGGAACGCTGGCCTTGCCGGACTTCTTGGCAATGACGACGGTAATCGTGGCGCCGGGCTTCTGCTTGCCGCTGGGGTTCCAGCTAATGACGGTGCCCTCGGTGACGGAATCGTTCTCCTGGTAGCTCACGTCGACGCCAAAGCCTGCCATATCGAGGGCGTTGCGCGCCTGGGCCTCGGTCATGTCGGTCAGGTCGGGGACGGACGTGGTATCCGGGCCGCTGGAGACCTTGTACGAGATGGTCGTGCCCTTCGCGACTTCCTTACCGGCTTCGGTGCCCTGCTCAAAGACCTGGCCCTCATCGGCCTCGTTGGCCTCCTCGGAGGCGTTGCCCTTCAGGCCAACGCTTGCCAGTGCGGCTTCTGCTTGGTCCTTGGTCAGGCCGACAAGTTTGGGAACCTCAACCTTTTCGGAGGGCTTGGGGCCCTTGGAGACTACCAGGTTCACCTTGGTGCCCTTGGCCTTCTTGGTGTTGCCGTTGGGCGTCTGCTCGGCGACCTTGCCCTCGTCGACATCGTCGTTGTAGCTTTGGTCGATGGTGCCGACCTCGAGGCCGGCTTCCTTGATCAGCTCGACGGCAGTCTGCTGGTCCTTGCCCAGCACGTCGGGCACGGTGACCTGCTCGCCGCCAAAGAGTCCTGTGGCAAAGGCCACCACGATGCCGATGACGGCAACGGCTGCCACCACGGCGGCGATGATTTTGTTCTTGTTGGATTTGGGCTCTTCGACCTCGTAGGAGCCGGTGGAGCCCGAAACCGAGCTACGGGCGGTATTTTGGCCGCTCACGCCCGAGACGGGACGCACCATGGCGCGCGTCTGATCGGAAAGCTCGCGAGTCTTGGTGGCGCCCAGCTCACCGGGGGCACCGATGATGCGCGTGGGCTCCGAGACGTTGACGGCACGGCCCGACAGGTAGCTGTTGAGCACCTGACGCAGCTCGTCGGCGGTCTGGAAGCGGTTTGCCGGATCCTTCTCCATGCACTTGAGGATGATGCGCTCAAGGTCGGCGTCGACACCGGAGTTGATCTGACTCGGCGGAATAGGCAGCTCGTTGACCTGCTTGAGTGCGACCGAGATAGCGTCGTCACCGTCAAAGGGAACGCGGCCGGTGGCGCATTCATACATCACGACGCCCAGCGAGTAGATATCCGAGGTGGGGCCGAGGTCCTGACCGCGGGTCTGCTCGGGGCTGACGTAGTGGGCGGTTCCCAGCACGTTGTTGTCTTGCGTGAGGTGGCTGTTCTTGGCGCGCGCGATGCCAAAGTCCATCACCTTGATGTTGCCGTCGGGCAGCACCATGATGTTCTGCGGCTTAATGTCGCGGTGGATGATCTCGTGCTTGTGGGCGACCGAAAGCGCGGAGCTGATCTGCGAGCCGATCTGGGCGACCTTCTTGGGGTCGAGGGCGCCGTGGCTCTTGATGCCGCTCTTAAGGTCGGTGCCGCGCAGGTACTCCATGACGATGTAATAGGTGTCGCCGTCCTTGCCCCAATCGTAGACGCCCACGATATAGGGGGAGGAGAGGCCGGCTGCTGCCTGGGCCTCCTGCTTAAAGCGTGCGGCGAAGGTTGCGTCGCCGGCATACTGTGGCAGCATGATCTTGACGGCTACCGTGCGGTCGAGGACCTGGTCCTGTGCACGGTAGACGGTCGCCATGCCGCCCGTCCCCACCTTATCCTTGAGGAGGTATCTTCCCCCGAGGACCCTCTGTTCCATTCCTGCTCCTAACATAACTATTCGCTCAACGATGTGTGTAGTACCTACGATGTGGCCGCTGGGGCCGTGTGGCGCGTTGCCGCTAACCCTTAGGCCGCGGCGCGCCTCGGGTGTCCGATTCGATCATGGGCATCACGCTCCCTGTGCGGCAAGCGCCGCGGTCAGGACGATACCGGCGATCTTGGCGGCCTTGACGTCATGCTTGTCGAAATCCTCCAAGGCCACCGAGATGGCGACCGTGGGTGAATCGTAAGGTGCAAAGCCAACGAACATCGAGTTGACGTTGGTGCCGCCAGTCTCGGCCGAGCCGGTCTTGCCGGCGACCTTGACGCCGGGGATTTGGGCATCGGTGCCGGTGCCGGACTGGACGACGGCAAGCATGGCCTGCTTGACCTGGTCGGCCGTGGCGGAGCTGACGGCCTGACCCAGCGAGCGGGACTGCGTGGTCTTGACCACGGTTCCGTCCGGGGCGAGTACCTGGGCTACAAAGTACGGGTCCATGACCACGCCGCTGTTAGCGATGGCGGCGGCAATCACGGCGTTTTGCATGACGGTGGTCTGCGGGCCGGGCGTGTGGTCCATGCCGACAGGCTGGCCGGCGCCGGCCCAGGCGGTCTCCCACTCGGTCATGAGCGACGGGTCGGCCATGATGGAGGCCGCGGAGGTCAGGTCCTGGCCGAGCTTTTGGCCGTAGCCAAAGGCGTTGGCAAACTGCACGAGCGTGTTTGCGCCAACTTCGTTTGCCACCTGGCCAAAGACGACGTTGGAGGACACGGCAAAGGCCTGCTGCAGGCTGATGGTGCCGTAGCTCTCGTTGGCATCGTTGGTGACCGGTGCGTTGCCGATATCCATGGAGCCGGGCGCCTGGTAGGTGCTGGTAAGGCTGGCGGTACCGGTCTCGAGTGCCGCGGAAAGCGTAACGACCTTAAACGTTGAGCCCGGCGTGTACAGCGCGTCCATGGCGCGATTGTACATGGAGCCGTCCTCGCCGCCGCCCGTCTGCAGCAGGGCATCGATGTTGGTGTTGTCGTAGGTGGGCGAGCTGGCACATGCGAGCACCGCGCCGGTACGCGGATCGATGACCACTACAGCGCCCTTAAAGCCCTTGAGTGCCTGCTCGGCCGCCGTCTGGATACGCGAGTCGATGGTGAGCTTGGCGGTGTTGCCCGGCTGGGTCTGGCCCGCGAGCGACGCGATGGCATTGTTCCAGCTGGAGTAGTCCTTAGAACCGGTGAGCGTGTCGTTCATGACGCTCTCGATGGCGGTGGTGCCATACTGCTGGCTCACGTAGCCAACCACGTGCGCTGCCAGGTTACCGTTGGGGTAGGAGCGTACGTAGGTGCCGTCCTCCTGCTGCAGCGACTCGGCCAGCGTCACGCCGTCGGACGTGATGATGGAGCCGCGCTGGATGTACTTGGAGCGGGCGATGGTGTGGTTGTTGGTCGGCATGTCCTGATAGTCCTTGGCCTTAATGACCTGGACATAGGTGAGGTTGCCGATAAGGATGGCGAACAGCGCCGTAAAGGCGAGCACCGCACGGGTTAGACGGTTGGCGAGCGCAACGCGGCCGAGCACACCGGATTCAGGCGTGTCGAGCAGGCGACGGCGCATGCGCGAGCCGACGGAATGGCTGCCGCTGCCGTAGGAAGACGAGGTGGCAAAGCGCGTGCCCGTCGGGGCGGCGGCAGATGCGACCTGATCATCGGTGATGGCGGCCATGGTGCCGGTGCCGGTAAGCTCGGCCTCGCGTCCGGTAGCCTCGTCACCGGCGCGCAGCAGGAGCGCGACGATGATAAAGCTCGCCAGCAGAGAGGAGCCGCCCTGGCTCATAAAGGGCAGGGTGACGCCGGTCAGCGGGATCAGGCGAGTTACGCCGCCAACGATCAAGAAGGCCTGGAAGCTGATGGCGGCCGTAAGGCCTGTGGCGCTAAAGGCGGCGAGGTCGGATTTAGCGCGGGCAGCCGTGGTGAGGCCACGCACGGCAAAGAGCATAAACAGGATGAGCACGGCGCCGCCGCCCAAAAGGCCCATCTCCTCGCCGATAGCCGAGAAGATAAAGTCGGACTCGACGACAGGGATGTTGTTGGCCATGCCGTTGCCGATGCCAACACCGACCAGACCGCCATCGGCAAGCGAGAAGAGCGACTGGACGATCTGGTAGCCCTGGCCCTGGGCGTCCTTAAACGGATCGACCCAAACCTGGAAACGCACCTGAACGTGCGATAGGAACTTGTAGGCGCCCACGGCTCCGACAGCTAAGAGCGCAAGGCCGATAACGACATACGAAAAGCGCCCCGTGGCAACGTAGAGCATCAGCAAGAAGATGGTGTAGAACAGCACGGCCGAACCCAGGTCGCGTTCGAAGACGACGACGAGCAGGCACACACCCCACACGGCAAACAGCGGCAGCAGCAGTCGCAGGCGAGGGATCTTAAAGCCCAAGATCTTGCGGTTGGAGATGGAGAGCAGCTCGCGGTTCTCGGCCAGGTAGCCGGCCAGGAACAGGACGATAAAGACCTTGGCGAACTCGCCGGGCTGGATGGTAAAGCCCGCGATGCGAATCCACAGCTTGGAGCCCGAGATCGTGGTGCCGATAAAGATCGGCAGCATCAGCAGAATGATGCCGATGATGCCAAAGGTGTACTTGTAGCGCATGACCACGTCGAGGTTTTTGACTAGTGCAAGCGTTCCCACCATGAGCGCCACCGAGACAAACAGGATGATGAGCTGTGAGATGGCGAGAGCGGGGGCGAGACGCGTCACGAACGTGATGCCGATGCCCGAAAGTATAAATACGATGGGCAGGATGGCGGGGTCGGCACCGGGCGCCAAGATGCGCACGGCAATGTGGGCCGCGGCAAAGGCGGCAAAGAGGCCGATCGGTACGGCGAGTGTCTCAAAGGAGATGGCAGCGCCCGCGGTGAGGACGTACATCGCATACAGCAGGATGACGGGGAACGCCGAGGCGATGAGCAAGAGCAGTTCGGTGTTGCGGCGACTCATAAGCGGCACTCCCTTTCTAATTCTTATCGGAGGCTTCGGCCTCGGCGGACTGTTCGGCGGTTTTCTCGGAATCTGATTCGGAGGTCGATCCCTGATTGGTGTTGTCGCGAATCGTTTGCGCGTCGATCACCTGGCGGGTCTGCTCCTCGTCGATCTGGTGGCGGTACTTGGATATCGTGTCCTGCGCATCGTCGACACTTGTTTGCGGAATGCCCGCCTTGAGGCGGTTTTGCGTGTCTTCGGGCAGGTCGGACAGCTTGATACTGGTTTCGCTTTCGAGCCAGTGGAGCTTGAGTCCGAGTGGCTTGCCGGGCAGGCCGCGCCAGACGGCGACATTGCCCTGGTAGGTACCCAGGTAGTACGAGCCGGTGACACCCGTGTAGGCCCAGATGCCAGCTGCCAGCACAAAGACGAGGGCCAGGATGGCGGCGATGGTAATGTTGCGGCGACGCACGCGTTGCGCCTCGCGCATAACGCCATCGTCAACCAGGTCAACGACTACTACGGTCACGTTGTCGTGGCCGCCGGCGGCAAGCGCCGCGTCCACTAGGTTGTCAACGCAGATTTGCGCGGTTGAGGACTGCGTGGCGATGTTCTCGATATCGCTATCGGGAATCATGCTCGAAAGGCCGTCCGAGCACAGGATCAGGCGGTCGCCTTCCTCGATATGCAGAGTGAAGTGGTCGGCATACATGGCGGGGTCCGAACCCAGTGCGCGGGTGATGACCGAACGGTTGGGGTGGACGCGAGCCTCGTCTGCCGTGATCTCACCGGCGTCCACGAGCTCCTCCACATAGGAGTGGTCGCGGGTCACGCGGATGAGCGTGCCCTCGTGGAGCAGGTAGGCGCGCGAGTCGCCCACGTGGGCGATGGCGAGCGTGTCGTTTTCGATATAGGCGCAAGTGGCTGTGCAGCCCATGCCAGGCTTGCCCAGGCCGTTCAGGGCCGCCTCGATTACGGCGGCGTTGGCTGCCTCGACGGCTGCGGCCAGGCGTGCTGCGTCGGCGGACTGTGGGGCCGTCTTGGCAATAGTCTCGACGGCGATAGAAGAGGCTACCTCGCCCGCGGCGTGGCCGCCCATGCCGTCGCATACGCAAAAGAGCGGCGACTGCACCAGGTAGGAATCCTCATTGTGCGGGCGCACGCAGCCAACGTCGGAGCGGGCGCCCCACATGAGTTGCGTGGTGGTGCCGGCATCATAGGTCGAGTCGGTCTCGATGCGTTCCTCGGTCAGGGGCTCAAAGCTCATGGTCGAGCCGGGGTCTTTGAGTTTGGCCTCAACGGCGGCAACGTCGATCTCGGCTGTGTCACCGGGAGAGACGGTGTCGGTCTCGGCGTTTGATTCGGAATCACCGGTGTCCGGGGAGTCGGGCTCCTCGGACACGCGGGCGGTCGACTCGTCGTCTTGCGGGCTGACGTCTATAGGCTCGGGCGCCGGCGTAGACGCGGGCGCAACCCCGGATGCTGGGGCTATGGGAAACGCCGGCGCGGCGGGCTCGGGTGCTGCAAACACCGCAGCGCTCTCGTTGATTGCCGCGGCGACGGGCTCTGCAAAGTGAGCCGGCGCCGGGGTTGCTTCGGGCGCTGTGGGCTGTTCCGCAGCATGTGCGCCGATGGGCGCTGCTGCGGCATCCTCTTCGCCCTCGTTATCGGCGAGATCAGAAATATCATGCGTTACATGCGAAAGAGGCAGGGAGAACACGGTGTCCTCGGGCTCCACGGGTGTGGAGTCCGCCGGAGCGGCGTGGGCCGGTGCAGCTACGGCGGCAGCCGGTGCCTCGGTCATGGTTGCGGACTTGTTCTCCTCGTCGATCATCGACGGTTCACCTTCATGACCACGTCGCCAATCTGGACTTCGTCGCCCTCACGCAGCGTCGCGGGCTCCACGAGCTGGCGGCCGTTGACGAGCGTGCCGTTAAGCGAGTTGAGGTCCTCGATGATGAGCGCCGGGCCCTGCAGCGAAAAGCGCGCATGCGAGGCCGAGACGAACGGTTCGTTGATGCAGATGTCCGAAGATGGCGAGCGACCGACGATGACGGGGCCGAGCATGTCTACGTGGATGCCGCGGATACCGCGCGGACCCTTGTCCACATCAATCGTCCAGATAGCCGAGTCGCGGCGCTGCCCGCGCACAAGTCCCACGCCTGTCTTCATGACGGCGAACAGGAAGATATAGAGCAGGGCGACCAAGACGATGCGGCCTGCAAAAAGGACGATATCGATGTTCATAAGCGACTATCCCCTAAATTCAAAGGTACTCAGGCCAAACGTCAGCAGATCGCCGTTGCGCAGCGGGCAGCGCGTGATGCGGCGGTTGTTGACGAGCGTGCCGTTGGTGGAATTGAGGTCCTCGATCGACCAATCCGAGCCCGTAAAGGTGAGCTGGGCGTGGCGGCGCGACACGTTGGGGTCGCGCAGGGCAATGTCGGAAACTGAGCGCTCGCGACCGATGGTCACCTGTGCGGAGGTGATGCTATGGCTCTCGCCGCTCACGACGTCGACGAGCTGGGCGAGCGGGCGCTGCGGGGCGCGAGTGCTCGCCATGTTGGAGGCGATGCCGGCTGCGGCGCCAAGGCCCACGGCGGCACCGGTCGCGGCGGCTCCGCCCATGCCGGCAAGCGCGTCGCGCGAGACGGTCTGCGGCACCGGGATGGGTGCGGCGGCGGGGTCGGGGACGCTAGGCGCGAAGGGGTCTGCCACGGCAAGCGGGTCGGGAGCGGCGGCGCGAGGCGTCGGCTGCTGCTGGGGCATGGCGGCGGGGCGCTGCTGCTGCGGGGCAGCAAACTGCTGCTGGCCGGCGCGCGGGGCGCTGGCGGCACGGCTCGCGGCCGAGTTGTTCTGGCCCAGGCCGTTTTGGTAGGCGCGCTCTTCCTCGTACAGGCGACCGAGCGTAGGGGCATCGACGTTCTCGGCAAAGACCGAGAACTTGCCGGCGCGCAGCTGCGGATCGATCATAAAGCGCACGAGGGGCTCGCCGACAAAGACATAGCGGCGCTTTTCGGCCTGCGCCTTCACAAACTCGCGGACCTCGCGCGAAAGCTCGGGGTAGAACGGGGCGAGCATGGGATCGTCGTCGGCGGCGATCAGGATGGTATAGAGTGCCGGCGCCGTGTTGACGCCGTTGATCACCAGAGTCTGATCCTCCATGTCGCGAGCGGCCTGCTTGGCAAGCTTCTTAAAGGAGAACGGGGCACGGGTGGCACCGAAGATGCCGGCCACGTGGTCCTCGAAGATGTTCAGGAAGTTCACGAAAGATCACTCTCCGTATAGGTTCTTTGGTATCCGAGCAAATATAGGCATATCCCAACGATTATAGAGGATAGGGTTCCCGCAACCGCCGCCTTGGCGACGACCGCGGCTGCAAGGCTGGCAATTTCCATATGGTGTGCAAGACAGGACGCCGCTGCGCAGCCGATGCCGGCGACAGCGATGGCGGCGATTACGGCAAGGTTTGAGCCCTGATTGGCACGCTTGGCATGGACATTGAGCAGCGCAGATGACGCCGCGGCAGTTGCCGCGGCCAGCCCAAAGGCAGCCCAAAGGAGTGGGTCTCCCAGCGCTGCGGCAACGTTACCGAGCCCCAGCACGCCTCCGGCTGAAAGCGCGACCGTGGCCAGACGGGCAAAAAGCGCGCCCATGCCCGTTGCCGCAGCGGCGCTTGTCGGGCCGAGCCAAAATGACGCGACGCCGGCGGCGACCCCAGCTGCCAGGAAGGTATTGCCGGTCAGACAGCCAAGCGCGAGTGCACAGGCGAGTGCGGCGCTCGCGGCAGCCTCGGTACGACCCCAGGCGATCCACCAACCGGACATGGCGGCGGCAAAGATCACCGCGACGGGCAGCATCGACAGGATGCCCTGTGCCTGCATGGTGGCGTTGGCCATGAGCACCAAAAAGCCCACAGCCGAGATGGCCGAGCCAATCTGGGGGGCCAGGCCAGCCGCCGCGCCGATCGCGATGGCCGCAATGACCAGGCCGGGAAGCGCCGCGACCCCGGCCGTTTGCATCAGCAAAAAGCTAAAGGTGCCGCACGTTAGCGCCGAGATAGCGCGCATGGTGTAGTCGCGCGCATGGCTCCAGCGCGTGCCCGCCCAGCCGAGTGCGGGGTCGACCTCGATGGCGTCGTCCTCGTAGTGCGACGGCTCGATATCGTCGAGCTCCTGCTCGTCATCCGAAAGCTCGCCAACCATTTGTTCCAGGCTGCGACGGCCTTCGCGCACGCTGCCCAGACCGGCAAGGAGCTGGTCGCAAAATGCCTCGATGCTGTTGGGGCGGTCCTGCGGCATGGGGGAGAGCGCGCTCATGAGCGCGACCTCGGCTCCCGGGGGAAAGTGTGGTATCAGCTCACTGGGATAGGTGGCGCCGCCGATGATGCGGCCGAGCGAGTCGGCGGGCGTGGCCGCCATAAAGGGGGCGTTGCCACACAGACCCTCGTAGATCACACAGGCAAGGGCAAAGACATCAGCGCGTTCGTCGACCGTGCCGGTCTCGATATCGAGCTGCTCGGGCGGCATGTAGCCGATGGTGCCGCCGCGCGAGCCGCCAAAGCCACCGGCGGACGACAGTCGCGCCATGCCAAAGTCGGTGAGCTTTACATTGCCCGAGTGGTCGATGAGCACGTTGGCGGGCTTAATGTCCAGGTGGAGTACGCCATTACTATGGGCGAAGGTGAGCGCCTGGCCCAGGGCATCGGCAATAGCTGCGGCCTCGTCAAAGGTAAGTGAGTGACCGTCCACGCGGTGCAAAAACTCGGCCAGCGACATGCCATCGACATATTCCATAACCAGGTAGGCATAGGCTGTGTCGTGCGTAAAGTCGATGACCTGCACGATATTGGGATGTTGAAGCATGGCGGCGGTGTGCGCCTCGCGCAGGACATCCATGATGTCGCTGGCGGGCATGCCGACACCGTTAATAAGGGGGATGCGCTTAATGGCGACGCGGCGGCGCAGGTGCGTGTCGCGGCAGATCTCGATGGAGCCAAAACCGCCGGTCGCAAGCGTCTCGAGCGGCTGGTACCGCTTGAGCAGCTCGCGAGAGCTAGTGCCCTCCAAGGGAACGTCCGGCGAGAACCGGGCGGTATGTTGCGAGAAAAGCGGCATGGCCAACCCTCGTGCGTTTAAAGTTCGTTTGCGAGTGGCGGGCGCGGAGCCGAGCCGTTCGCGGTGGCATAGATGCTGCTAGTGTAGCACGCTCGGGTGCATGGGGAGGATAGCGGGATGCGAGGCTGCCTGCCTGGTTTGGCCTTAGCGCTTTTTCTTGTTCTTCTTCTGCTTGCGCTTGGTCTCCTGGGGCTTGTCGCCCTGCTTGGCCGCGGCGGCGGCCTTCTCGGCCTTCATCTTCTTGCGTTTGGTCTCGATGCGGAGTTTTTTGTTGATGCGGGCCTTGAGGAAGGGACCGAACTGCTCGGCATCGCCACGGACGAAGGTGTCCTTGGGGATCGTCACGCCCTGGTCGGCGAACATGGCCACAAAGATGCGCTCGCCGTCGAGTACGTGGTCGAGCTTGTCAAACGGGAAGAACTGCGACTTGCCGCTCTTGCCCCAAACCATCAGGCCGTCCTCGTTGGCGGCGACGCGGCGATAGCGGCCACCCATGGACTCGTCGGCCTCGACGGCGTCGATAAAGTCGCGGGCGAGCGTGTGGTGCAGGTTCTTGCTCCACCAGGCCAAAAAGGCGCCGAACACGATCAACACGACGCCGAACTTGATCCAGCTGCCGCCGGCCACCAGCATGCCGATGCCGATGAGCGCGGCAACTGCCGCGGCGACATACAGCGAGCCGCGACGCCTGGGCGAGGCGACCAGGCGGGCGAAGTCGGTGACCAGGTCGTTTTCGTACTGGTACTCGTTGAGGTACAGGATGCCGTCGTCGGCTGCGGCCTGCTCCTCGAGCGCGACCTCGACCTGGTCGGCTGCTTCGGAGGGAACGAGGTTGCTCTCTGCGTCTGCCATGCTCTTTGGACTCCTATCGCGGCGGGCTCGCCGTACGGGTTATTATGGAATGCAGTATGCCGTGCGACCGCATGGCCGCCGCGGCAACAAGACTCAGTATACCCGGGGGAGCACCCATGGAATCGTTGTACCGAAAGTATCGCCCGCTCACCTTTGACTCCGTGGTGGGCCAGCAGCATATCGTCTCGACGCTCGAGCACGCCATCACCGAGGGGCGCCTGTCCCACGCCTACCTGTTCTGCGGACCGCGCGGCACGGGCAAGACCACCATGGCGCGCATTCTGGCCAAGGCGCTGCTGTGCCGCAATGCCGAGGCGGCGCGCGCCGAGGGTGCAAGCGGCTGCATGCCCGACGGTACTTGCGAGGAGTGCGAGCTCATTGCCGAGGGTAACCACCCCGATGTCTACGAGCTCGATGCCGCAAGCCGTACCGGCGTGGACAACGTGCGCGAGGAGATCATCAACTCCGTCAACTTTGCCCCGGTGCGCGGCAAGTACAAGATCTATATCATCGACGAGGTCCACATGCTCACGACGGCGGCGTTCAACGCGCTGCTCAAGACGCTTGAGGAGCCGCCGGCACACGTGATCTTTGTGCTGTGCACCACCGACCCGCAAAAGATTCTGGAGACCATCCTCTCGCGCTGCCAGCGTTTCGATTTCCATCGCATCGGCAACGAGGATATCGAGCGCCGCCTGGCATACGTGTGCGAGCAGGAGGGCTTCGATTACGACGACGAGGCACTCGCCATTGTGGCGCGCCATGCCAAGGGCGGTATGCGCGACGCGCTGTCCACGCTGGAGCAGCTGAGCGTCTTTGGCAACGGTTCTGTGCATGCGGACGACGCCCGCTCGCTTTTAGGCGAGGTTTCGGACCAGATTCTGGGCGAGTTTTCCCGCGCCATTGCCGATCGCGATGTTGCCGAGCTCTATGGACTGATCCGTGCGCAGGTCGAGGAGGGCAATGACCTGCTGGAGCTGACGCGCGACCTGGTGGCGCATGTGCGCGACGTGTACGTTGCCTGCGTTGCCGGTGCCCGTGCCGAGCTGTTTGAGGGCGGCTCCGAGCAGGCCGAGGCGCTTGCTGCCGAGGCCGCTGCCTTTGGCGAGCATCCTGCCGACCGCCTGGCCCGCGTGCTGACGGTGCTCGACGATGCCGCACTGGAGATGAGGGGCGCGAGCGACGTGCGCCTGGTGCTCGAGATTGCCTGCACGCGTCTGGCACGTCCCGAGGCCGATTTAACGATTGAGGCATTGGCCGAGCGCGTGGCACGCCTGGAGGCCATGGTTGCCAATGCCGCCGTTCCGGCGAGCGTGACTGCTGCTCAAGCGGGTGCGCCTGCTGCATCCGCACCCGCTGCTGCCCAACAGCCGACGCTCATTTCGGGCGCCCGTGCTGCCACTTCGGTGGCATCCGCTGCCCCCGCTGCTACGTCCGCGCATCAGGGTGGCATGCTTTGGGACCGCGGCGCTGCTGTTCCGGCTGCCCAGCCTGCGCCCAAGTCCGCGGCTCCTGCGCCGGCTCCGACGCCTCAGCCCGTTGCGGCCCCTGCGCCTGCTACCGCTCCGGCGCCTAAGCCCCAGTCCAACAATGCCGCCCAGGTTGCCGTCGCCGGTGCTGTCGAGACGCCCGCGGTCGAGGATGCCGGAGAGCTGCAGCGCAAATGGGCCGAGGTCGTCGAGCGCGTCAAGGCGCGTCAGGCTTCCTACGCGGGGCTTTTGCTCAATGCCCGCGCCACGGCTGACGACGGCTCCAGGCTCACGGTCTCGTTCCCCGCGGGCTCGACCTTTGCCATCAAGATGCTTGGACGCGCCGACACGCAGTCGGTGGTCCTGCCGACGGTCTGCGCAGTCTTCGGTCGTCGTACCGTCGACTATGTCCTGGATGGGGGTGGCACGCCGGCTCCTCAACATGAGGAGCATTCTCCATCTGCACGGGCTGCGGCATCTGCGGACCCGCAACCCGTGTCCTCGGTGGCCCCTGCATCCTCGAGCGCCAGCGCGACGCAGCCAAAAGCGGCACCGGTAGCGGCATCGACCCCATCGGCGCCTGAACCCGCTGCGCCCAAACCGGCTGCTCCGATCCCCGCGCCCAAGCCCGCTGCCGCGCCTGCGCCCAAGTCATCCGACCTGGGCAAAGCCCCCTGGCTACGCTCCGACAACCCTGCCGGCGCCCCCGCTACGGGTAAGCTTCCGACCGAGCCCGCGCCCCGAGCGCCCGAGCGCGCGTCCGCTCCCAAGGCTCAGCCCGCCGCGCCGTCTGCGTCGTGGGAATCCGAGCAGGTGCCTTACGACGACGCCATGGTCGGCGGCTTCGCCGGCGATGCGAGCGGGGAAGATCTTCCTCCGTTCGACGTGCCTGTCGCGGCGCCTGCGCCCAAGCCTGCTGCAACTGTTCCCAAAGAGGAGGACGCTCCTCCAGCTCCCTGGGGGTCCAACCCCGGCGCCGGCAGCCCCTTTGGCCACCAGGGCGCAGCCCCGAGCATCCCGCAGACCGAGGACGAGGCCAAAGCCCTCATCCGCAGCGTCTTCGGCCAGTCCACCATCTTCAAGCCGGTGGAGTAGCTGCGCAGGCGGGTATACTGCTCAAGAAGAGGACCCCTTGTCCGGGCGCATCTGTATTTCGGACATGTGTAGTGTGGTGTCGCGTATCTCGCATTCGAGCAGACAGGTGCGTGACGGTCGGCCTAGGATGCTGAGGTCGATACGATACGTCGCATGGCTGTCCGTGTACTCGACTTGCTCGGCGTTAATGGTTGCTCCGATTGCCAAATAAACGCCTAGCTCGGCATCGACAATCTTGAAGTCCTTTATCTTGACCTTGAACTCTTGATAGAGGGACGGGCTGTTGTAGTAAATGGTTCGGGTTCCGTCGGTGCATTCATCGGTCGTCTCCCATTTGACGACGGGCTGGTCCGAGCTGGCTATCAGCAGTTCTGCTCCAAAAGCTATGGCATGGGTGATGACAACCAGCAATGCCCAGCCGACAAAGAGATAGAGAACCACATATGCAACGGGGTGTTTTGAGCGGATGTTTTGGAGTACGGCTGGGACATTCACGAGGGCACCTCCAAATCGTCATCTATGACAATCAAATTATACCCAGCCGCCATGCGTGCCGCCTCGAGCAGCGGCTCGGCATTTTGCCATGTAGCCTTGTAGCCCTACGCATAAACTGCCTGGTTCCAGCTCTGCTAGATGTAGCTTGAGATAATTATGCAACCTTGCATAATTCGACCTTGCATAATCTTTGAGTGCGGTTTGTATTGGAGGACATGTATATCGACTGAGGTAACACGTCCGCCCCGCTCTCTCGCCGCGCGCCGTGGTACGATTTTTGAGTTTGAAAGTCCCGCCGTGCTCCGGCTGCCCTTGCAGCTCGGCGTGCGGCCGCACGTAAAGGAGCCATCATGGCCGGTATGAACATGCAGCAGATGATGAAGCAGGCTCGCAAGATGCAGGAGCAGCTTGCCGCCGCGCAGGAGAACCTCAAGTCCCAGACCGTCGACGCCTCTGCCGGCGGCGGCATGGTCAAGGTGACCGTTAACGGCGAGATGGAGCTCGTCAACCTCACCATCGATCCCGATGCGCTCGATCCCGAGGACGTCGATATGCTGCAGGATATGATCATGGCTGCCGTCAACGAGGCCGTCCGCGGCGTCAACGAGCTCGCCAACAAGCAGATGGGCGCCATCACCGGCGGCCTCAACATCCCGGGCATGCCGTTCTAAGACACGCATATATATGAGTGCCAACCACAGTCTGCAAAAACTGCTCGATGAGCTGGGCCGTCTGCCGGGCATTGGTCCCAAGTCGGCCCAGCGCATCGCCTATTACCTGTTGGAGGCCGACGCCGAGGAGGCGCGCCGCCTGGCCGAGGCTATCCTGGAGGTCAAGCAGGAGGTCCACTTTTGCAGCCGCTGCTTTAACTACGCCACGGCCGACGAGTGCTCCATCTGCCAGGACCCGATGCGCGATACCACTCGCATTTGCGTGGTGGGCGAGCCGCGTGATGTCCAGGCGATCGAGCGCACGGGCAGCTACCACGGCCTCTACCACGTATTGGGCGGCGTGATCAGTCCCATGGACAAGATTGGCCCCGAGCAGCTGCACATTCGAGAGCTGCTGGCACGCTTGGGCCACGAGGACATCCACGAGGTCATCATCGCCACCAACCCCAATATTGAGGGCGAGACCACGGCGAGCTATCTGGCCCGTACCATCAAGCCGTTGGGCGTCGAGGTGTCGCGTCTGGCAAGCGGCCTTCCCGTGGGCGGCGACTTGGAGTATGCCGACGAGCTTACGCTTGGCCGCGCCATCGAGGCCCGCCGCGCGATTTAGGTGGCGAGCCTGCTCCTGCCGTATGTTTTCCTCGCGACGCACGGGGTAGTCATAATTTCCCCGTGCGACTGTGAGTTTGTTGTGCAACAAAGATGCTTCGTATCCGCTTATCGCATGGATGCTTCCGCTCGCATCCTTAATTTGCCCATTCGTTGCGCAACCTTTTGGGTTCGCTGATACACTCAAATATGGATTCGAATGAATGCGCCGCTCCCGAGCGGCGTGTTTTTGTTGGAGGAGAACGCATGCGGCCCGGTGGCACTCAGACAAAGCGCGGCGCCGCGGTGCGCATGCGACGCCGACTGGGCTTGGCGCCGCGGGCGTACGTGCTGCTGTCGTGCTCGCTGGTGCTGGTCATGGCTGGCGTTTCTGCCTATGGCATGACCGTGCCGTCCATGATGCAGGCGCATGCCGCACGCGAACCGCGCGTGGGGCATGAGGTCAAAAGCGATCTGGGCACCACGACTGGATATGCTTGGGCAAGTGTGGTCGGGCATATTGTGTTTGGCACCGACGATGCGGACGGCGCCGAGGCCCCGGACAACGAAGTCACGCTTGCCAATGGCAAAACCATCGTGCTCACCAACACCAAGATCATCGATCGGTTGTCCAACAATAACGTGACGGCAACGGTGAATAAGGTCGAGCAGCAGAAGGAGCAGGACGCCCAGCAGTCCGGAAAGCCCGGTAGCTCGGATACTTCTGGCTCCGGCTCGAATTCGTCGAGTTCGAGCGGCGGCTCTGGGTCGGGCTCCTCTACCGGAGGGTCTGGAAACGGCGGCTCGACGGGCGGCAACACTGACAACGATGCAAACTCCGGTGGCCTTTCCGCTGCTGAGGAAGAGAGCATTCACAGTTGGCTTGTGACCAAGTACAACATGCTCGACGGCTA
>ENA-ORLM01001303-ORLM01001303.1-human-gut-metagenome-genome-assembly--contig:-NODE-1303-length-16457-cov-2.638462_pt1 | contig 16457 bp, 23 predicted proteins | sample MGYA00243063_ERZ508815 | MGnify/ENA primary metagenome ERZ508815 (study PRJEB26277, sample SAMN04329768) | human gut metagenome | biome: human-associated habitat | host: Homo sapiens | place: USA...
TATCAATCAGTTGATAATATATAGAAGTTGGTTTATATTATCATCTGATTGTTATATTGTCAAGAAAAATTTATTGATTCGTCTGTGTATATACTTTGTCAATAGTTTTGCGACAAGTTTTTGAAATTTTTTCTATGCCAGGTTTCTTATTTCCTCTTCAAAGAGTTGGGCGGACGTCTTAAAACCGAAAATTCCCCTTGGATAGTTGTTTATCCAGTTTTCTATATATTCAATGTCCCGGTCCTGCTTCTCGTCAAAATCTTCCCCTTTCGGTATGTGTCGGCGGATAAGGCGGTTATTGTTTTCATTACTCCCCCTCTCCCAACTGCTATAAGGGTGGCAATAAAAGGCAAAGGTCCGTTTTTCTCCCTCATGTAATACAGACCGTTCCAACCCCTCATAGTCTGAAAACTCCACGCCGTTATCTACGGTAATGCTTCTAAATACCTTTGTGAACATATCGCCCCATTTCCTTTCTAATCGGTCAATGGCTTCTACTACACTGGCCGCCTTTTGGTCCGGCAACTTCACTATTATTTCATCTCTTGTCTTTCTCTCTGTAAGCACAAGCATACATGACTTTGTTACTCCCTGCTTGCCCTTTACCGTGTCCATTTCCCAGTGCCCAAAAATTTCCCGGTCCTTTACTTCATCCGGGCGGTTCTCTATGCTTTCCCCTGCGGACGCTCTCTTTTGCACCTTAACCCTTTTATTGTGCTTTTTTCTTTTCCCCTTTACTGGCAAATCTTTGTTTGTGAGTTTTAGGAAAATCCCCTTATCAATGTATCGGTATAATGTTCTTACGCTGATAGAAGTAGTAAACTCTATGCCGCTTTCTGCTGTCGCCGCCAATGCCGCTTCCGGGCTATATTTATCTTCTATTATTTTTTCCTCTATGTACTCCGCAAGTGGGCGGTCATTTCCTATTTTTATATTCCGCCCTTTTCCCTGGGCGTTCCAATCATGGTTCTTTTGTCCCAAATCGCTGCTATACCTTGTTTCCTCGGTGTAATCGCTATTTCTATGGGTATATTCTCCCCTTTTTATCTCCCTATAAATAGTGCTTCTATGAACGTGCAAATATTCCGCAACCTCTACTACTTTATGGCCGGAATTTAACATAGTTTCCATTTTAATTCTATCATTTTGGCTTAAATGTTTAAATAATTTTCCCATGAAATTACCTCTCTTGTGATAAAACGGGCACGAAAAAGTCCGTGCCGTTGTTTTATCGCTTCCCGGCAAGTAATTCCTATGGTAATCGTAATTCATATTGTGCCCGGTGCGTTATACTTTTTCTATTTACAATGATGTGGACATTGTGGGGTCCAGGCTCCCGGCCTTTATTTTGGTTAGGACGATTGCCCACCGCCCAGGCGTGCCGTCTGTTTGCCTGTCCTGCTACACGCCGCCCGGTTCACATTAAACCCTGGCAGAAACTTGTCAACCAATACCACAATGCCCACCATTGCAACCCGTCAACTGTTTATAGGGGCTTCGGACCCTCACGCCGCCCATGGTCGGCGTGGCCGTTTTAATTGCCGGGCGGCTCCCGCTGCCGCCCAGGCGGTTGTTTCTATGCACAACGGGCCTGCTCCACCCATGCTTGTGCTTCCTCTGTGCTTCCAAACCAATCATTATAAATATCTTTCCGGCTTGTACTTGTGTATGTGCTTTCCGGGCACGTTTCCGCTTCTTTGCTTGCCGTAATAGCGGCCACCACTCTGCCCCTATCATCAAATGAAGATGTTACGCAATACCATGTTTTCATATCCTTATCCTTTCCCGGTGGCTCTACTGCCCACCGCTTCCCATTCTTTCGTCAATGGCCTGGCTGATAAATTCGTTTACGCTTTGTCCTGCTGCCGTTGCCGCCGCTTTTATTACTGCTTTTCTGCCTTTTGGCACTTTTATTTCTATGCGGTCATAATTCCGTTTGTTAAATTCGTTTTGGTATGCAATTTGATTAAATTCTCCGGTTTTAGTTCTTGGCATTTTCCAACCTCTCTTCCTACTTCGGCAAATTCCCTCTTCCTTTCTCTTGCCAAATGATTTATAATAATTTTACAGTTTGGGCGGCTTTGGCAAGTCCACCGCCCTTTCTGTACCCCTAAAGCCTATTCGTTAGGCTTTTCTTTTTTTGCCATGTCTCTGACTTCCTGCACCGCCTTGGCAACCTCTTCCATGTTCTTGCAATTACTGAATTTATCGGCTACCAGGTTAAGGATTACTTCCATTTGCTTGTCTGTCATGTTCTCGCTCATGTTATCTCCTTTCTATGCTTGCCCATGTATTCGTTAAGTATCTCTCTTAACTGTCTTTATTATATAACATATGTCGGCATATGTCAATACATATTACGACATATTTTTATTTTTTATAAAAATCCCTCAATGTGTGGCTGCTTTCCGCTTCACATTGAGGGTAATTTTTATCTTCTACTTTCTATCACGAAAATAATTTCGTTGACTTTTGCCTGGTTTGCTTCGTTACTTACGCACCTTACCACTCTGTCTTTTCCGTCCGCCGTGGTAATGGTTACGCCAATATAATTTCCCATTTTCTTTTCAAATCCCGTATTTTGGGATATGGCAACGATTTTATCATACATGAGCGTTTCCGTTTTTGATTGGCTCCCGTCCTGCTCAAAATATAGGCACCTTTTTTCTGTTACCGCTAAAACTGCCGTTGAAAAAACCAACTTTTCCGCCTGGCCTTTTCCTTGAATACAATAATCAATCTTTTCCCCAGGCAATAATGTTTTTCCAAATACATTTTGAGCCATTACCTCTTCAATCGGTTTTTGTTCTTTTGCTTCTTTTTTCTTTCCAAAAAGTCCCATTTTCCAATCTCCTTTTGTTGGTTTTATACCGTGCCCCCATTGTGTAATTCAATAGTGGACTTGTATTAGTCCCATTATAGCACACACTTCCCCGTAAAATAAAGAAAAAAGGACTAATATTAGTCCAGAAAGGGGCCGCAATGTTACAAGTCAAAATAAAAGATGATACTGGAAATACCATAGGCCAAAATATAAGAAGAATTAGAAAATCACGCAATATAGGGCAAACCGCTCTTGTCCGTGATTTACAATTACTTGATATAGACATGACCCGTGAAGCATTGGTAAAAATCGAAAGGGGGATACAACATATACAGTTGAGCCAATTAAAAGGTATTCGTGATGTTCTCCAAACAACTTATGATGAATTACTGGAAATACATTAGACAAAAAGGACACGTCTTTCATTGACGTGTCCTTTCTCCGTGACATATTAAATTCCTTGCACGTCCCTGGCGGACGTATTCCAAAAGGCGGTATTGATAGTTACTATCTCAACATAGCGTTGACTTTTGCCTGGACCTCATTGTAATTATACCCTGCGGCTTCCAGGCGGTTCTTTCTCTCTTTCCCGTTGCCCCATTTCCCTGCAATTACTTCCTTGGCTACTGCGGCCACGCTCTTTGTGACCTGGGACCCGCTCCCGGCGGCTTCCTTGTCATATTTCGGCACGCCATAACCACGGATATAGCGGCCATTTACGGCCAATGTCCTGCGGCCTACGGCATTGTTTTTATTGCCCTCGATAACAGTAATCTTTCCGCCGCTCACGCTCTCAACAATGCCCACATGGTCCGGGTTCCCGGTGCAATCCCCGGCCCCGGTATCGTTCCAATCATAAAAAATAATGTCCCCAGGGCTTGGCGTCCTGCTATCGCTTTCTTGAATAATGCAATCATCTGGCCGCAACCGCACTCTGTCGGTATAATGCCAGTCAAACCGCACTTGATAGCCACGGCGGAAACAAAGGTGGCACACCAGGCGTCTGTATATTTGACTTTGTAACCCCTCGCCAATGGTTTATGGCCGTTGTACACGTCAATAATGCCCTTGTGGGTGCCGTCCGCTTCATTTCGGCCAATCCACGCCCTTGCCTGGGCTAATACTGCACTTGCTAATTTTGCCATGCTTCCGGCTCCTTTCACATCATACTGCTGCAAATCGTACTGTGTAACAATCCTCATGGTATTGTCCACATACTTGCTACTGGTTGCGTACCCGTCCGCCTTAATGGTTCTAAGGTACGTTTCCGGGTCCGTAATGCCCCGTAAATTCTGATACCTGGACAACTGGATAAACTCAAAATAACCTTTCACGCCCTCTTCCATGTTGTCATACACCCGGAAATTGTCCTTAATCTGTGTAAGGGTTCCCGGCGTATATTCTTCCATGGTGGAAAGGTTTACGCTTTTCCCGGTCCATTTTGTCCCACATTTCAGCCCAAAATAATTGTGATACACGGCGGCCAGGCGGCTTTCTCCCCAACCGCTTTCAAGTATCGCCTGGGCTATAATCGGACTATGTACCAAAATCCCGTATGCCGGGGCGTATTTCTGCACGCACCCGGCAATCTTTTTAATAAACTCCTGCTTGTCCATGGTTTACACTTCCTCTTCCGTTGTCACTTCCACTTCGGTTTCCACGTTGGCGGCGTCTGTTAAACCCTCGCCAATGATGTAGGCCACCACGGACGCCCCGGCCATGATAAGGGCCGTTACCTGGGTGGCGGTGTTCTCTGCTCCCCCGGTGGCTACAATCATCATGGAAACAAAGGACGCTACCGCCGTCCACATTTTCCGGCTTGTCAATTTCCTGGTCCAGTTAATATTTTTCATGTGGTCTTTTCTCCTTTCTTATATTTCCAAAAGCCCCTTGGCTTGTTGGTTCATTCGTAAATCCCTTTTATGCCCTGCTCCGTTAAGAAGTCCTTTTGTTCATGCTTAATCTTACGGGCATATTCTAGGGCGGCTTCTGTCTCTCCGTTGGCGTGTCCATTCTTTAAGGCCGTGGCCGCCGCTTCCCCCAGGGCAATAGACGCCATGACGCTTTTTATGATAAGGACCTCGTTTTTCTCGCGGATTTTTTCTTTTTCTTCCGCTGCCGCCTGCTGCTTCTTTATTTTTTGTTCAATCATCCAAAAACAGAAAGCGGTTACGCCGCTTGGAATACTCATTGCAATAATAAGTGTCTGTAAATCCATTCCTTTATCTTCCTTTCCTTAAATGTCCATGGGCTTATCATACGCCCCATGGTGTTGAAATTCTGACCCACTTACACCGGAACCAAAAGGCCGCTTTGGGTCTGCTCAAATTCCCAAAACAGTAAATCATACTCAATGGCCTTTGTTACGTGGTAGGTGTCGGCGTGCCCCATGTGCCCCAGGCGGCTTTGATATTTCCGGTTAAATGTTTCCTGGTCCAGTTCCCCGGCCTTTAGGTGCTTTACGTCCTTTTTCAGCCGCCGGACGGACCCCTTACGCACTTTCCTATATGTTGGGTGGTGGATATATCCGCAAAAGTCCACACCGTTCCCGGCGTATAGAATGGTACTTTTAGGGTTTATGTGCAATTTCATTTCCTCTTCCAAAAATTCTTCAATCCGCTTTTCCCATTCCTTTAACTGGTTTAAATCCGGGGAAAGAATTATAAAATCGTCCATATACCGGACGTAATATTTAATGTGCAAGGTGTGTTTTATGAATTTATCCAGGCGGTTGCCGTACACATTGGCAAATAACTGGCTTGTAAGGTTCCCCACGGGTATGCCCACGCCGTCCGGCAATATGCCGTTTCTGTCTATGATGTTATCCATAAGGTAAAGGGCTTTCTTGTCCCCTATGTACCGTCTGTTTTCGTCTTTTAGGCCGTCATGCGGTATAGACGCAAAGTATTTACTTATATCCCCTTTAAAGGCGTATATCCGTAGCCCCTGCACAACCATAAGTTCATAAAGCCATTTGTATAACTGATTGCTTGCGGCGTGCATACCTTTCCCCTCACGGCAAGCATAGGAGTGGCAATAAAACCTTTCTTCAAATACCGGTCCGATTGCATTTACAATCATGTGCTGCACCACTCTGTCATAAAATGGTAAGGCCATGATAAGACGCTCTTTTGGCTCCCACACTTTGAACACGGTATAAGGTCCCTGGGAATATGTGAGTGTTTCCACTTCCTCGCACGCCCTCAATAGTTCATCTTCCTTTGACATAGAAAAAGCCAATACCTCTTCATGGAACCGCTTGTTTTCTGCGGCTTTGTGGAATGAGATATTGGCATTGTCAAAGGTGTACATCTTCTCATGTAATCCTTTAACTGTTTTCGTTTTTGCCCTACCAATTTTCAAATATTTTTACTCAAAAGGCGGTGCCTTTGTTAATTTGTCCGGACAAACGCCGGAACGGGAAAACCGTCTGACTTATCATAAAGATAGATTGATAAATCTTTGCCAGTGGCCTTTTTAGGGGCTTCTGTGTCTGAAAATGCCGATTAGTCACACACGCACCACACGCCAATGTTCGTGTTCACGTTCCACGGGTAATTGTTGCAATTCACCGTCCGGGAGCCGCAATGCACGCCGTTGTTCCAGTTGCCGCCGCCAATGAGGGCGTGCAAGCCAGGAAAGGCCAGGTGCGAATTAACAGTTTCCCCAAATCACTTACTTATCCGGTTTCCAGGTTCCGGTCTTTACCGCTTCAATGACGCCGTTCATGGTGCCGCCTATTGCCCTGGTGTGGCGGCTGATGACCTCATAGCGGTGCTTGCTTATTGCTTTATACTGCAAATCGTAGGATAGACGTATCAATGTTTTAATCTGCTGCAATTCCACGTCCGCCGCATAAATATGGCTTTTCGTACCCGTTTTCTTGAAACGGATTACGTCCTTTAGCATTTCAAATATTGCCGTCTTAATCTGCGTCTGCAATGCAAACTTTTCAAATTTCGGAAACTGGGCCAGGATAGGGTAAATGTATAAAAGAAAATCATAAATTTTTTGGTACAATTCCATAGTGCCCATGTAGGCGTCTATTTGTTCCGGTTCTTTTTCCTCTGCCATTGCTTCTTTTCCTCTTCGTTGTAGGGGTTGGGCTTTCGCCCACCCCTACGGGATTACAGACTGTCACACACGCACCACACGCCAACGCTCGCGTGCACGCTCCACGGGTAAGTGCTGCAATACACCGTCCGGGAGCCGCAATGCACGCCGTCGCTCCAGTAGCCGCCGCCAATGAGGGCGTGCAAGCCAGTGCTTGAATACATATACGCCTGGCCGTAGCCGCCGCCAAAAACGTCATACCATGCCGCACTTGCCGCCGTTGGGTCGTGCAAAAGTTCATTAAGCCATTTCCACACATTACCCACCAGGTCACAAATATTTAAAGCACTTATGGCGTTTGCAATCTTTCCAACTGCGGTTCTTGCCTTATTTGTGGTGGCTGTGTGTCCGTTGGCATTTGAAGCGTCAAGGCCCTGGGGGCTTCCGTCTGCTGCCACGGTAAATTCCATGTAGTCCGGCAAGCGTTTCCCTACACGTCTGGCCCGTTCTCCTGCAATATACCAGTTAAGGCCCTCGGTTCCGGTTATCGGCGTACCGCCGTACACGGATTGTAAACCATTTGCCCCGTCATCACTGGAAAGGTAAATGTCTCCCCATAATGCGTTCCCCAGGTACACCATACCGGACGGGTCACATTTCGGACGGTGCTTTGTGGTCCATACACTGTTTGGCAGAATATCCACACGGGTGTTACTCTCCCAACCGCTGCCCCTTACGGACCCGGACACATTGACCGCACGCCCGTAATCGTCCGTATTTCTTACACGGCCATAATGGAAACCGCCGATTTTACGGGTATTGGTATCGTCCCAGGCGTCCCCGTCCGGCCAGGAAGAATTTAAGCAAATCAAATAAAGTTCGTCCTGGGCGTCCGTCCCAGGGTCACAAATGTAAATGTAATAGTCCGAACCGTGTACAAAATCGCTTCCCTGGTCCAAATTTGCTTTGGTAAGGACGGTTTCCGCCGTCTTAAATACTGCGTTTTCCCCTACCGCAATGACGCACCCGGCCATAATTGTAACGGCTCCCTGGGCACTGTACTGGATATACTCTTTTTCCGGTGCCACAATGTCGGAAATGGCCGCCATTTTGGCAACCGTGATTTTGGCCCGCTCGTCCGTCATGTTCTCGTCATAAATAAAAAGTCTGCTCATTATGCCAACGCTCCTTTCATTTCTTCCACTTCCTCTTCCGTGATACCCATACGGTCATAGAACGTAACCGCCGCCGGAATACCGATTGTTACCGTGCCAATGTTTACGGCTTTTGAAAGGGTAAGCACCGTAAAAGAAATTGTGTTGTTCTGCCCTGCTGCCGTGGTGCCCTCTGTGGCGGCGTTTTCCGCTTCGGTGGTATCTTTCTCCACTTCTACCGTTTCAACGGTCTGGACGGTAGGGTAAACGGCTCCATTCTTGATTTTCTGCCCTGCTGCCACCTCTGCACAAAACATAATTTTTACCGTCTTTCTGTCCTCTGACAGTTCAATGACCGGGCACATAATCCAGTTCTGATTTTCCAGTTTTTCAACTGCTGCCAACCAATCTTCCTTTTTCAATTTCTTTTTCTGCACCAGTTTAAAGGTGTTTACCAGGTCGGACTTGGTTTTGATTACTTTAGGAAATCCTTTCATGTGTTATACCTCGCTTTCTTTTAATAAATACGTTCCCATGTAATTGCCGATATAGGCCATATTGGTGCCCTCACGCAAGGAAACCGTGGTTGTGTGCATAAGGTCCATATAATCTATGGAAAGCCGCTTTGGCGTTACCATAACGCTTTCCATATTGGTTTCCAGGGTATAGTCCCCGGCTTCCGTGATGTAAAAGCCTATGCCGCTTTCTGTGATTGCTGCCGTCTGCACCGTTCCCGTTGTAATGTTCGTGAGCGTTACCGTGACCGCCGCCTGGATTGTTTCCAGTAAGTAGTCAACATTTACTTTGTGAGCCATGTTGCGAACCTTGGTTCTTAATCCGTCAATTTGCAACTGCAATTTTCCGGCCACGTCCCCGGCAAGCTGCTCCTGCTTTGCCGCAAACCATTCGTCCCACTGTGCCGTCCGTTCCGTTTGAAACTGCTGCACCATAGCGGTGTACTCTTTGATGAAAGCGGCATGGTCTTTTTCCACCGCCTTTTTCTCGCTTGAAAACCATTTGTTAAACTGGGTGGACCACTGGGAAAAGTCCAGTTCTTCAAACTGTGAGCCGATAAAGCCACAAACCGTCTTGTCCGGCCTTTCGTCTGTAATGTCTGCCTGGGTAATCTCAACCGCTCCGGCGGCCACATAGACACGGGCCAGGCTCTTTTCCTGGATAACATCATTGTTTACCAGTTCCGGGGCCTGCGGATTGCTTGAAAAAGCACCCTCTAAGACGTAAATACTCGGCTTTCTTTCGGTTTCGTCATTCCTTAATACAATGCGGTCAATCCTTGGAAGCGTTCCGCTTGCCTGGCTCAATGTAAGGGTCAACGGTTCGGTATTGTGGATAGTATGTAAATTGATATATGCGTACCCGGTCCGGGTTCCGCCGTCCACTGTCACTTCCATGGTGCCGCCCGGTGCCGTCACTTGCAAATGACCGTATGCAACGCCCTCTTTATAGAACGGGGCTTTGTCCTCGTTCATGTCCTGGCCGTTATACATATGCTCTTTATCGTTTAGGTCGGTAGCATTGTAAAAAAATCCTCTTACTGCCATGGTCTTTTTCCTCTCCTTTCCTCTATTCGTCCCATTTTATTGTTGTGGGTAGGGCGTCCCCAAAAGTAGGCACCACGTACATACCCCCATATTCGTAAACCTCGCAAAGTTCCGTAATTCTAAGGTTCTGTGCGGTGTTCCACTTTTTCTTCTTTACGGTCACAACGTCCCCCAGGTCATAGTCTTTTCCGTAGGTAAAATTTACATCTGCTTCCGCTTCCGCTTCAAAGTTTTCAAATATCTTGTTTTCGTTAAGAAACTCCTGCCCTCTGGTTTTAAGGGCTTCCAAATACTCGGCGTCCGTAAGGGCTTCTTTGTTTATGTCCTTTGCGTCCAGAAACACTTCCCGTAAATCAAACCCGGTTCCGCCGCCCACGGTTACAAAGATACGGGCCAGGCCGTCCCCGGCTCCGCCCACAATTACCTTGGTCTTATAGGTTGCGTCACTGTAATTATGTTTTGCCTGGTTTAGATTGTCGTAACTCTCTGAAAATATGACCCTGGGATTTTCCCCTTGTGCCTGGGTGCGGTCCACGCCTTTGTAAGTTTCAAAGGTCATGGTCTTTTTTTTGAAGTCCGGCACAATACGAAAACCTATTTCTGCAAACTTCGCCAACTTCGTGAAGTATTCCAGGACATTCTTATAAGTTGCCTGGAATTGCACTTTTGTGGTGTCCCCGGTCGTGGTCCCAATCTGTAAAAGCGGTATTTGCTCCATGCGTCCAATCATGTAGTGCATGGCTGCTTCCACGGTTCCGTTAAAATTAAACTGCGGACCCGTCAACCGGTCCCCCAGGTAGACGGGAAGAAAAAAGCCGTTCCTGGTAATCTCATTTACCAGGGTGCTTTCCTCTTCCGCCTGGTCCCCACGTATCACGGCGGCTTCCTGCTTGTTATCCCCCTTGGTTATAATGTTCCCCGGTTGCAATAGCCGTAAATTTTCCGCCGTTACCGGACAATGTAACTCAAATGTGCCACATTCGTAATATTTTCGGTGCCACTGTAAAGACGTGTGATTTTCGATATGCCCCAGGCGTCTAAGGTTCCGGTCATAAACGTGTATTTCCATAATCACACCCCCAAATATGAAATTCTGTAATATATCGACACAGAAAGGTAATTGGTGCCCTCGTCCGCCGTGTATGTCAATGTATTGGTTCCGTCCTGCAACTGGATAAATTCCCCATCCTCGTCCAGATATTCGTTTATTACCGTCCCGTATTTTTCAATAACGGTGTCCCAGTCAATGACCCCGTAGTTGTCTTTGTGGTTCTCAATCTCCGCCTGGGTCACGCCGTCCAAAAGGTAGGCGTTTTTCTTCCCGGTGTAGGTATTTATAATCACATACTGACCGGATGACATGATAAAATCATTGTCCAAATATCCAACCTTGGTAAATTCTCCGCTTTCCGTGTGGTAAATGGCCGGGTTCTTCACGGCTCCGTCCGCCCGGAATATAACCACAATACCTATGTTGTCCGCTCCGCTCTCGTTTTCAATCTCCTTTACCAAATCCGCTTCACGGTGTCCAAATATGCGGCCCTCTTCCGGGAAACACGCCGGAAAATAGAAATCACTTACCCATGACGCCATAACCACTTCAATGTCTGCCAGGTCCTTAAAATACGGGTCCGTGCATTTAAGGGAAATGGTATAATCACGCACCACGCCCGTTGTGGCTCCTGGTATGACGCTTTCAACCTCATATTCTATGGCCTTGGCTTCGCCGTCCTCTATATACTGCATTGTTCCCGTCCGCTTTATGGGGAATGTGCGGTATAAAAGGTTACGGTTTTCTTTATAATTTCCGTCCATTTCCACGGTAATGACAATGTTTCTTTCCTTTGCGGTGGCTCCCTGGTAGGTGCTGCCGTCCGTGGTCGTGTTCTCACTCGTTACCACGTTGCTTTCAATGCCGTAAATCCCCTCAATGTCTACCAGGTGGAACGGTGTAAAATCGCCCCAGGTAAAGGTAAGGGACACGTTTTTGTCACTGGTGCAAACCACTTTAATGTCTGACATTTCCCCCTTACCCCCTTTGTACTGCCAAAATCATGCTTCTTGTCTGTAACCTGGTCTGTCTCGCTATCTCATACGGACTTAATGCCTTGGGGCTTGTGATGTTCACATTCTGAACATACCCACCGCCGCCTTTTCCTGCGTTTTCCATAGCCTGGTTCTTTGCACTGCCGGAAAGCGGCGTTACAATTGCCTTTCCGTTTACCATGCTAAGAAGTTCCGGGCCTGCTTCCGCTACCATTGCGGTGCCCTCTTTCAATACGCCGCCCTTTGCCAGTCTCGGCAAGGAAAGCGTGCCTATTTTCCCCAGGGAAACGCCCGGTATCTCGTTGATGACGTCAATAACACCGTTTATCATTCCGATAAACTTATTTACAACGCCCTCTATGGTAGAAAGGCAACTGTTTATTGCTGATTTAAAAGCGTCCCCAACCGCCGAACCGATTTTCACGCCCACATTTACAAAACAGCCTTTGATATTTTTCCACAAACCGGAAAAGAAAGAAGTCACATTGGCAAAGGCGTTTTTAATATTCGTCCATGCGTTTTGAAACTGCGTACCGAACCATGACGGGACGGCGGAAAGGGCGGTTTTTATTTCCGTCCACCTTGCACCGAACCAGGAACCGATTGCAGAGAAAACATTTTTAACATTGGTGTAGGCGTTGGTAAACATAGTGAGGAACCATGACGCCACCGTTGACAGGGCGTTCTTTATATCCTGCCACCTTGCACCGAACCACGGTCCGATTTATGAAAATACCTTTTTCACGTTGGTGTAGGCGTTGGTAAACATAGTGAGGAACCATGACGCCACCGTTGCCAGGGCGTTCTTTATATCCTGCCACCGGGCACCGAACCACTGGCCGATTGCCGCAAATACACCCGTCACGCCGTTATAGGCTTCTGTAAATCTCGCAATAAACCATTGACCCACGCCCTGGAATATGGATACAATGCCGTTCCACAAATTTTGAAAAAATTGTTTGATGTTTTGCACAAAATTGTCCACAAATTCACGGAAAGCACCGCAATTATCATAGAGAAGTTTAAAAGCCCCGGCAAACGGGTTTACAATCAATAATAAAAGGGCCTGCCAGTTACTTTTTATGAAATTTATAAAACCGTTAAAGGCGTTTGGTATCGTAACGGTAAAAAAATCCGCTATTGCACCGAAAACTTTTGACGCCGCTTCTTTTACTGCTTCCCATACCGCTATGACTTTGTTTCTAAAATCTTCGTTGGTCGCAAAAAGTGTCACTAATGCGGCTACCAGTGCGGCCACCACCGTTATAACAATGCCTATCGGATTGGCGGCCATTACTGTATTCAAAATTTTCTGTGCTATGGTTACGCCCTCGGTTGTTGCTTTCCATACTTTTATTGCCGCCACTAACCCTTGTATCATAGTTACCACGTTCCACGCCAACATTCCGGCGGCAATTCCGGCAATAATAGAAATAATTTGTGTCCCATTCCTCGACATAAAAGAAATAAAATCTTTTACTTTGCTCACTACCGCAAGCACAAGTGTTTTAACTTCCGGTATCTTTCCTTTTACTTCTTTGATTACGTCACTTATTACGGGCTTTAGTTCCTCGCCTATCGGCTTTACAAGGTCCGTTTTAAGGTTTCTGCCTAACTCTTCAATTTGATTTCCCAGGTCATTATATTTATTCTCATTTATCGTTCCCAGGGCGTCATTGGTTGCCGATATTTCCCCTTGTGTGTCCACTAAGGCACGTATGGCGTCCTCTCCCAAATCTTCCCACTTGGTCCCGTACATTGCCACGCCCAAAAGGTTTCTTTGTACTTCGTCATCACATGAGAAAAGGGCTTCATTTACGGTTTTAAGTGCTTCTTTTGCCCCCTCTCCGCCTTGTGCAAACTTTGTTTTTAAATCGTCCACGTCAAGGCCCAACTGTTTAAATGCTTGGTCTGATGTTCCGTCTTTCGCTCTGATACCAAACTCTTTCACGGCGTCATTTAAATAGTCTATCTGGAAAGTGCCGTTTTTGGCTCCGTTGGCTATCATGTTAAATGCTTCCTCTGCTGACAGCCCCATGTCTGCATAGTAAACGGAATATTCCGCCAACTGGTCCGCCAAATCTCCGTTTTGGTTCAATCCTTTTTGTGCCCCCTGGGCTAAAAGGTTGTATGCTTCCTCTGATGATATGCCGAATTGTTTCATCATGGCGTTTACGCCCCTAATACTTTCGTTCACATCAATATCAAAGGTATCACGCATTAAAATGGCGTTTTCCGTTGTGTTTTTCAGTTCTTCCCCGGTCTGTCCGGTCTGCTGCTTAACTGCGGACATTGCCAATGCAATGTCGTTAATGTCCTCTCCAAAATTATCTTTATAAATGCTTAAAAGGGTTTCTTCCAACCCCTCAACTTCTGTGTCTGCCGCCCCCGTCTGCGTAATAACGGTATTTAAAGCCTTGTCGCAATCTGTTTCAAATTTTGTGGCATATGTAGCGGCGGCAACAAAACCGGCCCCTAGGGCTTTTGCTGCCGTTTCTGCCTTTCCGGCCAAATCTCCCAGGGTTTCTTTAAAATCCCCGGCCTTTTCCTCTGCTTCTTTCAGTTCTTCGCCGGAAAGTTTGGAAGATTTCCCTAACTCTTCAATGGCCGTGTCTGTCTGCCTGGCCGCTTCCTCTAAATTTGCAAGTTCTACTTCTGTTCTTCCCAGTTCTCTTTTTAATGCTTTGTACTGCTCTTCTGAAACCTCGCCTTTTTTAAATTGCTCCTGCACCTGGCTTTCTGCATTTTTCAGAATATCCAGTTTTTCCTTGGTTTCAGAAATAGCGTCCGTCAAAAGGGCTTGCTTTTGTGCCAACATTTCCGTGTTGGTTGGGTCGATTTTTAAAAGTTTATTTACTTCCCTAAGTTCAACTTGCGTTCCCTTTACCTTTTTATCAACGCTTCCCAGGGCCTTGTCCAGTTTTGTAGTATCGCCGCCAATCTCAATAGTAATTCCTCTGATTTTGCTATTTGCCACTTCTTAGCCCCCTTTCTTTCTAAAATTCTTTCGCAATCCCTCACGGTCCGGCTTCGTCTGCTCCATTCTCCAACAATTTCTAAGGTATTCCCGTCCCTCGTCTGTTTTTGAATTTTCAAAAATCATTGCTTCACGCATGAAAAACAAATACACATCTATTTCCATTTCCTGGACTTCGTAAATGTCGATATGGCAATAATCCATTACCAGTTTTTCCGGGCGTGTAGATAGCGTATAGGGTATCTCGTCCCCTTTATCCTGGCGTGGATAAAAGGGCATAATTAGTTTGGGTTCTGTTTCAACTCGTTTACAAATTCCATCTAGGCGTTAAGAATGGCGGGACACTCGTCAATGTCTTAGTCCGCCACGTCCTCTTCTGTTACCGGAACCTTTCCCATATTGTTGTTTAAGACTGCTGCCACAAGGCGGTAAATTGCTTCCGTGTCCTCTGCGGTGGCGTTATCTTCGTCCAGGTCCGGGATTTCCTTAATTGCTTCAAAAACTTTCTTCTGCGGCATACGGACCACAATTTTCTTTCCTTTTTCCACCACATTGCCGTTTTCGTCCACCTTGTCTTTTAAAGTAAAAGGCCAAAACGTCCTTTTTAACTTGTTGCAATTAAATTCCTTTACTGCCATGGTCTTTTTCTCCTTTCAAAATAAGCGGCCTGGGTTCCGCTCCCTGGCCGCTCTTACTGTCCTTACTCTCCGCTTGCGGCGGTAACGTCCATTTCTTCCTGGTAGGTAATCAATGTTCCCTCTTTGTCCATAGGCTGGGCTTTAAACTCTGCGTCAATGACCGTTTCACTGTCTTTTGCAAAGGCAATCGTAAATCCGGCCTGGTTGTTTCCCACAATGGTTACTCTTATATCTCCGTCCACATTATCCTTGTGGACAAAGTGAATAACATAACGCTTTCCGTCCGCATTTCCCACGCCGCCAATCTTGACGGTGCGGATTTTCTTTTCTGTGTCCTCGGTTACTCTTGCGGTCTGACACAACTTTTTCAATGTCTCTCCGCACCATGTCATAATACCGGATTTAAAGGTTGCTTCCTCTTCCGTAAGGATAACTTTGGAAACTTTGCCCATATCGTCCTTAGCTTCATAGAAAGAGGGTGCATACTCGATTTCTGCACCGCCTTTGATATGACCCAGGCGGTTTTCCTCGGTTTCCAATACTTCGTTGCTCGGCAACGCCGCATTTGTTCCCGTAAACTCGGTACAATACAAATCGCCGGAACCTAAAACAATGCTTTCTTTGTTCATGCTCTGTTTACTCCTTTCGTTTTTGTCAATAATCCCCGGACTTCATACGCCGTTTGGAAACATTCCTCGTCCGGGATAGGTGCCACCAATACGTCATATTCCACGTCCGGCAACACTTCCGCTTCAAATGCTTTTGCCAGGTCCTCACGTTCCTGGTTGTCCTGCTGCGTATAAAGTTCAAAGTCAACGTCCTGGGCTTTTAGGTTGTTAAACCCGTCCGCCCCTCTTCCTGTCTCATGTGAAGATAACCAAACCATGTATGGAAGTTCCGGCACCGGGTCATCAAGCGTTCCCTCAAACTGGTTTTTAGTTATCGGCACGCCGTATTTTTTTGAAAATTCTTTTGCCCTACCCACCAAAATGCTTACATTTACGGTCATGTTATCCCCTCACTTTCTGACGGATTTTTGAAACGGCCAAATCTCCCAAGGTTTCGTTTACTGGTGCAATGTGTTCAAACGCCTTTACATTTCCTACTTTCCTGCCGCCCTTGCGTAACTGGTGCCCTTTTTCCAGTAAATGGGTCAACTGATAGTGTTTTTTGTTGTAGACACTGTACCCATTTAATCCGGTA
>ENA-ORLM01001308-ORLM01001308.1-human-gut-metagenome-genome-assembly--contig:-NODE-1308-length-16390-cov-2.411328_pt1 | contig 16390 bp, 19 predicted proteins | sample MGYA00243063_ERZ508815 | MGnify/ENA primary metagenome ERZ508815 (study PRJEB26277, sample SAMN04329768) | human gut metagenome | biome: human-associated habitat | host: Homo sapiens | place: USA...
ATAAAGAGGAGTAGTTTTGATAGCCTCTATGATGTTCTGGAGCTTAAGATCCAGATTACAGGGGAGCATATCCTCTAAGAGCTTAGTTACTGCATCAAACGCACCATTAACCCCTAGATGAGTAACGATTTTTAACCAATACTCTGTATAGTGCTCCTCCAATGTGAATTTATCAGCACTCCCACACAAAGAAAGGAGCCTATTATAAAGCTCCTTATCTGTGTACGGTATTCTGTCATTCCATTTAATCAGTACATTAAATCTCCTTGTTTCTAGGCTATCTCCCTCCTCTGGATACAATCCCATCATATCCTCAAAACGCTTAATACCGTACTCATCCGCTGTTTCTATGAACATATTAGCCAGAGTACGATCAATAGCCTCCAAAATGTACCTAAGCTCTGGCTCCTCTGTTTTAGCTATCTCCTTAAATTCTTTGATTTTTCTAAGGAGCGGCATCCAATAGCTAAGTAAATCAACCTCTTTTGTATTTATCGCTCTAGGCATTATACACACCTCCCAGTATCGGGAGCTGATCTATTTCTACAGGTAGATTACCAGATACTCCATTGAGAGTAGTATCTGCAACATCCAACACCCCCTCCAAATTAAGGAGCCTGTTTTCTATCTGGGAAACACGCACTACCAGACTTCCATTTTCCCACGCTTTTCTCATTTCCAGAAAATAAGCCTCTAATGCCTCTGTTGCCTTAGGCTTTATCTGGCTCCAAGTATAGCCCTCATTAAGAGTTAAACGAACATTAACCGCTATATAGAGCTCTCTTACAGTAGTTACCGTTACTGTATGCCCTATAGGAGCTATTCCCGATCCTGTACCCTGTGGATCTGGATCAATCTCCTCCTGCACCCTTTTTACCAGAGTATCGGAGGCTTTATTGTAATTGCTATCAATAATGATGAGCTTTACAGTGCCTCCTCCATTCCATACAGGGATTACCACAGTACCACCTACTCCATCCAGAGCATTAGTTTTATCTTTATAATCCTGTTTATTTCCGCCAAAAGGATTACTGTCAAAAGAGTTAAGATACCGCTCTCTAAGAGCCTCTGTATCTTCCTCATCCTCCGCTGGGATTAAGAGCTCTACCAGCTCTCCCTCCAGATCCTTATCGATGTACTCAATAGGATTAAGAGCTCCAAAGAATTTATTACCCTGTGTACCCTCTGTTTCACATTCCATCTGGTAATAAAAAAAGCTATCAACATTCTCTATAAATGCTGTAGCTATATAATTCAGCTCATTTAGATTAAATCGGGATCCTATCGGGATCTCCATATTGAATTTTCCTTTTAATACTGCCTTTGTAGCATCATAATGAATAATCCCACGCTCTTTACACCTTAGCACCAGATACTCTCTTATAGCGGTATCAGCATAGCCATTTTGAATAATGCCATCCAGTAAGATATAGATATTGGCGTGTTCTGCGGATACTGGAGCTATGGCGTTCATTACCAGAGAGCCCTCTCTTTTATCCACATCTGTAGCCACTCTTGCTAAAGAGCGATCTAATATTTTTTCGTAAGTCTGATCCTCATACATCCAGCTCCACCTCCTTACTTCCTACATCGGTTACAAGCCGAAACTTAATATACAATTTTTCATTTATCTGTTTTACAGATAGCTCCTCTATAGCGGTTATGTGCTCATTTTCAAACAAGCACTCCTCCATATACCGTTGTACCTCACTGTGGAGATATTCCTCACTGTAAGAGTTTCCTATGAGATTAGTATATTCCTCTCCATAGTACCAACTATAGATAACCCACCTGTACCGCTTAGCCTTTAGAGCCAGATAAGCCCATACACAGATAGCATCTACTCCTGTTACTATCCGCCCTGTGAGCTTGCCAGTTTCAAAATCCAACTCATACTCACGAATGGCGGATGCTGTAACCTCTGGAGTAGCAAGAGCCACCTCCTCATCAGTGGCAAAAGGAAATAAACTCATTACGCACTCACCACCCTTGCTAAAATCACATACATATTATTTCCATCCAGTTTTTGTACTGCTACCAGATCTCCCTTTTTGAGCCCATCAATATAGGTTATCTGTTTTTCAGTCCAATATAATGTATCTGGATCTGGATTATCCTTACTGGCAAAGGGATTACTCTGTGTGGTATCCACACTTACTCCAGATACATAAGGTACCTTAATCTGTCTGGTATATCCTGCTACTAAGTAATCTGCTATATACAAATCCTCCGCATTTAGTACCAGATCATCTATTTTTACACTATTAGGGCTCTGCATTACCCCAAGCTGGAGGGTAACAGGATTATCTTTTGCACCCTGCGATCTCATAAGCTCCAGCATTTCAGCCAGATAATGATCGCCTTTCATGCTATCCTCTGCCATGTTACCCCTCCTTTGTATCCATCATTTGCTTAAGAGTTACTGTAAGGCTCATAGTGGCTACTCCGTTATTCCAAGTATGAGTATCGCTATCAATCCACACAATACCGCTTAGCCCTGTGGAGCTATCTCTTACCACCGCTCCAGCTCCAGTAACCGCTCCATTATGATTTATACAATCCAGAGTAAAAGTTTTTTCCACTCCCTTAAACATACTCTTAGCTGTAGTAGTAGGATCCTTTCCCTCCTCCTTTGTATAAACCTGCTGGAAAATACCATAAGCCTTTATATCCTTATCATTTTGTACTACTCCTGCTGGATTTCCCTCCCCATCATAAATCCTCACTTTATTTACCATGTTGGTAAGTGTTTCCTTATAATTTGAGGATGTAATGTTACTATCTTCTGTGAGCTCTATCTCACAAACAATATTACCCATTTCCTCTACATTGAGGCATCCCTTTTTTGCGGTTACACGATAACTCACGCCGTTCTGTTGATAGGCTTGTGTATAAGCCCTCATAATAATCTCATAAATACTCACATTCTGTACTATGAGTTTCTGTGAGAGCCCTGTACTGGCAAGATTGCCTACAGGGATTTCCATATCATCACAAACCATTTGAGTAATAGTTTCCGCTGTTTTGCCGCTAAAATTATAAGTGGCGTTACTTTTGAGGGTATAGAAAAGGAGGTCATAGGCAACATAGGTTACAACCCCTGTTACACTACTAGCCTCCCTCTCTGTGATAAACCCCCTAAAAAGCTCTGTTACTTTATCATCCTCAAACAGATACACAGGATCCGCTAAGTTAATGCTAAGAGGTTTAATATTTTTGTCCAAAGGAGCATTTACCACTTTCAGCTCCAGCTTTCTAGCAACCTCCGATCTGGAGCCGCCCCAGCTCATAGAGGATACATACTCTGTAATATCCTGCCCCTTATGTACTACAATCACTCCCAACACCTCCTTTTAAGGGATCGTTAATACCTGCCCTGGATATATCAAATTAGGATTTTTGATCTTATCCGTATTTGCATTATAAATCTTTGTGTACTGGGCTCCATTACCATAAAACTGCTTAGCAATTTTCCAAAGGCAATCTCCGCTCTTAACTGTATATGTCTTTCCAGCGTTTACCTCTGGAGGCTTAGTAGGTCTTACTGAAACTTTAGGCTTTACTGTGGCTATGGTAACAGTAGCTTTCTTTGTTTTAATCCTTTTGTATTCCTTTAAGTACAGCGTATAATAAATATCTCCTGTAGCATCACGCTCTCCGTAAGAAAAACTCTCTATGGTAGCCTCCATATTGAGCACTCCAGTAACAATTACCCTAACAGGGCTCCCAGATTTCCTCCACCTATCCAGTTTCTCTACATAAGCTAAGGGCTCTTTTCTACTGAAATTATTACTGAAATTGTAATCTTTTGCTGGAAAAAAAGAGGCTAAAGTAATTTCCCTTAGCCCTGTTTTCCCCATTAAATTTACATCTCCCAACTGGATCACATTTACCACTGTATTTCTGTGTGTTACCGTAACAGTAAATTCAGAGGGCTTTACTGGGAGCTGGATTTTACCGCTGTTATCCTGTTGTATCCAAAATTCCATAGTAATTTATCCTCCTCTCCCAGTTATGGCATATTAGGCACAAGTTTACGGAATTTCTTTACCATATCCTCTACTACCTTATCCACATCTGCCTCTTTTTCTATCACTACAGTATCCGCCAGCTTTTCAATATTTACCGTTGTACCGCCTTTACTCTCCTTAGGTGTATCCTGTGTAACCTTTATTTCTCCTGTTGGCGTTTTAGTGCCATCATCACGCTCCAAAGGCTGTACACTCTTTGTAAGCTGTACTCCTCTGGTACTCATAGCCCTATCATATTGATCCGCTTGATTGCGTGTTAAAACTTTTTCGCCTTGATGGAGTACCGCTGGGTAATTATCGTAAGGTACACGATCTTTACCATAGGCAAAACCAAAAAAGCTCTTAACCTTTCCCACCCCAGAGCTTATAAAATCTCCAGCGGCGGAAATAGCATCTCCAATGGATCCGATAAACCCACTGATCGCATCAATGGCTCCACTGATTAACCCAGTAACTGTACCTATTGCTGTAGATACTGCATCTGAAATTCCAGAGAAAACACTGGAAACAACATCATACAAAGTCTGAAAAATATTTTGTAGAGTTTCCACCACTGTAGAAATTGTGCTACTTGCGGCATCAAAAAACCCACAAATACTATCCCAAATTGTTTGTATAAACGGAGCCAAAAAGTTAAATACCGCCTCAATACCTGTAAGCATCCCATCTAAAACAGTAAGTACAGCACTTGCTACAGCACTAATTACAGGAGCTAAAGTATTCCAAACAGTAGTTACTACCGTTACCACCGTACTTACAATACTCTGGAAAAGCCCCATGTGATTTCCTATCACATTGAGTACCTGCTGTATAATAGAGCCTACCACTTGAAATACAGAGGAAACAGTAGGCATAATCCCAGAAATAAAGGTACATACCCCCTGTATGATCTGCTGTATGATCGGCATAGCGGCTACAAAAATATTCTTAAAAGTTTCAATAACTGGAGCCATGTTAGTAACCACTGTTTGAATAGTGGTAATGATTGTAGGCATAACTGCCTTTACCACTTCTACAGCGGAGGAAACACACTCTCCAATCGCTCCAAAGGCTTTCATAGCCACAGGAGCCACACTTTGCATAACACTCTTTACAGTGCTAATAGTGCTCTGTATCGTGCTACCAATCCCCTCAAAGGCTGGATCTACCATAGCCCCTAAATCAGACGGTAACGCACTCTTTAACCCATCTTTTAGTGAGGTAATGAGTTTTACCCCTAGCTCTTTTACCTTAGGAGCTCCCTTTTCAATCGCCACCCCTATAGCATCTGGTAAGCCCTCAAAAATCCTACCAATCATCGGAATAGCATTATCAAAAAGGAATGTAACGGTACTATCTACCAACTGCTCCATAGAGCCCTTTACATCTCCGCCTATTGCCAGATTTCCCAACAAGTTTTGAGCGGAGGCTTTCATTGTAGCAAAGGATCCAGCAAAAGTAACACTTGCCTCTTTAGCTGTGGTACCTGTTACCCCTAAGTTATCCTGTATTGCATGAATGGCACTGTACACATCAGCCAGATTATCCATATCATACTTTACACCTGTGAGCTTAGTAGCATCAGTTAAGAGCCTTGCCATCTCCTCCTGTGTGCCGCCATAGCCCAGCTTAAGGTTATCCAACATGGTATAGTTCTGCTTAGCAAAACCTTGATAAGCATTTTGGATACTTCCCATATCGGTACCAAACTTATTAGCATTATCCGCGATATCGATCATAGCCATATCTGCGATCTGTGCGGATTTAGCTGTATCTCCGCCTAAGCTATTAAGCAAAGATGCGGAAAAGCTAGTCACCTGCTCCATGTAGGCATTTGCGGAAAGTCCAGCGGTTTTATAAGCCGCACTAGCATTAGCCATTACAGTAGAGGCATCTCCCTTAAAGAGAGTTTCCACACCGCCCATACTCTGCTCTAGGCTGGCACCTTGACTAATAGATCCGCCCACTAAGGCGGCGGCTCCTGCTCCTGCAAGTCCTACAGTGATTGTTACACCCTTTGCCAGAGTGCCTAACATACTCTTGATCTTAGATAATCCTGCTGTAGCTCCATCCTTTATCGCTACTGTAGCCTTAGCCACTGTGGAGCCTACCGATTTCAGCCCATTCTTGATATGATTGAGCATCTTACTGGCTCCATCTTTCAAGGTTATAAAGGGCTTAGCAACTGTTTTTCCTATAGCTTTCAGCCCATCCTTTACCTTGCTTATTACTCTGGTAGCGGTATCCTTAATCCTAATAACAGGCTGGACTACCAACCGCCTTAAAGTAGTAAGTGCCACCCTAACCTTATTGATACCGCTTGTAGCTAAATCTTTGAGCTTAAGTGCTGGATACGCTACCGCTTTCCCTAGCCAAGATAAGGTATTTTTGATTTTGGCTAAACCCTGTGAGGCTAAATCTCTGATCTTAACAATCGGAGTATAGGTAGTGGCGATCTCTTTCAGCCTGTGGGTAATATTGCTAATCCCACTAGAGGCTTTATCTCTAAGCCGCACAAAAGGAGAGGCTACTCTCCTCCCCAAATCACGCAACTTATTATTGATCTGTTCTACTCTTGCTGTAGCCTCATCCTCTATCTGGGCTCTGGGAGCTATGCGTACTCTACCCACGCTGTTAAGCTCATTTCTGATCCGCCCTAAAAGAGTAGTAGCCCCATCCTCTACCTCCACCTCTGGAGTAGCTGTAGTGGCGTTTACCGCATCTAAAGTATCCTGTATTGCACCTAAAACCCCAGAGGCACTATCTTCTATAGCCACCTCTGGGGAAACATTCATAGCTCCAGCTATATTAAGGGTATCTCTCACATTTTCGATAATATCAGAGGCTCTATCATTTGCTGTAATAGTGGGATTAGCACTCTGGCTACCCAGCCCTCTAATACTGGAGCTTGTTCTTTCTATTTGCTCTGTAAAGCTACGCTGTAAATTAAGGTTTCTTTGTAGGGTAGCATACATATTATCTCTCAAACTTAGCCTTGCACCAAATTCTATCACTGTATGCACCTCCTCAAAACTTAGTTAAACAGCCACAAAGGGCAAATTGCTTTACCCTCCGCCTTACGGATCTGCTCATTACGCTCCTCCACCTCTTTCTCATAAAAGGCTTGTAACACAATGAGCTCTCCTCTAGGCATTTGATAAAATACGGATGGGCGGATCCTACCATGTTTCCAATAGTAGTACATCATTTGTGCAAGCCCATCCGTTTCAATTAGTTTTTTACTTCTTTAACAGAGCCATCTCCAAATCCAGACAGGCTAGAGATTTCTGCATAGATATTAGCGATCTCTCCACTAAGGAGGATCTTTCTAATCAGCTCCTTAGGAGTAGATGCCTTAAATTTCTGCATAAGCTCCTTATTCTTAAACATCGGCTTACCGCTGGGATCTACTACACCCTCCATAACTACCAAAAGCTGGAGGAGAGTAATTTCAATATCCGCATCCTTGCCCTTGATAGATACCGCCATATCCTGTACCTCCTCATACTTATCTGGAGAAAGGGCGGATACAGTGATAACAAATGGAGCTCCATAAAGCTCACTCAATCTCACGATCTCCATCTGCTTAGTAGGGAGCTTAATCTCTCCAATATCGCTCCCCAGCAAAAGATCCAGAATGTTTACAGCCTCTTTAGTTTCTACGATTTCCTCTGTATTGATTTCTTTCTTAGTTGTGTTAGCCATTTTGCATATCCTCCTATAAATTTACTATATAACCTAAAAAATCGGAGGGAGAGCCTTTTACTCCCCCTCCGATCTCTGTACCTTACTTATTATTGAGGAGTAATCTGATCCAGATATTCATACCCTGTAAAGGTAAACGGAGTTTCCGTTTCAAGAGGTTTCTGTGCCTCCCAATCAAACAGAGTAAGATCATCAAACTGCACACCTGTAACAGATACACGCTCTGCACCGTAAGCATCGGGATCCGCCAATTTACTAATAAGAGTAAATCGTACATCCTGCTTATTCCTTACCATAGCGGCTACCTTAATAGCCATTCTGGAGTTTACCTTGTGCATGGTAAGGGAGCCAGTACCCTTACAGCCGACAACCTTATTATCTGTAAAGAACATTCCGCACTGTTTGATCTCCTCTTTTGTAAACTCTACCTTTGCCTGTGCCTTGTAACACTCTCCGACATAATCGCCATCCAGCCAAAGCTCACCAAAAGTACCATTACAAATACGCTTAGTTTCTACAGCCATCTTTTATCCCTCCCTTACTCTTTGTTAATGAAGATGTCAACATCCTCAATAGCATCCAGAATACTAATAGTACCTTTGAGGAATACATGAGAGCCTGTATTAGCCTCTTTGATAGCCTGCTCATCCATATCAGAGGTATCTACTCCAATGCTTTCAAGATACTGTTTCTGTTTAGCCACATTGATCTCAATATTAGAGCTATCCGCTTTCAGATAACCCTTACCGCCCTCTGTAGCCTCCAGCCCTCTAAGATAACCCTTGATCGCTGTAATCAGCAAACACTTATTATCATAAGAGTTACTATAGTTACCGATATAAGACTTGTTGATCGTGCTGTAAATATCGCCCTCAATCAAATCCTGTATAGCGGAGATCTTAATCTTCTTAAGATCCTCTGTATCTACCTCTGTAACAGTAGTAAGAGAGTTTACACCTATGGCAAGTACGATCCTCTCTCCGTCATTGTAAAGAGTAAGCTTACCAGCATCTACAGCGGCATCAACTTCCTCATCCTCTGCACTGGGGATCTGTGTCAACTCACTAAGAGGCTTATAAGTAGCAGATACCCTAAGGTTAAGCCCTGCCAGCAAGCCAGCAATTCTACTACAATACTCCGCCTCTGTGAAATGCTCCTCCCCTGCCTCGATCTGCTCTGTAGAGGAGTAATTTACCACAGAGAAGTTAATAACCGCTCTTGTATCTCCTACAGTGTTAGGCAATACTGCTACAGGTCTGCGGATGGATTTACTACGGATACCCTTAATCCATGTAGCCATAGCCTCCGCTTCTTCCTTACTAATATCTGGAGCTCCCACCAGATAATTTACTTTTTGTGTGGCAAAAAACTTAAAAGCCGCATTGTAATTCTCTGCATCCTGTGGCAAGGTGTAAATAATTACTTTGCTGGGAGTACCCTTAAAGGCTCTCTCAATATACTTTGTATTTGCCGCACTAAAAGCACTATCTCCATCGGGGATCTCATCAATTCCTCTAAGCACCATAGCCCCAGTATTTTTAGCATCTTTAAGAATGATACCAACCACCCCTAAAGTACCGCTCTGAATGGCAACTATAGCCTTTTTGGAAAATTCAATAACAATATCTGGCAATCCCATTTTGTTATCCTCCTTATCCATTTGTTGTTACACTTGTTTCTACTTCTACCTCTCCAATGAGTTCATACGGATCCTCTTTAGGAACATCCTCCGTAAAGTTAAGAGTGATTTTCACATATACCGCTCCCTCATCCAGCCTTACCTCATCGGAGTAGTTTTCAATTTTAGCATATCTGGATTTTTCCTTTACTCCCTCCAGAGGCAATACAGGTACACACCTACGCAATAAAAAAAGAGCTTTAAGCTCCTCCTTTACTTTATATAAATCCTCTGCCAACCCTTGATTAGCCTCATTCAGCTTACCAAAATAAACTATCTGGAATACTGGATTATCTTGATACACATTATAATTTTTTAAGCTACTGCCTCCAGTAGCCAGCTTGACTAAAAAACAGTCACGCTTAAAGCCTCTGGGTACATCCTCTATATGTACTGGCACTCCTGCATAACTGGAGGCAATAACCTTACACACGCTATTAAGAAATCTCATAGGCTACCTCCCTCTACTTCTCTGGCTATCTGCCTCATAAAGCTCTCTACCAGCCGCTCTAATCTGGGCTTAGCACTTTGCATACCTTTCTCCATGAAAAAGGCTCCCTGTACATATTTTTCACTAAGCATGATACCCTTTTGATTACTATTTTTGAGGTACTTTGTTTTTCCTCCTACAGTTAGCTTATCCGCTGGCAAAAACCGCCGATGCTGTACATGACCGTCATTTACATACAGGGCATACTCTACATTAGTACCTACCTCCACAAAATCCTGTGATATTCCCTCTCCAAATACAAAGATATTATCTACTAATCTGGAGGTATCTACAGGCACATTAGGTATAATCTCTGAATGATAGATAGTACCCATACGCTGTAAGAGGATTTTCTTTTTTTCTCCCCACATATCTACCAGCTCTGCAAACCGCTCTACAAACTCATCCCAACCCTCTATACTAAAGCCTAAATCACTACCAGCCATACCCTATACCTCCTCATCACAGATAAGAGGTACTTTTAGCTGGGTACGCTTTTTATACGGTTTATCCGCTACAGCTTTCAGCTCTGTAGCTGGGAGAATATTCTCATACTCATCCAGCTCATAAATATAGAGTATATCCCCTCTCACAATATCCGCCTCTGGATATGTATAAAGGTCTAACTCTGTGGTATTCGCTTTCTGCGGCTCTTTCTGGGAGGTATTGCTACTCGTTTCTGCTGTATGGCAATCATAAGTACCCACTGTTTCCAGCTCTTTTTTAGGGCGGTTATATTCTCCCAGAGTGGAGGAGTACCGTTTTACGATCACTCTTTTATCATACAAAAACTGCACACCGCCCACCTCCTACTCTCTAGGAAATAATCTCCTGTAAGGATAAAGGCGTTTCTCTACACTTACAGGAATAGGATCATCAAAGGATATACTCTCATCCGCTAAGGAGTAAGAAGTTTGCCCCTCTGCCCCACGCTTGCGGAAACGCTGTATAGCTAAATCCTCTTGCACACTCCTAAGCTGTGAGGGAAATACATCCTCTCCCTCCTCTACAAAGGTATCTCTACAAAATGCCTCTATATCCAGCCTTGCCTTATCCAAAAGCACCTGCAAGAGATCCAGCTTAGCCTTATTATCAGCGGATAGCCCTAACATGATCCTGCATCTTTCTAAGCTATCCATAACAGGCTCCTCCTTAGTCCTCTACCAGCTCTACTCCGTCAATCTTAACCAGAGCTTTAGCCACCTCTAAGTTAGTTGTGGATGCTTTACCGTTCATAAACTGAACACCCAGCCCAGCACAGGTAAGAAATTTCTTTTTAGAGGTAAAGTTATAAACCTTAGCTCCCTCTGCTTTCTTAGCCTGTGCCTTTGTACCCTTTTTCTCCTCATTTGTAGGAGTAGTTTTTTCTGGAGCCGCCTGTGTAGCTCCCTCTGCTTTCTTAGCCTGTTCTGCCATCTTTTTTACCTCCACAATTTTATTTTCTTACGCCCCAGCGGTTACAAGGATCTTAGAGCCAGCATAGCTATTTAACAGCTTGATAGTGCTCTCATTGATAACATGACCTTTGAAATAATCGCCAGCCTTAGGAAGATCCTCATAGAAAGTACCTCTAAGCTCTGCGATCCGCACCTCATCCAGATCCAGAGTAAGGATAGTATTGTTATCCATATAACGATCCAGCACCAGAGCGATCTCTCCAAAATCAGTAACAATTTTAGATACTGCAATACCATAGGTATTAGTAACAGATCCGTTATCCAGTACCCAGCGTACATTACCACCAGCCTTAGCCAGAGCGTTAATAGCTCTTTTCTGGGAGGCATTTACAAAAGCATAATACTCTCCCTGTGCTCCATGATCCCACATTTTCTGGAGAGCATCTAAGAAATGATCCTCTGTGAGAGCACCAGCGGTAGATACCACATTCTTATCATTTACAAGGTTAATCAACCCTGCCATCTGTCTGGGAGTGCCATCTGCCTCCAGCGTTTTAACGCCGTTGAGAAAATACCACTCCAGATCCCTCTTAGTTTCGATCAAGCGATCCTGCACCTCTGCATTAAAGGTATCGCCAACTCCCTTAGGGCGGAGTGCTCTAGCGGTACCAGATACCTGTGTAACCTTTTCAATAATCTGGCACACGTTAGAAAGGCTCCCCCTGCTGGATACAATAACCTCTCCTGCCTCTGCACCCTCCAGCTTAAGGGTACCTCTGTTAGAATTAAGCTCACGCTCTCTCCAAGTAACGGTAATATCCGTTGCTGGCTCCACCGCTCCCTTACTCATAAGCATAGTGGTAAGCGGAGTATCAGTAGGAGATACCAGTTTAATCTCCTCTGTGAGATCCACAACCTCATTTTCCAGAAAATCTTTTCTCTTAACCATATCAGCCATTTTACATATCCTCCTTAAATTTGATTATTCAAACTGATATTTGAGGCTTATTCTTCCCTGTTTCTGTAAGCGTTCATTTTTTCAGAGATCATACCGCTTACATTTCCAGCCTTTTTAGCCTCATCGTACTTTGTAACATCTTTCTTTTTGGATCCTGTTTCTGGAGTGGATCCTTTAAGAAATTCAGCCTTTGCCTTTGCTACCTGCTTAGCTACCTCTGCATCAAACAGAGATTTCATACCCTTAATACGCTCTGTGAGCTTTTTCTTACGCTCATCCTCATCGGAGATAGTAGCCAGATCCTCTACAGCAATCAGATTACGGAAACCTGCATCCAAGCCCAGCTCTGCAATAGCATCCACTACATCCAGCCTTAAGCCTTTGATTGTAAGATCAAAGTCCTTTTTAGCCTGTGCCTGTAAGCGTTCCTGCTCCTCAACACGCTTACGATCATCCTCCGTCATTTTCTCCTTAGCCGCCTTATCAGCCCACTCTTTTTCTTTTTTCTTAATGGCATCGGTAACTCTCTTATCAGCCATTTTTTCATATTCTTTCTGGAGCTCCGCTCTGATTTCTTCCTCTGTTTTTGCCTTAGGCGTTTCAGTAGAAGTACCTGCACCTGCTCCAGCGGTATCCGTACTCTTGTTTTCAGTAGTGGTAGTGTCGGTAGTGTTTTTGTTTTCAGTAGTTTCAGCCATTTTCTTATCCTCCTTAAAATTAAGTTTTATCTGTGGATCCCTCGTAAGTTATCCGCAAAATAACCCTTTTTGCTTTCATAAGTAAGGGCATAAAAGAGGATAAAATATGTATTTTTCCTGTAGAGAATATGTAAATAAAATGCAACTCTTTTTCACTAAATAAATGAAAAAAAAAGAGCTACCAGCCAGTAGCTCCTCTATGCTTTCTATCCATTGAATTTCATGCACTAAAGCACTTTTCCATAATATGATTAACTTTATCTTTGCTATAAAGAGCTGTCACAGCCTCCATAAATTTCCTTACGCTCTCCCCATAATCACTAAGATCCACTTTCAATACCTTTTCTATCAAATCTCTATCCAGCTCTTTAGTATGAGATTTTATACAAGGGCTTAATAAACCATCCGCATTACTAAAGCCTGTAAAATTCCCTGCTCCGCTGTTTCTGAATATACTAAAAGATTTCAGTCCATACATGAGATTAAGATAGATGCTATATACCTTTCCTCCATGCTTTACCTGTAAATCTCCACACAACACCTCTCCAGAGGCTCCTATCTTGATCTCCCCTATCAATGTGCGGTAAATACTGTAATCTCCGTTTTGTGTCCAGATATACGCCTCCACAGCCTCAATATTAGCCAAAGTACCCTCCAACTGGCTGTACTTCTCATATTCTGCTCTATTCCACTCAATTAGAGGAATATCTCCATAAAACACCTTTACTATATCGTGCCTTTCCTCATTCCAGCTAGGAAACATCTCTAAAAGTTCATTTCTGCTTAACCGCATCCCACATACCTCCTTTTCCTATCATAATCACAAACACCCTCAAAATTTAGGCAAAAAAAAAATAAGGCTACCAGCAATTATAGCCAGTAGCCTTATCACTATTTTTCCCTACGATACTTACAAGAGCCGCCCTCTATAAACACAGCATCGGGCTTAGTTTTCGGATACGCATAAACCGCACAACTGCATTTATCGGGAGTATCATCAAAAGGAGTAGAGCCATAAGCAAAAATACACCCCTCACAGGCTTTACCATTCTCCGCCCAACTTGTAAATTTCTCCTCCTGTAATGCCTTATCTCTTTCTGTATTCATAAATCCTTACCTCCTTATGCTCCATAACCCTTAAAGGCTCCTCTTTGCTGGAATTTATCATAACCTTTATCCAGCACTACCTCCATATCAATAAAAATAGTATAGCCGCTCTTTTCTATCTTTGTTATCCTATAGTAAGCCCCTCTCTGGATAATCATTTCACTTTCATATCCAAAGTTATACTGTTTTGTACTGCCATCCCACATTTTTTTAGGATCGCTTGTATCATATTCTGATCCGCTAAAATAGCTAAAAGGCTCTGCATAAATCATGTGAGTACCCTTAGGAGCATAAATATTACAAATAACATCTCCAGAAAAGCCCTTACCTTTTGCAACACCTGTACTAATAAAATTATATTGCCTACCGCCTTTACCTACAAATTTCTGCAATTCCGCCTCTGTCATTGAGGAAAAGCCTTTAACCCCCAGCATACTCTCTATAGCCTCTGATCCGCATCCACGCTGGAGCCATATATCAAAATCATACTCTGATTTATCAATAAGATTAGTCATTTTTCTAATTTCTTCTCCAGCTCCCTCATAATCTAGGCTTACTTTCTTAGTGCCTATGTTATTATACCACGATCCAGCATGACCTGTAAGCGGTCTATTAAATTTACCACTACCAGCGGTATAATCCCATGCCGCATACTTTTGATCTTTAGGGGATTTTCTCCAAACTTCTCCACACACACCTCTAAGTACAGTATCCGCATCATCTGTGGACTTAAACCAATAAGCGGCATCTTTCCTCTCCTGTGAATATGGATTATCTACCCATATACCAGCTTTTTTCTGTGCCTCCTCTAACTCTTTTTTGAGGACTTTTACCTTTGCACTCTGGAGCTCCCACTCCTTACCCTTTTCCTCAAAATCATCTAAGTTAGATAGCAAGGCGGTAAACTTATCATACTCATCTCCTGTGGTAGTCTTTAGCTTATCCTCAAAGTAATCCTTTTTAGCCTGTATGCTCCCTTTTTTGGCGGTATAGTCCTTTAGCGTTACATCATCTTTCCAGATACCAGAATAAACACCATTTCCATAAGTGCCTCCAGTTTTCTCCAGATAAGCCAGATTAAACTCCGCATCCTCTACCTCCAGCTTTTTATCTTCTGCCGCCTGTAAAAGTTTTTGCTGTTTTAACTGCTCATCCTGTTCCACTCTCCATTTCTCATAATTCTCTGCACCTCTTACGGATCCTGTAAGCTCATTCAGCTCATTATCTCCAAACTCATCCGATACCACAGGAATATACACACACCTACAGTTAGGATGTCTGGGGAGAGTAGGCTCCTCTCCTCTTTTATAGTGCTTTTTATTATCCGCCTTACAATATGCACAAGTTCTAGCATCTCCGCCATTTGCACAGCGGTACTCCAGCTCCTCTACCCCCATATCCTCATAAACATCATTATGAGCACAGTATGTAACCCTCTTTGTTTCCGTTCTGGCTACCCTTTCTGCATTGTACTTAGAGGTATCTATCCCTTTATTGATCCTATCGGTAATTTGAGGAATACTCTCCCCCAAAATCATACTCTGGGTAAGCCCTACTCTCAAATTTTTCCCCAGAATAGCCTTATCCTGCCAGCGCCGATGACTAATCATAGCCCCACTCCAAGGATAATCCAGAGTTTTCTTTATCAGAGCTGGATTAAGGCGGTTAAAATTTGCCTTTACCGTCATTGTTTGCCCCAGTTCGTACACCTGCCTTAAAAACTGATCGGTATAGATATTGCTAAGCCCTTGTGTAAAAACACCCTGCTCTTTCTGCCCCAGTTTAGTAAGCTCTTTTGTTATCTGCTCAAAAAGCCCTCTACTTCTTGTGAGAGCACTTTGATTAGCATAGCTCCACTCTCCTCCAGCCTTTTCTACCTTTGCTACAGTTTCCGCCACCTTTGCTAAGATATTCTGCTGGGATTGCCTATAAATTGAGGCAAGGACTTTTTCCATCCTTGCCTCATCCTCAAACGCTTTTAAGTTATTTTTAAGTACCGCCTCTTGCCGCTCCTTAATCAGCTTAGCCCTCCTAAGGCTATCCTCATGGAGTATCTGTTTCTGTTCTGCTGTGAGCTGATTATATGGAATACCATACATAGCTTTTACTTTTTCATTTATATAGCCAGTATAAGCCACCGTTTACCACCTCCTGTAAGCCTCATATAGCTCTTTATTACTCTGGCTGGGGAATTGTAGCCCCCATAGCGTTAAGAGCCTCCTGTGAGCTGTTCTGTGCGTTCAGATTAGGGAATAAATTAGATCCAACTAAAATAGTTGTTACAGATATATATAAAACACATACTTGCCCACTTGCAAAAGTTCTTAGAAGAGAACTTAAAGATAGA
>ENA-ORLM01001315-ORLM01001315.1-human-gut-metagenome-genome-assembly--contig:-NODE-1315-length-16354-cov-3.376974_pt1 | contig 16354 bp, 10 predicted proteins | sample MGYA00243063_ERZ508815 | MGnify/ENA primary metagenome ERZ508815 (study PRJEB26277, sample SAMN04329768) | human gut metagenome | biome: human-associated habitat | host: Homo sapiens | place: USA...
CCTGTGCCCCTTGCCGTCCTCACCGACCCCCGCGGCTCTTTCGGGAATGGGGACATAGGCTGCTGTTTCCGCCTTGACCTTATCGTTGTCGATGACGATCTCGGCATGGAAGATCTTCTGCTCGATACGCTCGTCGAAGTTGTCGGCGACCGAGCCGACGAACATGCCCTGCGTGAGGTTGGAGATTTTCGAGGCAGGGATCAGTGTTTCCAACTGCGTATTGGTCGAGGTGGTGACGTTCTCGTTCGATACCGAGTGCGACTCGCGCAGTTGCACGATCTTGCCGAAACGCTCCGACAAGGTGCGGGCCGTGTCGCCCACGACCTGTCCCGAGAAGATATTGCCCACAGTATTAGTGATGACCTTGGCCTCTTTCTCCCCGTAGTCGCGCTCCAACTGCGAAAAGTCCTGAAATCCCAGACAGACGGAGACCTTGTTCGAGCGGGCCGTGGCTATGAGGTTATCCAGCCCCCGGATATAAATCGTCGGTAGTTCGTCGATGATAAGCGACGATTTCAATTTCCCCTTTTTATTGATAAGCCGGATAAGGCGCGAATTATAGAGTCCCAGCGCCGCGCCGTAGATGCTCTGCCGGTCGGGGTTGTTGCCCATGCAGAGGATTTTCGGCTCCTCAGGGTTATTGATGTCGAGTGTAAAGTCATTGCCCGTAAGCACCCAATAGAGCTGCGGAGAGATCATACGCGAAAGAGGTATTTTCACCGACGCCACCTGTCCCTGCAACTGATCCTGCACATTACTTTTCCACGCATCCATAAAGGGTGAGAGGTAGTTTTCCAGTTCGGGATAAGATGAAAGAATCGGGAAAATCTTTTCGAGAGGTTGGCACAGAAACTCGATGGCGTGCGGGAAGGTACAATAATGTCCGTTGTCATAGATTTTCAGGTACCAGATGATCGCCGCCAGCAGAATGACGGCCGAATCGGTGAAGAAGTCACCCTGCTTGTCCACCCACGTCTTATTGAGGTTCAAAAGCGTGACGTAGGCGCTTTCGTAGGCATCCGAGATATCGTCCATGAAGCGGGCGTCGATGGGATTGCAGCGGTTCGAGCGGCGGGGATCGTCGAAGTTGATGATGCAGAACTTCGGCTTGACGGCGTATTTGTCCAGATGCCGGAGCAGGTGGTTGTAGGCAATGCGTGTAAGGTCGTCGAATTTATAGTCGTAGACGAGCATCGAGAAACCCTTCTCGATATGCTGTTTGATATAGTTGTTCAGTACGGCGTAGCTTTTTCCGGAGCCGGGCAGGCCGAGGACCGCCGTCGATCTGTAAACGTTTACAACCGATATCCACCCGTTCCGCCATTGTCCTTTATAGCGGTAACGCGTAGGTAGGTTCACCGAGCAATCGTTGTCAATACAACGTTCCTCCTGAAGAAAACTTTCGTTATTGTCATTGAAAGGATCGTCCATAAGCGGCTGTTTCATCAATCGCCGCAGCCACACGCCGGCGGCCAGCAGGCTGAGGTAGCCCGCACCAAGGGTCAGCGTGTAGCTCCAGCCCTGGAAGCCGATCCCAGCGGGCAGCGACAGCAGAAAGCCGTTCAGAAAGAACAGCGGGAAGCCGAGGCAGGCGGCAGCGACGATATGCCGCCTGTCGACCCTGCCGTTGCGGACGCTCTTCGTGCCGTAGCAGCCAAGCGCGAGGAACAGAAAGGCGCAGAGTTTCGTAATGACGGGAGAGGAGAAAAGAAGAGTTGTCCGCTGGATATCGAGCAGGAGACGGTCGGCATAACCGTAGGTCAGGCCGCATGACGAGAGCCATTCGTAGCAATACCAATACACGTGCAGCACCAAAAAAAACACGCCCAGCCCGCGGGCGAACTGCACGATATTTTCAAGGGCTTTCAAATCATCTTCCTGTTGCATGGCAGAGAATATTAAAAGTCCCGAAGATACATCTCCGGCAGAAAAACAGGTACCCATGTCCGCTCCAGTCCGTCACTGTCCGCACCGCATAAAGAACGCTCCGAGAGATGAATCCCCGGAGCGTGATGCTGAATAAAAACAGACTGCCTATCGCTGGCTGTAGGCAATCAGATTGTTGCGCAGGATGTCGAGAAAATGCGTCAGACGCAACTTTCGGTTGATGAGCGTATGGCGGCACTGCTCCGGGTTGTTGATACGGACGTTGAAAGTTCCGGAAAGCACATCGACAAGTGTCGCCAGATCGATCCGTGTGCCGTCGATGCGGCGTATGGCTCCGGAGAGTTGCAGGGCCGTAGCAAGCTCCATGATATCCGTAGGTGTGAATTGCTCGGAGAGGAACAGCGGCGACTTGGGGACTTCGACCGACACCGGGGCGGCGATGGACGGATAACGAACCCGGGTAAAGACTAAACGGATCTCGAAATTCGTCAATAGAAGCGCCGATTTGAGCAACAACACTTGCGGAGATTCCTTTTCGACAATTCGCTCCTGCAACCGCATCAGGCAGGATTGGAGGCGGGCAAGTTCGTGCAGCAGGTCGAGGGACGATTTACAGGATTGAACAGTAAGACCGTGCAGCAGGTCGATGTAATCTTCATAGGCAGCGTCGAGAGTCTTCTGCTCAGGGGACAGTAATCGTCGGTTGAGAGATGTTTCGAGCAGGACGATAAATTGGCTTTTGTCCAAGTTTTCCATAATTCGACTTACACAGAATTGGTTGGTTTGCTTTGCAAAAATAGGAATTTTCAGGATACCCAATTACATGTCCGGATATCCGCCCGGATATAAAAAATCGAAAAAAATCATTCATCTTCCTTATTCAAGGAATAAAGCAGTGCATCGGTAAATTTTGTGCGATCTTTCTTGCGTTCCAGAACACGGCGTTTGACATCAGTCGGATCGCCGAGTTTAACATGCAATGTATTCTCGAAGACCCGAACAACCAAATTGAATGGAGCTGTCGAACCATCTGCCAGCACGAAAGGAGGTGGAGTCATCCGATCGAGTCCGCAAAGGATTTCCGAAACGCTGATCGCAGGATAGTGTTTGGACCAATGGAGCGGTGAAGTAAATGCAGGTTCAGATATGAAAGATCGCGGGTGTTCAATACGATGATATAACAACTCTTTTTCCAAGCAGATAAATTCGAGAGTCATGTCGACAACCCGGTGTATATATGGCGGAAGCGAAACGGACGGTTCATGAATTCGAGAAAGCAGAAATCGAAACTGGATTTGCGTATAATTTAACGTATGTAATGCCGACAGACAATCTGTGTCATCGCAAAGTGCTGTAATGAGGCGGGCAAATTTCAAAAAGTAAGTTTGCAGCCTTTTTTCAGAAACAACTTTTCGATTCAATGATTTTAAGATGGCTCTGAACAAAGATGTATGCAACAATTTGTCCATCTATATTTGTCGTTTATTACAATGAATTAAATTGCATATATTGTATCTGTAGGATAATTTTCTTATCTTTGCCAAACGGCGAATAGCTGTCGAATCCTGTCATCGACACCTGAAAATGCTACAAAGACAAGATGGACGGGATGATAGGGGAAATCGTGCAAAAAACAGCACGGGCTTCTCCTATCTGTTCATCGGGTTGTAGCATTCCTCAGGTGTCAATAGGTTAAGTCCGTGCTTTTATTTTATGCTATTTCATTTATGGTTTAACCGAGAAGTTTGATTTTGCCACAATAAATTTATAATTTATGCGTTTCATAAAGAAAATACCGGTTACGATTCATTAAAAGTGAATTTTTCAATACAAAAAGACTTACAGATGCTCACATTCTGAATCGGTCAACATTTACATCCGGATATTTTCTTATTGCCGTTCGAATATTCTTCGAACGGCTTTTTTATCCGAAAGTTAAAAACACCCGCACACCTCAAAAGATGTGCGGGTCAAAATCGGGTCGCTTACAGATGCTCAACCGATTCTAAACAAGCCAACAAATACACCTCTGAAGAGTTATTCGGCCGTAGCCTCGTCGTAGGTGATGGTGTAACCGCTGCTGACGAACGTCCAGTCCTGCGGGCGGTTACCATTCTCGCAAGTAACGGTTTCCTCCCAAGCTCCATCGGCAATGGAATTGAACAGCGACAGCGGATCGGAATCGGTTCTCGTACGCAGGTTGAAGTGCATGATTCCACCGTAACCGGCCTCGGTCAAATCATAGGCTCTATCCCCATAATAAGATACATTGCTACCGATGGAACCCAGATTGATCGACAACGGTGCATAGCGCTCCTTGGTTACGCCGGAAGTGCTGATATACGTGTTGTAACCGAAGTTGGAATAGACATGGTCGAGCTTGGCTCCGGCTGTCGCGTTGATCTGATTGTAGCCGATATTGTACTGGAAGAGGGTAATCAACTTGCCGGCGGGCAGCTTGGCGCGCAGTTTGGTGATCAGGTTGCCATACGAACCGGAAACGGAGGTCACCGTGCCGCCGTACTCGTTGTCGAATCCGATACCGTCGAGTCCGTACTTATTTACGGCATAGGCGAGAATCGTTGCAAGCTGATCGGCCTGCGTGTCATTGAGACTCGTGAAGTCGATATTCTGCCAGTTAGGCAGGATGGTGAGCACGACTTTGATGCCCTTAGCCTGCAGACCGGCTACATAGGTGGCAGCACCGCCGTTTTCGAGCAGGTTGGTCATCTTGTCGTTCAGATAGAGGGTCGGACGCACTACTCCGTTGACCGTCTCCTTGTTGAGATTGGCGGCGAAGAACTCCACGATATCGGCATAGGCCGAACCGTCGGAGAGCAGGTAGTCGCCGGCATTAAGCGGGTTCACGTCGTTGGTCTCGACATAAATGGTGACCTTCGGAGTTTTGTCCCCGTAAGCACGTGTTTTGACGACAGGTTCCTGGGCCTTGTCCATCGTCGGTTCTTCTGCCTGCTGGCAGGAGATCATCATCGCTGCACTGGCTGCCAGTGTTGCGAATAATTTGAAGTTTTGTTTCATTTTGATTTGAATTTTAATTGTTTTTGCTCCGGTTAAAGAGCTGTGAGAGGATAAAATGGAAGAACATAGGTGTATTTTGTCGACCGTTTTTATCAATTCCAATCTTTCAGCCATTTGCCGTAATTCTGAATACCCTCGGGTAATGTCCAGAGTCTGTTCATATCCAACAGATAGGTGTATCCTTTTTTGCTTCCGAGCAAATAGCTGTTTTCTGGATCCATAAAAGTGCAACACGCTGCAAACGTATTGTCCCAAAAAGCTTCGTAACTGTCCTGGAGATTGCTGTGCAAATCGTCGAAGACGATGATGTTGTTAGGCTTATAATTAGGAGTCCAATCTAAAAGGAATCTAGGCTCCCGCATCATGGCCTCTTCTTCCGTTTGGGCAGCAGGATAGATGGGAAAGTTGATGCAGCCGTACCGATCCTTGGGCAGATTGGCAATCGGCTTTTGCGTATAGGTGGATACATACTCCAGTTCGGGATGCCACGGGTCGAGCAGCTGCGGGGCCTCGCTGTTGCTGTTGTAACCCGACCATGCGTAGTCAATGTAATCGCCGACGGCGATTCCGCCCGTCGCTTCCGTATCCCAGAAAGTAGCGGTCGGCTCCTCGTAAACCGTGACCGTCAGTAATTTTTCCGTGCCAAGTGCCTCGCGCAATGCCTTGATGAGCTTCGGATAGGAGGTCGTGTTCACGGCCGGCATACCCTCCTTGCCGTAGCCGGAATTTCGATCCCAGAGGTTTACACCGTCGAGTTCGTATTGTTCGATAACGGTCTTGACCTGCGCTGCGAAGTCTTCGATTTGAGCATCGGTGAGGTTGCAGAACCCGAGCCCCTTGCCTCCGCCTTCGATACTGATACATACCTTGCGTCCGTGTTCCTGCAACGGACGGATATATTTCGTCGATTGGCTGAGCACATAAGTCATGTCGGTTCCGAGATCAAGCAGGGCGCGGCCGGCTGCAGCATCGTAGCCGACCTGGACAGTGCGCAGGTTGACGATGTTGCCTACGGTACCGTACCACGCCACGGTCGTGCCGCGTGCCACTTTCTTCCGCATGATGTAGTCCTGCGCCAACAGCGGCTGAAAATCGTTCGTATTGACATAGAACACGAAGAACAGGTCGTGGCCGTCGTGCAGGGTGTATTCGTCGGTGTAGGGTTGGCGAACCGAAACGTTGTAGTAAAGCGTCTTGTCCGCGTCCGGTGCGTCCTGTGCAGCGACCGTAAGCGGTAGTACATATTCCCCGGCGGCAAGTCCGCTTGCCGAGAACTTGATACGTTTCAATTCCGAGCGCTGCGTTGCGGCCGAGAGGTCGAGCGTCTTGCCGTCGGGAAACTCGTAATTCGCCTCCGGCAGCAGTGTGCGTTCGATTTCATCTCCGGCATCGTAGTCATTGAGCAAAGATGCATCGCACCATGCGTCGAGCGAATATCCCGCTGCCGCCGGCTGTGTCTGCCTCAAGTAGAAGTTCTTCGTCATAACCCCTCCTTCGGTCAGCAGCACATCGACCCTATTTTCCACGGAATTGCTGCTGCACAACATCACATGAACCTCTTCGATGGAACCTTTGTCGGGCAACTTCCCGCTTTCCTGCATCACGGGATCGGCCTCGCAGGCCGTAAGGCCCGCGAGTGCCGCCGTGCAGAGAAGCGTTACCACCCCTGTTTGCAAATCAAAAATCGTCTTCATAGTTACTCGTTGTTTTCGTTAAGTTTCGGGATCTCGATGCCCTGCGGCCAAATGATGTCGTACTTGGCGACGCCGTCGTTGCCGTACATCGAATAGTCCTTGACCGTATTTCCCGAGGCATCGTTGCATTTCCAATACCCCAAAAGCGTCGGATCGTTCTCCGGGTTTTCGATTTCATACATATTTTCCCAAATCTGTTCCGGCGTGCGGGCCACAGACCATACACGCGCCTCGGCGATCTTGCCGTTCAGAGGCCGATAGTCGTCGTAGGAGCGGCCGATGAAGAACTGATAGGCCTCGCTCAGGCCATCGTACCCCAGTTCTTCGTACTGGGCCTTGTCGCCCTCGGGAGCGGTGTTCCACAGGTCGTAGAGCGCCCGCATGGCCAAGTTGATGCAGTTCTTATCGTTCTGCGTCGTGATGCCCACGCCCGTGACTTCGCTCTGAATCTGCCCGTCGACGTAGATGCGGGCCGTGCGGGTATTCTGGTCGTAGGTGCAGGCCACATGGTACCAGCGCCCCGTTTCGAGATGCTTCATCGCGTCGCGTCCGGGAATCTTGCCGAAGCCCGAGCCACTGCCCGAACCGTCGAACTGCAACTGTTCGCGCTCGAAATTCGTGTCGCCGATACGCAGCAGCAGGTACTGCTCGACGCCCATGACGGACGAGATGTTGACGGGATTGCCTTCAGTATTGGTTTTCACGAATTCGTCGATGTAAATCAGGGCCTCGTAGGTCATAGCCCGCAGGCCGTTCCAATCCTTGCTGCTTTCGGAATACTTATCGAGGGTCGGGAACTCGATCCAGTTGTCCGTAAGTTGTGCCGCGACGGTGATGGCCGAGGAGCGTTTGACGACGTAGTAAGCCACGTCGGAGCCGTGCAACACATCGATCGATGCGCTACCGATGCGTACTGGAACCAGATAGGTTTCGTCGATTGGCAAAGCTCCGGTCTGCTCATCTCCTTCTCCGGTGAGTTCACGGAGGCGCAGCGTGACAGCATCGGAGGTCGTCTTCCCTGCCGGAATGGTCACAGTTTCGGACAGCAAAGAATAATATTTTGAATCGAGCATCGTCCACTCCGTACCGTAACGGGCATTGTACGTCCCGACGAGCGACGGGTCGACCGTGAGCGTCACCGCCACATCCTGTCCTGCCGGATATGTCAGTACCGCCTGCAACGCGCAATCGTAGGTAGCCCGGGTGTTGCTGAAGGTCGTGAGCTGTGCGTCGCTCGTCGAAGCGACGTCGAGGTATACGACATTGTCGAACTTGTGATTGTCATCGCCGTAGTTCTCGCAGGCCGTGAAAGCCACAAGCGAAACGAGAACCGCCATTAGTATCTTTTTCATGTTCATGACTGTCTTTATTTAGAGGGGTTCAACGTTTGTATCGCCTGCCGGATGGTTTGGTAGTTCATCTTGGAATGGTAGTAATCTTCGGCAATATTGTAAGCCGCAAGCCCCGCATAAGGCCCGAGTTCGACGACGCGGCGCGACATTTCGTCGACAGCGGCGTGCTCGGTGCGGCCTTCATCGAACAGCGCCGCATTGATTTCGGCGGTCAGCAGCAGCCGATTGGCCTCGATGCCGGCATAGTTAACAGCGTGCAGGGCATGGAGTCTCACATCCAAAACATTTTCGAGTTTCTCCGTATCGAGGATGACGTAATCCATCTTTGCACGGTCGGTAGCAGCGAGCGACAGGGGATTACCCTCGAAAACGAGGAGCTGACCGTCAGTTCTGGCCGTGGCAAGCCTATCAATAATGCGAGCCGTGGCATCCGCAGCCAACGGGTCGGTCGTGAACGAGTAGCCGTCCATGCCATTGGCAGCGACGGCAACGACGACCTTATCCAAGTAGGCGTCGAGCGCCGCCGCATCGGCGAATTCCTCCGCACGAGCGGCATAGTCGATCTGATAGAGCACCTTCGTGCCTTTCTCGTGCATGACGGACATGTCCTCGGCGTCGAATTTCGAGAAGTTGTCGGCGTTGGTCAGCGTCACGATGTCCAGCGAATCCGGAAGGCAGCGCATGAAGTCCTGCTCTCCGGTCGCTTTCTCGGGAGAATTGTGCATGCGGGCATAGACGATGAAATGCTCCGACTGCTTGTAGGCCCTCAATGTCGCGGTGTACTCGGCCCATAGGGCAGGATCTTGCTCCCAAGGCTTTTTGACCGTACTGTCGAGTGCCTCCGTTTCCGTCCAGTCGCTGCACGAGACGAGCGACAGCATCGAAAACAGCGCCAGCAGCGTGAATATAAAGTTCTGTTTCATAGCTGTTAGTTGTTATAAGATTTGCAATCCCACCATACACGGGTTCCCATGACGTCGCCCGTGCGGTTGCCGTTCTGCTGCTCGCCATCGAGCGTCTGGATGGCCAACTGAAGGTTGGCGTTGTTCTGCTGGTACTCCTCGACGGGGTAAGGCAGGCGTCGTGCACCCTGCGCTACGTCCACCGTGCCGCCCGACTTGTCGGTGGGCACGGGCAGCAGTTTCGGATAGCCCGTGCGGCGGTGCTCCGACCACGCCTCGACGCCCAGCGGGAAGATGGCGATCCATTTCTGCACGATGATGCGTTCAAGGTTGCGTTCGAAGTTCTCGGCTCCGTCGACCCACGGAATCCCGATGTCGCTCTGGGCCATCGCGCTGTAGTTGCCGACAGGATCGGTGTAGGGCGCGGGCTTGACGTCAGTCTGGGCCAGATAGGCGTCGGCGCCGCTGGCACCGCGCTCCTCGAACGAAAGCCTTACGGCTGCTTCGTAGAGTGACCGTGCCGTTTCTTCCGAGCCCCAGCGCAATTCATATTCCGCACGCAGGAACGTTGCCTCGGCGGCATTGAACCATAGGTAGGGCGTATCGCTCGCAACGATCATATTCGAATACTTCGACACGGCCTGCGACTTGCTCGTCACATCGATGCCGATACGGATACCCACATAGTCGCCGACATCGTTCGCAAGGAACATCTTCTCCATACGCGGGTCTTTGTAGCCGTTCATGTAGCAGAGGATGTCGGCTCCGACACGGTGGTCGCCCCAGTCGTTGTAGATGAGCGTCGTGCGGTTCTCCGCGGCGTGCATCGCCGCATTGTCGGCATTAGCCTCGATAACACCCCCGGCAATAGCCTCGGCGGCCTTCGCACGGGCGACGTCGGACTTCACATACGACAAACGCATGGCCATGCGCAACTTGAGCGAATTGGCATATTTGAGCCACTGCGCGATATTGCCGTAGTAGACGCCGTCGTAGCGGCTCCACGCTTCGGCCGGGAGCGTCGTGTTGCGGCCCAGTATCTCGATAGCCTCGTCCAGCTCCTCGAACATCTTCGTATAGACCGCCTCCTGCGAATCGTACTCCACATAGACCGACTCGTTGCTCTCCAGCTTCGAATAGGGAATCGGACCGTAGGAGTCCGTCACACGGTGCATGATGGCCACTCGCAACAGGCGGGCGAAAGCGATGGCCACTTCGTCTTCCGTGCCGTTGACGATGCCCTTATAGGGGGTATAGGTCTCGGTGATGACGTTGGCGAAAGGCCATTTGCGCCAGTCGGCCGAGGGATTATAGGTCTCGAACTTGGTCTGCCATGTATCGACCGTAGCACCGATGTAACCGCCGAACGGCCCGCCCGAAAGCGATTCGTTGAACTGGTACATATGCTCCTGCACCGGAATCACAAGACTTTGAAGAGCTTTGAACTTCGTTCCGGTCTTATAATTCAGGGCATCCATCTGGTCGTCCGTAACCTGATTGGGATTGCGGTTGATGTCTTCGAAATCGCCGGTGCAGGCTGCCAATCCGAACAGCGCCAGTGAAAGCAGCACCGACTGCCATCTGTTATTCATCTTTTTCATGGTTGCTGCGCTTTAGAATTGGAATTGGACATTGAAACCGAGGTTGCGCATCGAGGGCATCATGAAGTAGTCGATACCCTGATAGTTCAGCCCCGTCGAAGCGACGGCTTCGGGGTCGAACGGCGCTTTGCAGTAAATCATCCACAGATTGCGCCCTACGAACGACACGGTAAGCCCCAGCTTATTGCGGAACCACTTGCGCGGGAAAGTGTAACCCAGCGACAACTCCTGCAAGCGGACATTCGTCGCCGAATAGAGATAATACTGCGGCAAACCCGACTGCGAGCCGATCGCCTGATACCATTTCTGGGCATCGACCATCTCACGGCCGTTGATCAAAACACCGCCCGCATCGCGCGCCGCGGCCGAAGCCTCCGAGACGCCGTACAGGTCGAGGTTGGCCTGCGTCGCCGAATAGCAGACACCGCCCAGACGGGCCGTAAACAGCACGCCGAGGTTAATACCCTTATAGCTGAAGTCATTGCGCCATGCGAGGTTGTGGTTCGGGAAAACCGATCCGAGATAGATGTCCTCGCCTTCGTCGGTCATCAGCAGGTTGCCGTTCTTGTCCACCTCGACATAACCGTTGTCGTTGAAGCGAAGGTTGGACGTCGTGTAAAGGTCGCCCAGCGTACCGCCTTCCTTGAGGATGTACTTCGCCTTACCCAGCCCCTTGATGTCCAACTTGGTAAGATTCAACGCTTCGCCCGTAACCGGGTTCACGGCATTGGCTGCCAGTTCGATGATCTCGTTCTTGTTCCATGAGTAGGTGAAGTTCGTCGTCCAGCGGAAATTCCGCCACTGATTGTCATACCCGAGCGACAGCTCGACACCTGTATTGCGAACGTGTCCGGTTTGCAGGTAGATGGTCGTATAGGACGACGAGGGCGGAAGTGACGGGTCGAAGGTCTGGTTTTTCGTGTCGGCCTGATACCACGAAGCCGAAAGGTTGATATGCTGCCACAGACGGGCATCCAGACCGACCTCATAGGTAATGGTACGCTCCGGCTTCAGGTCGCCGATCGGATAGTGCGTCTTGTCCTTCCACACTTTGTTCGTAGCGTCGTATTCGTAGGTCGGAACCGTCAGGTGACGCGGGAAAGGCATACCTACCGAGGCGATCGAACCGCGGATCTTCAGATAGCTGAACGTCTTGCCCAGATCCCATGTCGAAGAAGGCACCCAAGACAGGCCTACTGACGGATAGAAGAACGACGACTCGGGCGAATTGGCCAGTTGCGAAGCCCAGTCGTTACGCCCCGTCACCGTGAGGTAAAGCATCTGTTTCCAACCTACTTCGACCGAGGCGAAGATGGATTGGGTCTGGTCGTGCCAGCCGGTTTTTTCCGCACGTTTTTTCGTGTCATCGAGGTCGAAAACGTTAAATACGTTCGGAAGGCCGTTTTCCTGGATCGGGCCGCGGTACGACAGTTCGTCGGTCTTGATATTGTTGATCGAGGCGCCGATATTCGCGTTCAGAGACCAATCCTCGCCGAAAGTCTTGTTGATGTTCACCATCAGATCGGCGTAGGTCTGCGTGTCGTAAGCGCGGGCCTCGGTATAATGGCCGTTCTTGCCGCCGTCGGTGATGGTCGTATTCGACGAGGCATAGAGTTTCTGCGTGTAGAGCGAATTCGAATTGTCGAGGCGCACGCGCCCGGCGACATTCAGCCACGGGAGGATGTCGTAGCTGGCCGAAAACGACAGCATATAACGCTTCTTGTCCGTGTTGCGCAGGTTGCGGTAGTTGATCCAGAAGGGATTCTGCATGCGCAAGTCACCGCCTTCCATGTCCGTACTCCAGAACTGCTCCATGAGTTTCGTCCCTTCGTTGTAACGCTCGAAGCGACGGTAAAGGTCAAAATTCTCGCCCCGCGGGAACAGGTAGGCCGGAACCAGCGGGTTCGAATAAACGCCCTGGTTGGTCATGTTCTGGTCTTTCTGATAGATGTAGCTGGCGCTCGCATCGAGCTTGAGCCGGTCTTTCAGAAAGTACGAAGTGTTGCGGAACGTGAAATTGTAACGGTCGTACTCGTTGTTGGGGATGATTCCGTCCGAGTTGACCGAAGCTGCCGAAAAATAGGTCTGGTTCTTGTCCGTACCGCCCGAAACCGTAACGGCGTTGGTATAGACATGCCCCGTCTCGAAATAGTCGTTCGGCGTATAACCGTAGCGGGCCTCCCGACGCAATTTCTCACCCCAGCTGTAAATGCTCGAGCCGCTGCGGGTGCCGTTCAGGCCCGTGCCGTAGCGATTCTGGAACTCGGGCAGCACGAAAGGATTCAGGAATTCCGTATTGCTCGAAAGCGTAACCTTCAGCGCTCCAGCCTGTCCCTTCTTCGTCGTAATCATCACGGCTCCGTTCGCGGCTTCCGAACCGTAGAGAGCCGCAGCTGCGGCGCCCGTCAGCACCGACATCGACTCGATATCCTCGGGATTGATGTCGGCGATGGACTCCGTCGCACCGCGCGAATCGAACTCCGTTCCGCCGCCACCGCCGAAATTATACATCGGGATACCGTCGATAACGTAAAGCGCGTTCGACGACTGCGAAATGGATTTGTTACCGCGCAGAATCACCTTCGATGCACCGCCGACTCCCGACGACGAGGTGTTGATCGTGACACCTGCAACCTTACCCGTCAGCGAGTTGATGAAGTTGGCGTCCTTGACGGTCGTGAGGTCTTCGGCCTTGACCTGTTGTACGTTGTAGGCTACGGCTTTTTCCGAACGTTTAATACCAAGAGCAGTGACCACGACTTGTTCGATCTCGGCGGACGACTCCTGAAGCGTAAGGTCGAAAGCAGTACGGTTACCCACATCGACCACCAGAGTCTCATAGCCCAAATAGCTGACTTCCAATTGCCGGGAGGCAGCGGGGGGGGGTATCTGAAGCGAGAAAGAGCCATCGGAACCGCTGCTGATGCCGATTGAGGTGCCCCGGATAACAATGGTCGCTCCGACGATCGGGGAGCCATTGATATCGCGGATAGTTCCGGAAATGTCAACAGGGAGCTTTGCCTGTTTTTTTGAGAGAATGATGTTGGAACTACTGATCTGATAGGTGATGTCCGTCCCTTTGACCATTTGGTCGAGGGCTGCTTGCAAGGATTGGTTCGTCACATTTACCGTAACGAGCCTGTTAACATCTACATCATCATTGATTCCGAAAAGAAATTTTGTCTGTCTTTCAATCTCATTCATTACCTGCTTCATACGCACGTTTTCCATCTTGATGGAAACCTTCTGCGTCTGTGCCTGCACCCCAGTAACAGGGATACAGACGAGCGTAAGAACTAAAAGAAAAGACAGGCAGATTTGCTGAATAATCTTTTTATTCATACATTTGTCAAGTTTGGTTCAATGGTTGGGAATTGGTTAATATTCCTGATTGAACTATACGCCGGTGAGTGTTCGCCCACTCATCGGTTTTTCATATCAGGAAGCAAATGTTCAGAGTTGATAGTTCGTGGTTTACATCATAGGCATCTAAAGAATTTGAGATAAGTTAATAATTGGATGGACTATTTAATGATGATTACATCGGTAACAGCATCGTGTTCAAAGGTGAAATCCGAGGCGAGTTGTAGCATATGCAAAGCGTGGTCTATACCGTCCGAAACACGGATTTTCAAACTTTTGTATTTTACGACGGGCATGGTTTCGCGCCGAATCTCTATCTTCACGTTATAACTACGCTCCAACTTGCTCATCAGCTGCTCAAACGGCATTCCGTACACTGAAATAATACCATCCATCCACAGATAATCGTCTTTATCTTCAAGTTCTTGGATTTGAAACCCTCCATCTCGAAGATTGACGATATCGTTGGGCTGCAGAATGACGGATTCTCCGTTTTTTTTATTCGTCACGGCAACCCGGCCGCTAAACAGAGCTGTTGAAAAACGATTCTCCGCTTGGTTGGCGATTACATCGAAATGCGTACCCAATACTTCTACATCACAGGCAAAAGTTTCCACGATGAACGGGCATTCAGAGTTATGGGCGACATTGAATATGGCCTCTCCACTCAACTGGACACGCCGCTCCCCTTTTGGGAAAATCGCAGGATAAACGATGCGGCTCTGCGCATTAAGTTCCACGATGGAGCCATCCCCCAACGTTAGGCGAATATGCTGCCCTGCCGGAACCTCGACAGTCGTTTGCTGTTGTAACCACCGGTTCATGCGTTGACTCAAAAGCACATGGTCGACAGCAATTCCGAGCAGTAAAATGGCGGCAGCAACTCCGGCATAACGCAGCACTTTCGGCCATCCGAAACGTAGGAAAGAGCGTGAATTATTTATACCCGCCTCCGGATTAGGTGCACACATTATGCCCAATACATACAAATTATATGCTTTATCGAGAACTTTCTGATTCTTTTCCGGATCTTCGTTCAGCCAAGCCGAAATCATATCGGTTTCTTCCAAAGTCGTTTGCTCTGCGAAGAAACGGAATAACATTGCATCTGTAACCTTTTTTTCCATTCTGTCATAATATCGCATCTATTTATATAGTTCCACAACTCAATAAGATTCCCTCCTCTAAAATGCGTTTTTTTGCAAATAATTTTTTTTATTAAATTAACCTGTTGCAGGTCAATTATATGGGTAAATATTTTTTTTGCATTATAATCTTTTTAATTTTTTCTTATCTTTGTTCTTGGAATGAAACCGGATACTATCATACTGACCCAGCAGTCGTTCGACAAGTTATTTCGCCTATACCAGCGAAAACTATATGCTGTGGCATATAGCCTTGTACATGATGCAAATACGGCAGAAGATATTGTCCATGACAGTTTCATGACAATTTGGGAGAACCGGGAAACTGTACAGTTTACGAGCATAGAGGCCTATCTTTTCGGTGTCGTAAAAAAACGCTGTCTGAAATATCGTCGGGATAGATATACGGGGAAAGCCGTGTATGAGAAAATCCTGATGAAGGAGCGCGGAGTGATGGATTTTTATACCCGCACGATCGAAAGTTGCAATCCGAACGAATTATTCCAGCGGGAAATCATCGAGATATGCCGCAAACAACTGGAACAAATGCCGGAATTGACCAAACAGGTATTCATAGCTCATAAACTGGAGGGAAAAAGTTACAAAGAGATTGCTGACATGCTATGCATCAACCTCAAAAAAGTAGATAGGGAATTACAACAGGCGGCAATGAAATTACGCTTGTCTTTGAAGGATTATTTGCTCTTATTGCTATTGATAGTATATTCTGAAATATAATCGGCTGATCTGTTCTTGGGTCAAATTTTTCTCGTTTCTAATTTTAAGAAAAAATCAAAAAAAGAGCTTTAGGAGAGGGAATCTTATTGAGTTGTGGAACTATATATTAGATGGCATTGTTTTGTCGGATCTAATATATAGTATACAAAATGAATCAACTTACTCAAAACTCCCGACAATCGCTTTCTCCTCTCCGTTGGGTTCCGAGTTTGTACTTTGCGATGGGCCTTCCGTTTGTGGTTCTGAACATGGTCTCTGCGGTTCTGTTCAAGGATCTGGGGATCTCGGACGCACAAATCGCGTTCTGGACATCGCTTATCATGTGGCCGTGGACGATCAAATTCCTGTGGAGCCCCTTCCTGGAAATTTTCCGTACCAAAAAATTCTTCGTCGTTACGACGCAGCTCCTAAGCGGCATATTGTTCGGCCTTGCTGCTCTGTCGCTTCACCTACCGTCGTTCTTCGCCGTTACGATCGCCGTCTTTGCCGTCGTTGCGTTCAGCGGCGCCACGCACGACATTGCGGCCGACGGCGTCTACATGTCGGAACTCACGACGCAGGATCAGGCGAAGTATATCGGCTGGCAGGGTGCGTTCTACAACCATGCGAAACTGGTCGCCACGGGGGGTCTGG
>ENA-ORLM01001318-ORLM01001318.1-human-gut-metagenome-genome-assembly--contig:-NODE-1318-length-16328-cov-5.769553_pt1 | contig 16328 bp, 10 predicted proteins | sample MGYA00243063_ERZ508815 | MGnify/ENA primary metagenome ERZ508815 (study PRJEB26277, sample SAMN04329768) | human gut metagenome | biome: human-associated habitat | host: Homo sapiens | place: USA...
ATTGAAAGCGCCGTATACCGAACGGTACGTACGGTGCTGTGAGAGGACGGCGGTTAGTCACCGCCTCCTACTCGATTTTTATTCTCAGTTGTTTTAAATAGTTACGCTTGAATTTATATTTTATCGTGGTAAAATAGATAGGCTGAGGAGAATATTTTTTAAGAGGTAGAGATAAGTGAAGAATAATAAGTATGAAATTGATATGGTGAATGGTTCAATAATGGATAAGCTTATTTCATTTGCGTTGCCGCTTATGATTTCGGGTATTTTACAGCTGGCATTCAATGCGGTGGATATTATTGTCGTGGGACAGTTTAGTGGCAGCAAATCACTGGCGGCTGTTGGCTCGACTACGGCACTTATCAATGTGTTTGTCAATTTGTTTATGGGTATATCGCTTGGTGCGAATGTGCTCGCTGCCAGATTTTATGCGGCAGGCAAGGAGAAGGAGATGTCTAAGACGGTGCACACCTCTATTATGATTGCACTCATAAGTGGTATTGTGATGGGTGTGGTCGGTGTTATTTTTGCAAGGGGTGCGCTGGAAATCATGGGTACACCGGATGATGTCATAGGTCTTTCTGCTATTTATATGAGGATTTATTTTTGCGGTATGCCGTTTTTTATGCTTTATAACTATGGTGCGGCAATTTTGCGTGCTGTCGGTGATACAAAGAGACCTCTTATCTTTTTGATTATTTCAGGCTGTATCAATGCACTGCTCAATCTGTTTTTTGTAATAGTGTGCAAACTGGATGTTGCAGGTGTTGCAATCGGTACAATTGTTTCGCAGTTTGTTTCCAGCGTACTTGTATTATATTGTTTGAGCAAAGCAGATACCAGCTATAAGCTCTGCTTTAATAAGCTTGCGATTGATAAGGAATATATGCTTCAGATATTTCAGGTGGGAATTCCGGCCGGCATACAGAGCACAGTCATAAATATATCAAATGCCATGCTTCAGTCATCAGTCAATTCCTTTGGCTCAATAGCAATGGCTGGATATACGGCGGCAAACAATATACTTGGCTTTTTGTATGTATCTGTCAACTCAATCACACAGGCCTGCATGAGCTTCACGAGCCAGAACTATGCGGTAGGAAAACAAAAGAGAATGGACAGGGTACTGATAGACTGTCTGTTCCTCACGACAGCGGTAGCACTTGTGATGGGAAGTGCTTCATACATATTTGGAACACAGATACTTGGCATATATACAAGTAATAGCGAGGTAATTAAATCAGGACTTGAGATTATTTCGATTACAACAATCCCATATTTCCTGTGTGGAATCATGGACCTTTTTCCGGGAGCACTAAGAGGAATGGGATACTCAACTGTACCTATGATACTTTCTATAATAGGAACAGTCGGAGTCAGAATCATCTGGATATATGGTCTGTTTCCAAGCCACAGGTCGCTGTTTTTCCTGTTTATATCATATCCCGGTTCATGGATAGCGACAATCATCATGCAGGCTATCTGCTATATGTTTGTCAGAAATAAAGTGAAAGCTACAATAGGAGCTCGGAAATTATAATTAAAATCTATTTGTATATGTGTTAAATTGTGATATAATATTTCCAGTTGATTATTTTGGAGGAATATTTATGAAAGCAAAACACACAGATTTAGAGAAACTTGAGCAGCTCTATAAAGAGTCGGGTAACCAGCTCGTAGTGCTCTACGGAAGGAGAGGCTGTCAAAAGGAGGAGCTCATAAAGGAATTTTGTGACGGAAAGAAATTCTTTTACTACAGATGCAGACAGGCATCGCCAGAGCATCAGCTTGAGATGATGGGGGAGGAGATAAGCCGTCAGTACAAGGTGAGCCTGAGCAGACAGACATATGAGGAGTACTTCGCGAGAATCAAATCAGGTGACCCTTCCAAGCTTGTCGTGATAATCGATGAGGCACAGTTTGTGGCAAAGAGGGATACATCATTTATGGAAGCAGTTGCAAAGCTTAAAAAGCACAAGCTGTATCCGGGACCTGTACTTATAATACTTGCCACATCATCTACAGTCTGGGCAACACAAGAGGCATCAGAGCAGTTTAAGGGAGCCGAAATGAAGCTTGAATCGCTCAATTTCCTTGAGGTTGTAAGACATTTTGAAAGTCTTCCGGTCGCGGAAATCGTGAGGATTTACGGAGCAATCGGTGGAGTTCCGGCATATCTGGATAAGTGGGATGCAGCTAAATCCTTTAAGGAAAATATATGCAGGCTCGTATTGACACCATCGGGAGCACTGTATGGTGAGGCGGATGCTGTTATATCCTCAGAGCTTCGAGAGCTTTCTGCATATAGCACAATACTTGCAGCAATCGCAAGAGGTGAGAACAAGCTCAATGATATTTTCCATGCGACAGGATTTTCGCGTGCCAAAATCAGCGTATATTTAAAAAATCTTGCCACCTTCAATATCGTGGAAAAAGTAGTTTCATTTGAGACCGGCGGATGGGAAAATGCAAAGAAGGGAGTATATCAGATAAAAGACACATTTGTTAATTTCTGGTTTAAGTTTGTCTATCCGAATATGTCTAATCTGTATCTGCTTTCACCGGAAGAGTTTTATGATACATATATAGAAAAAGAGCTTGATGCGTATCTTGAGAGATATTTCAGGGAGGTCTGCACAGAGTATCTGCTTATATTAAATCAGATGGGACAGCTTCCGTTTACCATAAAGCGTGTGGGTACATGGATTGGAAAGACAGGCCGCATAGACATCGTGGCTCAGAGCGAGGATAGAAGGAGTATCATCGGCTTCTGCAACTGGGACAAGCCAATGATGACCATGGATATGTGCGAGAATATGGCTATGGCTATGGATCAGGCAAGGCTTACATCTGATGACTATTATCTGTTTTCGGCAACGGATTTTGAACCTGCACTGCAAAGCTATGTAGTCAGAGACCCTAGATTCAAGCTCATCAACATGAATGAATTATAGAGGAGCTTATGGGAAAATCACTGATAATAACAGAGAAGCCATCTGTGGCACAGGAATTTGCGAAGGTGCTGCGGGTGAGCGGACGTAATGACGGTTATATAGAAAATGGAGAATATGTGATTTCATGGTGCGTGGGACATCTGGTCGGGCTGGTCTACCCTGAGTCCTACGACATGAAATACAAGAAATGGCGTCTTGAGGATCTGCCGTTTCTGCCAAAGGAATACAAATATGATGTGATAGACAGCGTGCGCAAGCAGTACAATATTGTGCACGCTCTTTTGCAGAGAGAGGACATTGACAGAGTTTACTGGGCAGGTGATGCCGGAAAAGAAGGACAGACTATTGAGGAGAATATCAGAAACTTTGGTGGTGTCAGGGAAGGCATGGAGGAGCTTCGAGTCTGGATAGATTCGCAGACTGAGGAGGAAATCCTAAGAGGCATAAAAGAGGCAAAGCCGATGAGTGCGTATGCAAACCTCGGAAAGAGCGGCATCATGCGTACCATCGAAGACTATGCGATGGGCATCAACTTTTCGCGTGTCATGTCGGTCAAATACGGCAATCTGCTAAACGATGCAGCGGGTACACGCTCGTATACGGCAATCGCGGTCGGACGAGTGATGACCTGTGTGCTTGGAATGGTAGTAATCCGTGAGCGTGAAATCAGAAACTTTAAGGAGACTCCGTTTTACAGGGTAATCGGCAGGTTTACGGATGCCGGTGTAGAGGCAGAGTGGAAGGCTGTAGAAGGCTCAAGGTACTTTGAATCACCGCTTTTATACAAGGAAAACGGCTTCAAAGAGGAAAAAGATGCACTCGCTTTAATTGAAGAATTAAACGGCAAACAGGCAAAAATTAAATCTATAGTTAAGAATATTGCTAAAAAAAGAGCACCGCTTCTTTTCAACCTGGCGGAGCTGCAGGCAGAGTGCTCAAAGAAGTTTAAAATCAGCCCTGATGAGACATTACAGGTGGCTCAGGATCTGTATGAAAAAAAGCTTACCACCTATCCTAGAACAGATGCCAGGGTGCTCTCAAGCGCTGTGGCAAAGGAGATTGGAAAAAATATAAGCAGGCTTAAAGGTTTTGAACCGACAGCAGACTTTGTGGAGCATATTATGCAAAAGAGGCTATATGTCAACATTGCTGATACGCAGTACACGGATGACAGCAAGGTAACAGACCACTATGCTATCATTCCGACAGGTCAGCTAACAGAGCTTTCGGGGCTTACATCGCTTCAAAGAGCAGTATTTGAGCTGATTGTCAGGCGTTTCCTTAGTATTTTTTATCCACCGGCAGAGTATGAGAATGTGAAGCTTGTCGTAGATGTGGATAAGGAAAGTTTTTTTGCATCATCAAAGGTACTAAAGAGCGAGGGCTATTTACAGGTGGCGAATCCGCCGAAAAAGAAGTCGTTTGAGGAATCAAACGCACGAATACTTGGTAAAAACAGTGAAACTGCAGATAGTACAGATGAAAACAGCACAGCAAACGGCAGCAATGATGAGATAGTCGTAAATCCCAAGGTGATGCTTGAGCTTGCCGATAAGCTAAAGGCGGGTGATGAGATAGCATGCCAAGGCTATAATATCAAGTTTGGTAAGACATCTCCGCCAAAGCGCTATACATCAGGCTCCATGGTGCTTGCCATGGAAAATGCAGGACAGCTTATCGAGGACGAGGAGCTTCGTGAGCAGATAAAGGGCTCAGGAATAGGCACCTCAGCAACGAGAGCGGAGATAATCCAGAAGCTTGTCCGTATAGGATATCTGAATCTGAACAAAAAGACACAGATACTCACACCCGAAAGCCTTGGCGAGATGGTGTTTGAGGTCGTATACATGACAGTTCCGGCACTTCTTAATCCAAAGATGACAGCCAACTGGGAAAAGGGACTGGACGGAATTACAAGGGGCACGGTGGATTTCTGGGAATACAGGGGAAAGCTTGAGAGCTTTATCCGCAAAGAGACAGAAAAGATGATTGAGCAGAATCTGCGCCCTGAGATTGCAGACCGCATCAGCAGCTTTGCAGGCAAAAATGCAAGAGGTGCAGCGGCCAGACGAAAGATAGGTGTCAAGTGCCCGGTTTGCGGCGGCGAGATAGTGACTACACCGTTTGGTTACGGCTGTGCCAATTACAAAAATGATAAATCAGGATGTAATTTTAATATCGGACAGGTGGCAGGACTGGATATTCCGGAGGAACAGGTCAAAAAGCTGATTGAGGATGGAATCACCGATACAATTAGAGGCTTTAAGTCAAAAAGCGGCAAACGCTTTGATGCATGCTTAAAGCTCAACAAGGATGAACAGACGAACAAGGTATCAGCCACCTTTGATTTTGAAAATGTAAAGCCGCAAAAGGTCGAGGGCATTGTATGCCCGGACTGTGGAGGCGATATATATGTGTCGCCATACGGCTACCGATGTGCAAACTATAATAGACAGACAGAGGATGGCTGCCATTTCTTCGTTGGAAGGATAGCAGACAAGCAGCTGTCACAGGTACAGTTTTTAGAGCTCATGGCAAACGGCAGAACAGAGACGATAAAGGGCTTTAAATCAAAATCGGGAAAGCGTTTCAACGCATGCCTTGTCTTAAAGAAAGAGCCTGTCACAGAGGGCAGTGAGAAAATGCACACCGTCGTGGCTTTTGACTTTGACAATGTGGAGGACGAAATAATAAAGGATGTTGTCTGTCCGCTTTGTGGTGGTCAGATAAAAAAGACATCGTTTGGCTATGGCTGTGTGAACTACAAGGGTGATGAGCCGGGAAGCTGCCGCTTTTCGGTGGGACAGATTGCAGGAAAGACAATCACAGCCGCAAACCTAAAGCAGCTTCTTAATGATAAAAAGACCGAGACTATACGAGGCTTTAAATCCAAAAGCGGGAAACGCTTCGATGCGTGCCTGGTGCTTAAGGAGGATGAAAACAAGAAGCTCTCTGTCCAGTTTGATTTTGACCATGTAGAGCCAAAGACAGTGAAGGATGTAGTATGTCCGAAGTGCGGAGGCAAAATCCAGGTGGCACCGTTTGGATTTGTATGCGAGAACAACAGACGTGATGATCCTGAGAGTTGCCGCTTTATGGTGGGCAAGGTTGCAAGTGTCAAGATAAAGGAATCAGTCCTTAAGGAGCTTCTGACAAAGAAAAAGACAGAAGTTATATCAGGATTTGTCTCAAAGACAGGCATGAAGTTTGACGCACCGCTAAAGCTCACAGAAGACGGAGATATAGCCTTTGATTTCCCCGAAAAACCAAAGCCAATCGAGACCAATGTACTCTGTCCAAAGTGTGGCAGACCTCTCAAAAAGACACAGTGGAAATATGAGTGTGAGTGCGGCTTCAATGTTTGGCATACTGTGGCAAAGGTGGAGCTTTCAGAGGAAATCCTCACGGAGCTGTTTACCACAGGAAAGACCAAAAAGAAGGTCACAGGCTTCACCTCCAAGGCGGGAAATGTATTCGATACATGCCTTAAGTTTGAAAATGACCAGATATCATTTGATTTCGATAACCCCGGCGAGGAAGAAGTGCAGAGCACGGCTGAGGTACATAACAATGCCGATGCACAGAGCACGGCAGATGATGCGCCGGATGAGACAACCCTGAATGAGATGGGAATCCCCGAGGAATTTCTGGCAGGATTTGATATGGCAGCTGATAGTGCACAGGCAGAGGATGTGTCGGAGGCGGCACTTGCGGCGGCGCATGAGCTGTTTGGCGAGTAGTTCTGCTGATAATTAATTATTAAATCTATAATTAATATGAATTTTTATATTTATGTTTAATGCTTATATTTAAGTTTAAATATTAAAATGACAGTTAAAACAATAGTCAATAATTTTCACATAATTAAAAGAAAGGACATAGAAAAATGGAAAACGCAAAAATAACAAACCTCTATAATCTGGATGAAACAATCGCAAAGGAGTACTTATCACAGTTCACTTATCCATGGGAGGCACTTGCCGGAATAAGTGATTTCATCAAGGAGATAGGACCAACACTCGACCCTGAAATATATGAGAAAAGAGGAGAGGATATCTGGGTGGCAAAGAGCGCAACAGTATTTGACAGCGCATATCTGCACGGTCCGCTCATCATCTGCGAGGACGCAGAAATCAGACAGTGTGCCTTTATCCGTGGCAGCGCAATCGTAGGAAAGGGCTCAGTAGTAGGTAACTCCACAGAGCTTAAAAATGTAATCATCTTTAATTCAGTACAGGTGCCACACTACAACTATGTAGGAGATTCAATCCTGGGCTACAAATCACATATGGGCGCAGGCTCTATTACATCAAATGTAAAGAGCGACAAGACTCTTGTAGTCGTAAAGGATGTTTACGATACAAAAGAGGAGATTGAAACCGGTCGCAAGAAATTCGGCGCTATGCTCGGTGATCATGTGGAGGTGGGCTGCAACTCAGTGCTCAATCCGGGAACAGTAATAGGAAGAAATTCAAACATTTATCCGCTTTCAAGAGTACGCGGAGTCATCCCTGCAAACCACATTTTCAAGGACAAGGACAACGTAGTTCTTAAAAAATAGTAATGTTGTTTGAAAAAATATTGTATTTTTGTTGTTTTTTGTCGATGATACTCTAGACTTATGACAAAAAATATGAGAGAATAAATCGGGTATGTTAAAACCATAACGAAAGGAGTCTTAAGATGATTTACACTAAGGAAGTTGAAAACATGTGTCCTGTAGCTAAGGGCGCAAAACATGAGCCAGCTCCTATCCCAGAAGAAGGAAAATGGGTTCATTCTAAGAAAATTGAGGACATTTCAGGATTTACACACGGTGTAGGCTGGTGTGCACCACAGCAGGGTGCCTGCAAGCTCTCACTCAATGTAAAGAATGGAGTAATTGAAGAGGCATTAGTTGAGACTATCGGATGCTCAGGAATGACACACTCTGCAGCTATGGCAGCAGAAATCTTACAGGGTAAGACAATTCTTGAGGCATTAAACACAGACTTAGTTTGTGATGCCATCAATACAGCTATGAGAGAGTTATTCTTACAGATCGTTTACGGTCGTACACAGTCTGCATTCTCTGATGATGGACTTGCTGTTGGAGCAGGACTTGAGGATTTAGGAAAGGGACTTCGCTCACAGGTTGGTACAATGTACGCAACAAAGGCAAAGGGAGTTCGTTACCTTGAGATGGCTGAGGGCTATGTAACAGGAATCGCTCTTGACAAGAACGATGAAGTAATTGGATACCAGTTCGTTTCTCTTGGAAAAATGACAGATTTTATCAAAAAGGGTGATGACGCTAACACAGCTTGGGAGAAAGCTTCAGGATCATACGGTCGTGTAACTCCAGAGCAGGGTGCTGTTAAGATCATCGATCCAAGACAGGAATAAGAGGAAAGGAGAACGACAATGGCATTATTTGAATCATATGAAAGAAGAATAGACCAGATCAATGCTGTACTTAACAGCTATGGTATCAGCTCAATCGAAGAAGCTGAAAAGATTACAAAGGACGCTGGACTTGATGTTTACGATCAGGTAAAGAAAATCCAGCCAATCTGTTTCGAGAACGCTTGCTGGGCATACACAGTTGGTGCAGCAATCGCAATCAAAAAAGGATGTAGAAGAGCAGCAGACGCTGCAGCAGCAATCGGAGAGGGACTTCAGGCATTCTGTATCCCTGGATCAGTTGCTGATCACCGTAAGGTAGGTTTAGGACATGGTAACCTTGGAAAGATGCTCCTCGAGGAGGAGACAGAGTGCTTCTGTTTCTTAGCAGGTCACGAGTCATTCGCAGCCGCTGAGGGTGCTATCGGAATCGCTGAGAAGGCAAACAAGGTTCGTCAGAAACCACTGCGTGTTATCCTTAACGGACTTGGAAAAGACGCTGCACAGATCATCTCACGTATCAACGGATTCACATTCGTAGAGACACAGTATGACTACAAGGCAGCTAAGCTCAACATCGTTTCTGAGCATGCATACTCAGATGGACTCCGTGCAACCGTTAAGTGTTACGGTGCAGATGATGTTCAGGAAGGTGTTGCAATCATGCATCACGAGAACGTTGGTGTTTCTATCACAGGAAACTCTACAAACCCAACTCGTTTCCAGCATCCGGTAGCAGGTACATACAAGAAAGAGTGTATCGAGCAGGGCAAGAAGTACTTCTCAGTAGCATCAGGCGGTGGTACAGGACGTACACTTCACCCAGACAACATGGCAGCAGGACCAGCTTCATACGGTATGACAGATACAATGGGACGTATGCATTCAGATGCACAGTTCGCAGGATCTTCATCAGTTCCGGCTCACGTTGAGATGATGGGACTTATCGGAATGGGTAATAACCCAATGGTTGGTGCTACAGTAGCAGTTGCCGTTTCTGTTCAGCAGGCTGCTGATGAGGGCAAATTCTAAATAGAAAGCTTGATTTTATGGGCTTTTTGGAGAGTCTTTGGAGAAATCCGAAGGCTCTCTTATTTTTTATGTCTACCAAGTTTACGTGTTAATCCTAAGCCAAAGTCTACGAGATGTCTACAGATTTTTTGTAGAACATAAAATTTTGGATTGACATATTTTCATATGACAGGTAATATAATATTAAAGACAGGCAACTTGAGTGTCTGCCAAGCGGTAAAGTAAGGTGTTGTGCCAGAGAGCAGTGCCTTATGAGCTTTATAAGGGTTTAACATTTACCACAATCTGGCTAGAGGTTAATCCTCGAAAGAAAATGTTAGAAGGGCTCTGCTTTTGCAGAGCCTTTCTTAATCTAAAGAAGTAGTGGAGAACTGTAATGAGAAATGTTATAGATTGTATAAATGCCTTTATTCCGCTATTATCGACAGAATATGAGCTTGTGTTGGGCAGAAAAGGTGTTGCAGTTACAATAAATTAAAATAATATTTTTTTACATAAGTCATTTGGACTAACAATCCAGATGGCTATTTTTTACCCATTACCAATAATGCTAAAAAGGTATTATCAGAGGCACAGGAGCAATTTTATACCAAGTGTGAGCAGATAAAGTCGCAGGTATTTGAGGTAAAAGAGCAGAAACAGAGGATTTATTTTTAGCATTAATTTATTATGGAACAAGTTTATTGTTTATTGTTATAGGAAATTACCTGCCAAAGATTAAGCAGAACAATACGATAGGAATCAGGATCATATTGACATTGCAGGATGAAGAAAACTGGAATGCAACTCATAGCTTTAGTGGAAAGATATGGGGGACATCAGGTATTTTATGTATGCAATGCACATTACATTTGATAAAATCTGTGAGTAAAGAAGCTTGCATAAAAGCTAAGTAAGTTATCAATAAAATTGTGTAATTTATTTCTCATGGGAATTCATCTCCTTTCTGTTTACGATGTCATTATAGAATACGAAGAGAATTATTACTTGCCAAAATAACAGAATATATAGTCAAAAGATGCTTAATGCAGTGACAGATTAAAATATCCTGCAATACTGTCATTGGTCAGTTTATTTATACAATTTAATATTGGAATATTTTACAACTATGACACAAGTATGCAACATAATAAACGAATGCTTTTGATAGAGTAATGATACACAATATCAGTTACAAAGAAGCAGGAGGGTAGAAAGTGGACATGACACAAAATAAATGTTGCAGATATGGGGCAAGTTTACGTCGAAGGAGACGCAGGCGCAGAAAAATACTGCGTTCTATCATATTTTCCTGTAGTATCATAGCTGTGGCTGTATTTGTGGCTGTTGGAAGCAGTATGATAAGATCAGGTGATGGCAGGACAAATAGATATGATGTTGAAGCCGGAAATAATACATATGATAATGCTGTTATAGAAAATAGCAAAATATCTGAAAATAATAAGATACAAAATGAACAGTCAGTGCTTGATGATATAATGAACAGTACACAATATCCAAAACAGCTACAGGAGCTTGCTTTGAAGAATGAAGAGGCACTTGAGTTTGTGTATGATTATCCTACGGAACATGTGAAGGAACACACAATTGATTTGACAGAAGAAGCGTCTATGGATAGTGTTCCGTTATTTGTGCAGTGGGATAAACGCTGGGGATACGAAAAATATAGCGGCAATTTCTTTGCAGCAAGCGGATGCGGTCCCACTACACTTTCGATGGTAGTGGTTTATCTGACACACAACAGGGATGCATCACCTATTGCAGTAGCAAAGTATTCAAAGGAAGCCGGTTACAGTGTGGATGGTTCGGGAAGTTCATGGACGCTTATAAGTGAAGGCTGCAGGCATTACGGCGTAAAAGCAAAGACAGTGGCGCTTGATGAGAGCAGAATGAAGGCAGAGCTTGATGCAGGACATCCTATTGTGGTAAATGTAGGACCGGGAGATTTTACCGATACAGGACATTTTATGGTTATAACAGGCTACGATGATGAAGGATTTTCAATAAATGATCCAAACAGCATTGAAAAAAGTGGCAAAAGGTGGTTATTCAGAAATATATCATCTCAGATTAGAGCTGTCTGGAGTATGTATGTGTGAGAATATATTTGTATAAGTGCCGGTAAAACATCCTATTATTGAGTTAAATAATAGGGTGTTTTTTACAACTATGACACATCTTTATGCTATAATAATTCTATCGTAATCATAGAAGAGGAGCAGCTTATGACCAGTATTCTCATAGTGGAAGATGACAACGACATAAATAATTTAATATGCAACACCCTGAAGGCAGAGGGATATCAATGCGAAAGAGCGTTTGATGGCAAGGAAGGGGCGGACAAAATTGAGCAGAACAGATATGATCTGCTGCTGCTTGATATTATGCTTCCTGAGATAAATGGTTATGAATTGCTTGACTATGTCAGGGGAATTGGGGATACTCCGGTCATAATAATATCTGCTATGGGACAGGTGGATGAAAGGATACGCGGGCTTCGTATGGGCGCGGATGATTACATATGCAAACCATTTCAGATAGGGGAGCTGCTTGCGAGAGTGGAAACCGTATTAAGGCGCACTCAGCGCATGGCAGAGCGTCTGGAAATAGAGGATGTAGCTATAGATCCTAAATCACGTACAGTGACAAAGGCAGGTGAGCAGGTAGAGCTCACAGCAAAGGAATTTGACCTGTTGTATGAGCTTATGAAGAATAAGAATGTTGCACTCAGCAGGCGCAGGCTTTATGAGCTTGTATGGCAGGAGGAGTATACCGGGGAGACAAGGACACTGGACTCACATGTACAAAGACTAAGGAAAAAGCTTGACTGGAATCAAAAGATTGTCACAGTTTTCAGGATTGGCTATCGTCTGGAGGTTCGCGGATGAAATTTTTCTATAAAATGTTTCTTGGAATGACAGTGATACTGGCTGTTGCCCTTGGAATGATAGAATATGTGACTCTATCATATTCACTGGAGCATGCAGTGAAAAGGGAGCAGGACAGTGCACTTTCACAGCATCAGATGATAAAATACTCGATTGAAACTGTCATACTTAATATGAAGAGTGAAGATGTGGATAAGGAGCTTACAGATATGATGTCGCAGTCGGCAAAATCCATTGTTGGAGATGAAGGAGGAATGTATCTTGCTGCTGATGATGGAAAAAGGATATATGCCAATTCATGTAATTATGAGCAAAAGGATATAAAGGTAAAGGATGGTACGCTTACATATAGTATAGTGTCAAAAGAGAATACTAAAGATACCGGTGAAAAGCAAAGCGGCAGATATATCCATGTCAAAAGCAGCTTTAAACTGAATGATAACAGGTATATTCTGATAACGGAAAGTGATATTACACCGGTTTTCGATGAGTCAAAGGAACTTAGGTATAGATGCAGCGTGTACTACATTGTTATACTTGCTGTTGGTATGATGGTCATATTGATACTTTCTTGGATGATTACAAAGCCTCTTGCCGGATTAACAGCCACAACCAAAAAATTTGCAGATGGTGATTACACAGCAAGAAGTGATGTAAAGACAAAGGATGAAATAGGTGAGCTTGCGATGGCTTTCAACGAGCTTGCGAAAAACCTTGAAAGCAAAGTTTATGAACTTCAGATGGCGGCAAAGAAGCAGGAGGATTTTACTGCAAACTTCGCACATGAGCTCAAAACCCCAATGACATCAATTATAGGATATGCCGATACCCTGTATCAGAAAAAACTGTCTGAGGATGAGGTGCACAGTGCTGCCGGAGTCATACTGAATGAGGGCATGAGGCTTGAAGCATTATCATTTAAGCTGCTGGAGCTTATCACTCTTGATAAAAATGATTTCAGGCTTGAAGAAACAAGAATATCTGAGATTATAGCAGATTGTGTGGAAACCGCACATGAAGCGGCAAGAAAGCATAATACAGAGATTGTGTACAGTGCGGATGAGGCATGGGTGTGGCTGGAATATGACCTGTTTAAGACCATGCTTCTTAATCTGATAGACAATGCAGTGAAATCAGGAGGCAGCAGGGTAGATGTATCAGGCAGACTTATTTCGCACAGTATTTATCGTATTGCAGTTTCGGACAATGGAAGAGGAATACCGCCTGAAGATATAGAGCGCATTACAGAGGCTTTTTATATGGTTGACAAGTCACGATCAAGAAGTGAGCATGGAGCAGGGCTTGGGCTTGCACTTGTATCAAGGATTGCTAAGCTGCATGATACAAAAATCCATTATGAGAGTGAGTCAGGTAAAGGAACCAAGGTGTATTTTGACATGAAAGCGGAGGCATTGGATGAGAAGTAAGCATTTATCAGTGCGCAAATGTATTGATAAAAAACCGGATAAAATCAAGGGAATAGTGTGTATATGCATTATTCTGGCAGTTGTATGTGCGGGAAATATGATACCGAATTATCTGATTTCACTTAAAGCAGCAAAAATTGCCAAAACGAGTACTACGATAAGCAACGCAGATATAAGCCCCTACAGCCACTCTATTTCAGCTGAAGAGAGGCTTACAAAGATGATGTCTCTGATGCAGGACAATGTAAATGAGCTGTGGAATGAGAAATATAATGAGATAAGGGAACCGTTGGATACTGAGATTCCGGTGGGACAGGCTTATACGGCTATTCAGACTTTTCTGAAGGGTGCCTGTGAGCTGCAGAAGCAGTCAGGTATTATGCAGATGCTCGGTGAAGACGATATAGTTATCCTCCAAAGCATTGAAAGTAACTATTCAAAGGATACAGACAGCGAAACAGAACAGACATATGAAGCAGCTCCTTGGCAATATGGTGCAGCAGTTGCTTTGGGTGATAGTATTGACAACACAATATCAGATTATTTTGTAACATCGGATATAAGCAAGGAATTGTCGGCGTGGATATTTATAATATCATTTGAAGATACGAGAATGCTGGCCGCTGTTGATGCGGTGCTTGGAGTACCGTTTTATATTACATATTATTGTGCAGATGTGGATAGTCCTAAGGCACAGGCTGCAGTGATGAGAGATTTATATGCAAAGACATATGGCAGTGATTATTCTATGGGTTATCCAAAAGAGTCTGAATCAAAAATAGATTCTTACTTTGAGACAAATATAATAGAGAATTTTTATTATGGGAATAATTATACGCAAGGGGATGATGAATATACCGGTTTTGAACCTTATGTATACTCTTGTTCATCGGACAAGCTGCAGATGGAATATCAGGTTATTACAAGAATCCAAAGATTTGAAAAAAAGGGAAAGCAAGTGTCATCATATAATTCGCGTGTTAATATATGTCTATACTAACCGGACTAAAAAGCTCTCTGTGCAATGCACGGGAGCTTTTTAAATTGCATGCAAGCATCAATGATACCTTTTGACCCTCATTTTATAATACAGTAATTATAACAGTATCATTTAGTGCATGATTTGTACAATTTATTACATTGCTCTTTGCAAGGGTTTTGTTATATCTTAGATATAACAAAGCAGTTATCGTTCTCGGTTTTATATATTAATAATTGGAAAGTGAGGAAAAATATGAACGCTGATATGAAATGGCTTGATAATCCGGAAGTGTTTAAGGTAAATCAATTGGAACCACATAGTGATCATTGCTATTATCTGGATTATTCAGACATGAAAAAAGAAAAAAATCCATTATTACAGTCATTAAATGGTCAATGGGAGTTTGCTTACAGCAAAAATGTGATGGAAAGACCTGTTGATTTTTATAAGGAAACATTTGATGCATCAGGATTCGATAAAATTATGGTTCCCGGACATATTGAACTGGCTGGATATGATAAAATACGTTACATCAACACTATGTATCCGTGGGAAGGAAAAGAGTACCACAGAGGAGCATATAGTATGGAGGCAACCGGAGCAGAAGAAGGAATGTTCTCAGAAGCACAGTATAATCCGGTAGGCTCTTATATCAAATACTTTGATTTGGATAAGAACATGTGTGGAAAAAGAATCCATATATGCTTCGAAGGTGTAGAAGAGGCTATGTATCTGTGGCTTAATGGTCAGTTTATAGGTTATGCAGAGGACAGCTTCACACCTTCTGAGTTTGATCTGACACCATATGTTAAGGAAAAAGGAAATGTTCTGGCAGTGCAGGTACATAAGATGAGCACGGCGGCATTTTTAGAGGATCAGGACTTTTTCAGATTTTTTGGAATTTTCAGAAATGTTACTTTGAAGGCAATTCCGGATGTTCATCTGGAGGATGTATGGTTCAAACCTGTGTTAAATCAAGATAATGAAAGCGGAAGCGTATCTGTCAGCATGAAGGTATCTGCTACTGACAGTCAGAATGTAACTGCTGGCTTTATTTTAAAAGACAGAGAAGAAAATATATTAGTTGAGAAGTCATTACAGTTAAATAAAGAAAACAACCATTTGGAAGGCACGATTTGTGTTGACTTGGAAAGTGTCAAGCTGTGGGATAATCATAATCCATATTTATATCATGCTTATGTTGAGCTTAAAGCAGAGGATGGTTCACTGGCCGAGGTAATCCCTTATGATATCGGTTTCAGAAGAATAGAGATTATAGATAAAGTAGTATATTTGAATGGAAAACGTCTTGTTATCACGGGAGTAAACCGTCATGAGTGGAATGCAAGAACAGGAAGATGCATTGGTATAGAAGACATGAAGGCAGATATATCATGTATATTAAGAAACAATATTAATTCTGTGCGTACCTGTCACTATCCTGACCAGATACCATGGTACTATATGTGCGACGATGCAGGTATTTATGTGATGGCAGAAACAAATCTTGAGAGCCATGGCTCATTCCAAAAACTTGGGGCAATCGAACCGTCATGCAATGTACCGGGATCTATTCCACAGTGGAAAGATGCAGTGCTTGAGCGTGCAAAAAACAATTTCGAAACTTTTAAAAACCATACATCCATCCTTTTCTGGTCATTAG